>Ga0208694_1000056_pt1 | contig 149770 bp, 127 predicted proteins | sample AD_UKC078_MetaG_FD_184442 | JGI IMG/M metagenome (GOLD analysis project Ga0208694, IMG submission 184442) | Active sludge microbial communities of municipal wastewater-treating anaerobic digesters from USA - AD_UKC078_MetaG (SPAdes) (version 2) | ecosystem: Engineered > Bioreactor > Anaerobic...
ATGATATCCCTAACCTTAAGCGATTAGAAATTAAAGATTACCAGAAAACAAAGCAATGGACAAAACCATCTTTAGTTTAACACCTGATTGTTTTTTAAACCCATGATTATGTCTTGCTTATTATACCATAGCTTAACTTAGCAATACCATTATTTTAGATAATTTTTTTAAAAAGGTTTTCATAATTGTAAAAAAAAAGACCGAAAGTCGCCTTTCGGTCTAGGGGTTTTATTTAACCGGTCCATCATCTTGATCCGGTCCATCAAACAAAAATGCCACAAGTGATCCAAACTCTTCAATCTTGGCTTTTTGGGCTTGAGTTAATGTTGCAATCTTGTAATCCTTAATTTCGCCCGCTAAAGAAACAATCTGATCAAAAGTACCATTTACCATCGTTTCCATTTCCGTAACATCAGTAAGGGAAGTAGCTCCCAACAAAGGATAAATAGATTCGTTCTTGGCAAAGGTGGCTAAATCGGTAATAATACCACGAATAAGGCTTTGGTTAGCATTTGTTAAGTAGGCACTTAAATGAGTCGAAATAAAGATGGCCGTCATATTGTGATCATATTCTTCAAAGTCTTCACCTTCATAACTATCAATCGTTGCTTCCAATGTCTTAATTTTGGTAATCATGTCGTTTGTAACAACATAAGCCATTAAGCTTTTAACTAAAGTATGAAGATTAGGAAGAACTTTACGGATTAATCCTTCCCCAAGATCAACTACCGCTTGTGCTTCGGCTTTGGTCATTTCCATTTCGGTCGCAATTTCTTCTACCGGAACACCGGCAACAATCATATCAATAAGGGCCGTAATTTGCGCATTTGTTAAAGTTCCTAAAGTTGGGGCATAATAAGTAAGGGCTTCTTTAAGGACCACTAATCCAGCTTCATCTTGAGCATCATAGTATTCATGCCAATTTTTATAAGTTTCGCCGGTTGCGGAATTGTAGAAGGTATCAGTATCCGTCTCCCAATCCCAATCATAAACAAAGGATTCCAAAATAACTATTTTGCGCAGTAATTCACCATCGGTAGCGACAAATTTAGTCAAGGCTTTATCCACCATATCTTCAAAGACCGCAGAAGCTCCATCAACTAAAGCGTAGGTTAATTTAGTATTAGCAAACGATGATGGGAATTCGTCCCCAACACTCTTAAGCATGACAGCAGTCATGGTTTGCATATAACCTTGGAATAAGGCTTCCTTTTGTTCGTTAGTGAAAACGGCTTCAATTTCGTCAAGCAACTTTTGGTTATCATCTTTAAAATTCTTTAAATGTACTATCAAAGCAATAATGATTTCGCTTTCGATAACTTGGTAAGGTTCATCACTGTTTGCGAAATTTAAAACTTTAGCAATGAAAGCTTTATCAAAGGAATCAAGCATTTTTAGCGAAAACTTAATCGACAAGACTGTTGATGCAGCAAAGGATGCCGATGAATCGGACAATAATGTTGTTAAGTCATTGCTTTCCAAGAATTGACCGTAACCGGTGGCTAGCAATTCATAAACTAACGCCAAATCATTCACGGACGGTAAGTTTTCCATAAACAAATCAACGATTTCGTCTTTTACAACCACGATTTCATCCGCTGTTAAATCACTTTGGTCTTCTGTTTCCGCAATATCTTTAATTTTAGTAATTAAATCATCGGTAACTTTTGTTTGTAAGGTAATTAAATAATTAACGGTCTTCGTAGCAACTAAGACGATTTCATCACGGGAAGACGCAATCAACGCCTTCATATTGGTCAACATTTCTTTTTCGCTTTGGTATTCCGCAATCATGCTTGCATAATAATCACTTGGACCAAATTGGTCAATCTCGCTTTGATACCATTCAATCCGTTCTTGAGCATGGGTAATTTGCTCATCAATGCTAGGTACGGCCAAAATTAATCCGGCACTGACAACCGCTTCAACATTAATCTTCGTCGCCAAGAATTTCTTTAAAGCCGCATTGGATAAAACCGGATCGCCATCAGCGGCTTCCATATCCGCCATTAAGGTCGTAACTGCATCTTTAAGAACTTGCATATCATCGCCGGTCATCCCTTTACGAACAAGTTCTTCCGCAACACCTTTCGGAGTTCCCGGAGCAATCTCATTAAGAAGCGTGTTAATGGCTTTAATTTCTGCTTCCGGATCAGCCATATAGGCAATCGTCACACTTTTAGCAGAGTTGTTCATGCCCTTCGGGGCTTTCGCAACCACTTGGAAAATTAAATTTTCTCCACTTAAAGATGAAAAGTCATAAGAAGTGGTTGTGACCGTCTTCTTTTCCACATCATTCACATAAACGATGTATCCGGTCGCTTTTTCAACCGCATCCCAAGTTAATACTTTACCGGAAATTGCTAAGTTGATGGGAACATCAACACTTTCCGTTTTATCAACATCAGGAGTATCGTCTCCGTCACAGGCCGCCAAGCCAAAAACGGAGAAAATCAAAAGGAAAATAAACAATAATTTTTTAAACATAAAAACCTCCTATAAATTAATTGTTTCTGTTACTAAGTTCATATTTCTCACTTTAAAGAAATAATTAACATAACTTAGTGAAAAGACTAAAATTCCGATTAATAAATACCAAAGCACATCACTGATATGGTATTGGTATTGAAAATAATAACCAACCATAATCATCAGTGACGGAAACAACGCAAAAACAATTAAGACATTTACAAAACTAGCTACTAAAGCCAGCGCCATGATAATAATTATCTCTTTCAAAATATTAACAAACAATTCCCCGTCCTTACATCCAAGAATCTTGATTTTCGCATAATCCGCTTTTAAAGAATAAAAGACTAACAACGAATTATTCATAATCACAAGGACGAAACAGCCAACTAACACCCAAACAATAAAAGTCAAGAAATTAGCAACAGCGACCAAACGCTCAACTTCTTGGAGAAACAAATCTTGGGCATCCAAAATGAAATACATGCGGTTGCTATATCGCTTAATTAAATCCTTTTGCAAATGCGAATCATCGCTATTAATAAATAAGGTGTTAACAAGCGGGGCCTCTTGATATTTATCGCTTAAATGAAGATTGGTAAAGGCGAGAATTTCACTATAGCCTTTGTAGAAACCGACCACCTCAAATTGTTCTTCGGGAATGGTCCGACCTAAAGACAGTATTACTACATCGCCTTTTTTAATTCGACCGATTTTTTCATACTGGTACGGTAAAACAATTGCTAAGCGATTCGTTAATTGTAAATCATTAAGACTATCATCAAGAAATTGGTAATTAAAAAACTGATTGATATCTAGCGAATCCATGGATAAAACATATTTGATTATCCGTGATTCATTGTTTCCAAAATTCATGGTTATTTCGTGATATACTGCCCCCTCACTAAGCTCATCGATATCATAATTAGCATTGATATCATTTTTTAAATTATTTCCATAATCATAGATATTGGTCATCAAATAATCCATTTTAATTTCATCGAAAGCTAAGCGCTTGGTGGTCTTAAACATGGATATCATCGTTAAGGAAACCGCTAAAACCACTAATGAAATAAAAATTACTTTTAAGGAATTATGGGTGATGCGGTTTTGTGATAAGTGTTTGACGGAATAAAGAGTGAAAAATGTTTTTTTCTTTTGCCATAATCGCGAAAGCAAACGCAAGGATGAAGAAATAAACATGAAGGTAAAACCGATAACCAATAATAATGTCAATAAAGCTTGAACTTTGGGAAACGGGTTAATTAATAAATTAACCACTAACAAGCCACCAAAACAAACAAGATAAAGCCAGGAAGAACTTTGTCGTTCTGCTTTTCGGTCCCTTGTTAATGTCAGTTCGTTTTGTTTTGTTAAGCGATGGTATTGATAAAAAATCTGCCCAGCCATAAACCCTAAAAACAACAACAACGAAAACAAAATGGGTAAGGGTTTAATTCCAATATAGGAATAAATATGATAAGCTCTAGCGCCAATATTCAAAAACAAATTAGCTAAACCAAGTCCTAAGGGAATGCAGATTGACAAATATATGACAAACTGGCTAACCCAGATTTGCAAGGCCAAGCGATTGCTACCGCCCAGCAATTTAATAACCCCCAGTTGTTGGGAAAAATCACGAAACAGAAGCGGAAACAAAGATTTGATAATCATGGCCATCGCTAAGAAAACCACCACAATCATGGTAATCATAATGGAGAAATTAAATTCTGCCCGAATTAAAACTTGTTCGTGGTCAACAGCTTCATAAATTAAACAGTTTTGGTATTTCTCATCGGCCAACAACTCTTCTTTAACCATAGTTAAGGAATATTGCGGCTTGACATTTAAATAGATTATATTCCCTAAATTGGGGGATGAGAACCACACCGTTTTTTCAAACAATTCCTCTTTATTGACGAAGATGGCATCTTTTTGAAATAAGCCTTGGTCGGGAATAATCTTTTTAACGATGTATGGCCAGTCCTGATTATTAATTTCTAAAAAAAGGCTGGCATTTTCATTAAGCTTTAATTTAGCTGCAAGCGATGCGGTTATGAACAATTCCCCCGGATTTAAAGCATCGACATCGCATTTGATTACCTGCTCAAATTCTCCCAAACTGGAAGACATGATTTGGGTATATTGGGTTTGTTCTCCCACTTTCACTAAGGAATGAAGATTAAAGAAGGTGGCATAAAAATCAAAGTATTCCGCATATTTTTGTTTAATGGTGCGAACATTAACAATCCTTGAAGTTGAATAGTTATCATAGGTCAGCACCAAATCAACATCTTGATATTGTTCACGATATTCCAAAGTAAAAATATCAATTAAATAATTTTTCAGCGCAAACATCATGACCGAAAGCATAACCATCATGATTAAGGTGAAAACAATGACCACAAACCGCCCTTTTTTAAAGGTCGCATTCCGAAAAGCAAATTTTAATTTAAACTTCCAACTTGTGGTCATGAATAATCTTACCATCAGTTAATTTAATATGACGCGAACAATAGCGTAAATTATCTTCACTATGGGTGACGAGGATAATTGTTATCCCTTGACGGTTAAGTTTTTGAAAAATGGTCATGATTTCTTGGCCGGTTTTCTGGTCAAGATTTCCCGTTGGTTCATCCGCAAAAATAACTTGCGGTTGATTGACCAAGCAGCGAGCAATCGCCACGCGTTGCTGCATGCCTCCCGAAAGCTCATTCGGAAAATAATCTTTAAACTGCGCCATTTCCACCATTTCTAAAGCCGTCAGCACTTGTTCATCATCATCTCTTTTCGCAATAATCTGCGCTAATTTAATATTTTCAAAGGCTGTTAAATTGGGAATTAGATTATAAAACTGAAAAACAAACCCAATTTGAAATTTACGAAGATCGGCAATTTCACCAGCCGAATAATCCTTAATATTTTTTTCAAATAATAATAACTCCCCATCGGTGATTGGCTCAAGTCCGCTTAAAGTATAAAGAAGAGTGGTTTTTCCACTTCCGGAAGGACCGGTAATCCCACAAAATTCCCCCTGTTCAATACTTAAGTTAATACCCGATAAGACAGGGGTTGTCACTTTCGAATTTTGATAAATTTTCACTAAATTCCGACAGGAAACTATTTTCATTTTTCTTCAACTCTTTGATTAATCTTACCACATTTGTGCTAAATATTCAATCATTATAATTTTATGCCTTTTAAAAAATCTCAACTTTCAAGTTGAGATTTCACAATATAACTAATAGTTTTTCTTAACCATTTCAAAATAAGCTTGGGGATGATCACAAACCGGACAAAGATTAGGAGCTTTTTTACCATAATGTAAGTGTCCACAGTTTAAGCAAATCCAAACCGTCGCTTCTTCTTTTACAAAAACACTTTCCTTTTCCACATTGTTTAAAAGTGCCAAATAACGTTCTTCGTGTTCTTTTTCAATTTTCGCCACTGCTTCAAATAAGTAAGCGATTTTAGTAAAGCCTTCTTCTTTGGCGACTTTCGCAAATTCCGCATACATTTCCGTCCATTCATAATGTTCACCCGCCGCAGCATCTTTTAAATTCTCAGCGGTTGATGGAATGCCATCATGCAACAATTTAAACCAAATTTTCGCATGTTCTTTTTCGTTGTTAGCCGTTTCCGTAAAAAAATTAGCAATTTGTTCAAAGCCTTCTTTTTTAGCTTGCGATGCATAATAGGTATACTTATTGCGGGCTTGTGATTCACCGCTAAAAGCTTCCCATAAATTTTTTTCTGTTTTTGATCCTTTTAATTCCATAATATCCTCCTCTTATTTTTTATAAAAATGGTCTTTGGTGGCCCCACATACCGGGCATCTAAAGGTATCGTCTTCTAATTCAATATCGCGGTCATGTTGATAACCACAGATATCACAAACATATTTTCCCGTCGTTTTTTCTTCTTGGAAGGTCGGCGCATATTGCGAGGTCTTCCCCTTCATAACTTGATGGTAATAGCTATAAGTTAAGGGGCGGGGGTGATTTCCTTTTTTCGTTTTTATTAACCGCGCTAAAACGACGGCATGCGTTTCTGCTTCCTTAATCGATAAAACTTCACAAACCAGTACACCACAAGCGTCTTTTGTTATAATGGGCGTTTCTTCAAACATTTCGTAGTCAAAGCCGCTAAATTTATCCACTTCTTTCCCGCTATAAAAACCGAAGCGGGAAATTAATTTCGGATCGGTATCCTCCGATAAAATCGAAATGCTGAAACGACGCGTTTTTTTCAGTAATGAAAACGAATAATTCTGTTGATTAATGCTAATAGCCATTATCGGGTCTTTACTGGTAATTTGCATCACGGAGTTGACAATACAACCGGAAGGCTTGTTACCGTCCATTACACCGAGCAGATACATACCATAACTAATGTTATATAAAACTGATAAATCCATTATCCACCTCTGTTTAATTATACAAAAAAAAGTGGAGAAAAGCAATCCAAAAAAAGAAGAGTTTCCCCTTCTTATATTTCCATGACCAAGGCTTCTTTTTCTTTCGCAATCACATCGGTTTGTTCAACAAACCTATCGGTTATTTTTTGAATCTGGTCATTATGACGCTTCAGTTCATCTTCACTAATAACACTGTCTTTTTCCAATTTTTTCATTTGTTCAACCATATCGCGACGAATATTGCGAATGGCCACTTTAGTGCCTTCCGCCATGTTTTTAATATCCTTAACTAACTCCTTCCGCCTTTGTTCGGTTAAAGCCGGAAAATTAATGCGGATAACTGTTCCGTCATTCATGGGAACGAGGTTTAAATCAGCCAATTGAATGGCTTTTTCGATATCTTTCAAACTGGAGCGGTCATAGGGTTTAATCACTAGTAATTGGGCTTCGGGAACCGAAATGGCCGCAATTTGAGATAAGGGTGATGGGACACCATAATAAGAAACCATGACAGCGTTGAGAACACCGGGATTAGCTCGGCCGGTTCGCACTAAACTTAAATCTTTTTTTAAAGCCACTAAGGCTTTTTCCATTCTTTCTTCGCCGTTATTAAAAATACTTTGAGGCATATGTTATTTTCCTTTCCTGATATTATTTGAAATCAATGTTCCAATCGAAAAATCGTTAGCAGCCCGAGCAATATTGCCCTTGACATTCATATCAAAAACTAAAATATCAATATTGTTTTCTTTACAAAGAGTGGCTGCCATTAAATCCATCACATCAAGATGTTTATCTAAAACTTCTTGATGGGTTATTTGGGAAAATCGTTTCGCATGGGGATTGTCTTTGGGGTTGGAATCATAAACCCCATCAACACCATTTTTAGCCATTAGGATTAAATGCGAGCCTAATTCGGCACTCCTTAAGGCGGCCGTCGTATCGGTTGTAAAGAAAGGGATACCGTTACCACCACCAAAAATCACAATCCGGTTTTTCTCCAAATGGGAAAGGGCCTTCCGCCGAATATAGGGTTCCGCTACGGAGGGAATTTCCAAAGATGTCATCGTTCGGGTATCACAACCTAAACGTTCTAAGGAATTTTGCAGCGCCAAAGCATTCAAGATAGTCGCTAACATGCCCATATAATCCGCACTGGAACGATCCATTCCCGATTCAATGGCATCTCGTCCGCGCCAAATGTTGCCGGCACCGACCACAATCGATAAATCAATATTCCCTAAATCAAATAAGGTTTTAATTTCCGCAGCAATTTCATTGACTTTGTGATGATTAATCCCAACTCGCTTATCACCGGCCAAGGCCTCACCACTCAATTTTAAGACGATTCTTTTTCTCATTTAGCCTCCTTTTGATTGATAAAAAGGCACTATTTGCTCTAGTGCCTGATTGTTTTTAGTTGTTGACAGCGGCCATAACCTCAGCAGCAAAATCATCTTTTCTCTTTTCAAGTCCTTCGCCAACTTCAAGGCGAACATATGATAATATTTCACATTGATTAGCTTGGAGATATTGGCCAACCGTTTGGTCAAGATTCTTAACAAAAGCTTGATCAACCAAACAAATGGTTTTCAAGAATTTATCGACTTTACCCGCGACAATCCGATCAACAATGTGGGCCGGTTTGCCTTCGTTGATGGTTTCTTGCGTTAATACTTCACGTTCTTTTTGGAGATAATCTTGATCAACTTGTTCACGATTCAAAAAACGAGGGTTCATGGCCGCAATGTGCATGCAAACATCTTTCGCAACAACTTCATTATTGCCGCGAACAACACTGACAACTACAATTTTACCATTCATATGATTATAAGTGCCAAAGACATCGGCCGCCGTTTTTTCAAAAACTTGCACTCGGCGTAAGGAAATCTTTTCACCGATGGTGGCGGTAGCATTGATTAATAAATCATTAACCGTTCCCTTGGCACTTGCAACAGCTAAAGCTTCTTCAGTATTAGTAGCTTGACTGTTAATAATGGCTTCCCCAATTTCACTAACGATATCTAAAAATACTTGGTTCTTCGCAACAAAGTCCGTTTCACTGTTGACTTCAAAAACAAGGGCTTTATGGTCTTTAACGGTAAAATGGCAAACACCTTCGGCCGCAATGCGGTCCGCTTTCTTTTGGGCTTTTAAAATGCCTTTTTCCCGTAACCAAGTGATGGCTTCTTCAATATTACCATTAGTTTCAACTAAGGCTTTTTTACAATCCATCATTCCGGCGCCGGTTTTTTCTCTTAAATCTTTAACTAAAGCAGCACTAATCATTTTGAATCTCCTTATTCACCTTTTTTTTAGCCGGGGCAGCAACAGGAGCAACTTCGGGCGCAACTTCAGGAGCAACTTCGGGAGCAACTTCGGGAGTCGCTTTAGGAGCAACTTCAGGAGTCACTTCAAGAGCAGCCTCGGGAGCAGTTTCTTGAGTAACCGGAGCCGCTTCAGGGGCAACCGGAGCCGCTGGCCGCGGACGATTGTAGCTCGGGCGTGGACGGCTCGACCGTGGACGGGAACGACCATCACCACGACGGCTATCACGATCGCCTTCTTTATAGATAGAACGGCGACCGCTACGCTCTTCCGTTGATGGTTCATCGGTAAAATCAATCTCGATTGGCGTTCCGCCTTGAGCTTCTACAATCGCATTAGCCAATGTTCCGACGATTAGTTTAACGGAACGGATGGCATCATCATTAGCGGGGATGACATAATCAACTTCATCCGGATCACAATTGGTATCAACTAAGCCAAAAATAGGAATCTCTAGTTTTCTGGCTTCTTTAACGGCATTGTGTTCCGTTTTCGGATCAACCACAACAAGCGCGGAAGGAATGCTCTTCATATCGCGGATACCGCTGAAGAATTTATCTAATTTTTCTTTTTCTTTCTTTAATAAAATAACTTCCTTTTTCGGGAGAACTTCGAAAACACCATCAGCTTCCATTTTTTCAATTTCAAATAAACGGGCGATGCTTTTACGGATGGTCTTAAAATTGGTGAGCGTTCCACCCAACCACCGTTGATCAACATAGAATTGACCGGCCCGGATGGCCTGTTCTTTAATCACTTCTTGAAGTTGTTTTCTCGTTCCAACAAATAAAACCGTCCCTTGGTTTTGTGCAATGGTATAAAGACTTTTATACGCTTCTTCAATTAATTTAACTGTTTTGTCTAGATCAATGATATAAATACCATTTCTTTCCCCGAAAATATACTCTTTCATTTTAGGGTTCCATCGGCGAGTATTGTGACCGAAGTGAACACCGGCTTCTAGCAATTGATTTTTGCTAATTACAGACATGATTTTTCTCCTTTTTTTTCTTTTGTTTGGCCGCCACTAACGTCTTCAATAACCGCACCACATTGTGTACTAAACGACTACCTCGGCTAGTGTGTGTATTTTTTTTATTTGCCTGCTGTATTATACCACATTCCCTTGGCTAATGCAAATGTTTTTAACTTTTTAAAAGCTTGGGAAAAAACAAGTTTTAATAGGAATTATTCCCTTAAAATATTATGATTCGGAAGGGTTTTTTTGCGCCCGCGGATGAAATTTACGATACTCTTCTTGTAGTTTTTCTTTTGAAACATGGGTATAAATTTGGGTTGTGGAAAGATGGACATGCCCTAATAATTCCTGGACACTGCGTAAATCAACCCCATTATCCAACAAATGGGTTGCAAATGAGTGCCGTAATTTATGGGGCGAAATATTCATGCTTTCAGAAGCCACTAAGGCCAGTTCATCAAGAATCACCCGCACCCCCCGCGGTCGAAGCGGACCGCCATGATAATTAACAAATAAGATATCCGTGGGTGGGGTTTTCGCCCGCTTTAATAATTCCGGACGGGCGAATTGCAAATAATCAACCACCGCTTTTTTCACATTCTCATGAAAAGGAACATAGCGTTCCTTGGAACCTTTACCCATGACAATTAGGGATTGATTGTGAAAATCAAGGTCGGAAATTTTCAAATTGCAACATTCACTCACGCGGATTCCTGTTCCATACAAGAGCTCTAAAAGCGCATAATTGCGTTTCCCAAGGGCTGTTTTCTCATCAATCGCAGCGAACAAGGCCTGGATTTCTTGTGGATAAAGTTGTTTCGGAAGAATTTTATCTAATTTAGGCGAAGGGATTTCACTAAAGATATTGTCATCAACAATTCCTTCAGCTTGCATGAATTTATAGAAACTGCGTAAACTGGACATTTTGCGAGCGACACTGCGGGGGCGATAATGTTGATTGTTTAAGTGGGCTAGGTAATACCTCGTATAATTGGGTTTAACTTGTTTAAGTGTCCCAAAATTGTTCGTTTTTAAAAAATCCCGAAACTCATTAATATCGCTATGATAAGCTGATACCGTCAAATCGGAATAAGTTCGCTCATTTTGTAAGTAGGATAAAAAAGATAATACTAATTGCCCATCATCCATGATTTTTTTCCATCCATTCATCAATAATCGCTAAACTACGGTGAGCATAAGCCTGTTTTCGTTCCTTTTTGCGCATGACATTATCCAAAGCTGCAAACAAACCAAAATTAACATTCATCGGTTGAAAAGCAAAATTAGGCGTGGAAATATAATTGGCCAGAGCGCCAATAGCCGTCTGTGAACTAAAATTGACCAAAGGTTCTTGGTTAAGAAAGCGTGCCATATTCAGTCCCGCCATTAATCCCGACGACGCACTTTCCAAATACCCTTCCACACCGGTAATCTGACCGGCAAAAAATAAATCAGGTCGGGTAAGGCTTTGATAATAACAATTAAGCAACTGCGGTGCATTAATAAAGGTATTGCGATGCATCACCCCATAGCGAGCAATCTCGCAACGTTCTAAACCGGGAATAAGCCGTAAAATCCGTTTTTGTTCGGGGAAGGTCAAATGGGTTTGAAAGCCAACTAAATTGTACATCGTTTTAGCAGCATCATCCTGACGCAACTGCACAACGGCATAGGGTAATTCATTTGTAAAAGGATTTCGTAAACCGACCGGTTTCATCGGTCCAAACAATAAGGTTTCTTTCCCACGGGCAGCCATATCCTCAATCGCCATGCACCCTTCAAAGATTTTCATTTCAAATTCATGGGGAACTACCCGTTTGGCATGAAGCAATTCTTCATAAAAATAATCAAATTGTTCTTTTGTAAACGGACAGTTGTAATAAGCTGCCGTCCCTTTATCATAACGAGATTTCAAATAAACCCGACTTTTGTCAACCGAATCAAGATAAACAATCGGGGCAATCGCATCATAAAAATATAAATAGTCTTCCTGAACAAAAGCTTTAATGGCTTCACTGAAAGCCAAACTAGTTAACGGACCGCTGGCAATAATGGTGGGTCCTTCAGGAATCGATATTGCTTCTTGATTGATGATATTAACTAAGGGGTTTTGTTTGATGGTTTTCGTAATCATTTCCGCAAACATCGTTCGATCAACCGCCAAGGCCCCGCCCGCTTCCACTTGATTGGCATCGGCAGAGCGCATAATCAAAGAATCCAAGCGCCGCATTTCTTCTTTCAAGAGGCCAACGGCGTTTTCGATGCTCGCTGCCCGGAAGGAATTGGAGCAAATTAATTCGGAGAACAAAGCCGTTTGGTGGGCTTCCGTCATCTTACTAGGACGCATTTCCCACAAATTAACTTTCACACCTCGTTTTATTAATTGATAAGTCGCTTCACTACCGGCTAAACCGGCTCCTATAACATTGACAGCTTGCATTTTTTCACCTGTTTTCGCTTATTATTATACCATATTCCCAACCAAAACAAAAAGGCTGATTCAGCCTTTTAAATTTTGTTTCAGTTTTTGATAAGTTTCCGTTTGGCGAAACATATCCAATTCTTCGTCATTTTCCATATATTTAAAGATGGATTTATCCTTGAGATTAGCATATAAAAAACAATTATAAGCATTCTCAAAATCATTCATTACAACATAAAGACAAGCGAGGTTGTACCACAAAATGCTGTTGTTTTTATCTTGGCTAATCCCTTCTAAATAATAATATTGCGCTTTTTTATAATCCTGGTAAACATCTTTGTAAAGCAATCCTAAATTCGAATAAGCTAAGATATAAGGCTTTGGTTTCTTCAGTTCTTCTTGGTAATATTTAATGGCCTCTTCATACTTCTTCATCTTGGCATAAATAACTCCTAAATTATAGGAAATCATTTTCTCTTGGTCGTTCTTGCGATAAGCCCTTAAGGTATGCTCGAGTGCCAAATCCAAAAAATCATGTTTTTCATAAAAAGAACCAATGTTTAAATTGGCCCAAAAATGGCCGGGAGCATAGAGTAAAGTTTTTTTATAATAATTATAAGCTTGATTTTCATCTTCTAAATCATCATAAATTAAGGCTAAATTGAAATAGGCGTTCACAAACGCTTCATCCAGCTCAATCACTTTCTGATAAGCTTTAATGGCATCATCGCGACGCCCTACTTCTTCATAAGCCATCCCTAAACCATAAAAACCGAGGGGGTAGTCAAAAGCAAAGGCCGTGGCTTCTTCCAAGATAGCGACCGCTTTAAAAGGATTTTTATCATCTAAATAAACAAAGCCTAAATCTACCAAATCCTCCACAATGATTTTTTCTTGAAAAGCTTCTTCATAAAAAGCAATGGCTGTGGCCAGTTCATGTTTTTGGTAAGCTGTTTTAGCTTGGGCAATCAGTTCATCATATTTACTCATGATAGTAATCGCTCCGCTAAGAAAAACAAAATAATGGATAGGGTATTATTGACAAAATGCAAGCCGATGGAAACAACAACATTGTTGTTGGAAAGGGCATAAGCACCGGAGATTACCAAAGCTAGAGCCAAATATTGAAAGAAGAAAATATCGATACCATGGACAGCCGCAAACAACACCGCTGAAATAATGACCGCCCATAAACGGGATAAATGAAATTTTTCTTCCAAAGCGCCGAACAAAAGTTTTCGAAAGAGGATTTCCTCCACAAAGGGCGCTAGAATAATAACAGTAATAATCATAAAAATTTTTGAATCATAACTAAGAAGAGTTTCAATTATCTCCTGATTATTCGCTGTCCCTTCAATACCTAAGCGTTCATAAAGAAGCTCTAAAACAACGGAGGAAACAATAATAGCCACCCAACCTAATAAAATAATCAATAAGTTTCTGCCGATATTTTCTTTCTTGAAGGCTAATTTAGCATCATGAACCAATACTTTCCAAAGCACAGCCACAAAAAGCCCGGCCAACAATATTTCCCCCAGCATTTGGGAAATATTCAAAACGGCGACAATGGTTGGTGTATAAGCCGCATCATCAAGGCCGGAAATGATTCGCAAAAAACCAATAAAGAACCCCGGCTGTTGAAACTCCACAACCAAAGAGGAAGATATCATAAAAACAATCGGTAAGGTATTGAATAAGACAAAACTTACCAAAAAAGCAATTAAATAAAAATTAGGATTACTGAGTTTTTTGTGGAGCGGTTCCATTATTCCCTCCTTCCTGATTGATAAAAGTTTCAATAACCTTGGATAGAATGAAAATATTGTTTAAATCAATTTGCCGATCCCGATGGGAGTGGATATCATTGATTACTAATTTATTGTTATGATTTTTTAAAGCGAAAATCCCGACATGGGAGTTTTTAATAAAGGCGAAATGGTCGGATAATTCCCGTGCTCGAGCTTTGCGAACTTGGCATTCATAGCCCGTAATCTGCAAGCGATCAAAAACACTTTTAATACGCAGGGCTAATTGGGGGCGATTAAAGTGATCGAGTGAGAAAACATTTCCCCGGCCAACACAATCAAAATTGATGTATTTCCGCAACTGATAATTCAGTTTTTTCTTCCGTAAATACCGAGCGAATCCTAAGGATCCAAACAAGCCTTTTTCTTCATTATCAAAAAAAACAAAGGCAACCTTGGGGGTTTTGATGCGTTGCATCAAATAAAGGAGCGTCAACACCCCACTGGTGTTGTCGTTTAAATTGTATTTATTGGAAATGGCAGGAAAGCCGAAATTATAACCGACAAAAAGGAAAATAATTAGTGAAGTCAAAAAAGGATGAATTGAGAAAATAATGCTTAAGCCGATTAAAACTACAATCATAGCCATAATAATGATGTTATAAGTAATCACATTTTTGACTAAAAAAGGAGGCATTCGGGGCGGTGTGTCGTAGTGCGCACTTAATATATATTCAGCCGTATCAATGCTGCCAATGAAGACATTTTTGGAAAACCAGCTTTCGGGAACAATTTGATAGGGGAGATTAAGCTCTTGGGCTTTCGTGTGTAAATAGTCACGAAATTTCTTTTTACTCTTGCGATGCATGCGCTCTTGGTAAAGAGTCATTTCAACATACAAATCTTTAAGCATCGTTATTTTCCAAGCGTCCGAACTTCTTCTTTAATTAAGGAAACGAAGTCATCAAGGGAAACCGTTTTGGTAGCGCTGTGGCCGTATTGGCGGTAAGTAACTAGATTATCGGCTTGTTCTTGATCACCTAAAACTAATTGATAAGGGATTTTTTTCGTTTGCGCATCGCGAATCTTATAGCTTAGTTTTTCTTCGCGCTTATCGATTTCTAAACGGATGTCTTCGCTCAACAAACGTTGTTTAACCGCTTGCACATAGGCTTGGTGACGTTCTAAATTAACCGGAATCAGTTTAACCTGCACCGGAGCCAACCAAGTCGGGAAGGCGCCGCCATAATGTTCCGTAATAATGCCGATAAAGCGTTCCAAGGACCCAAAAATAGCGCGATGCAACATCACCGGTCGTTTTCTTTCCCCGTTTTCATCAATATAAGTTAAATCAAAGCGTTCCGGTAAGTTCATATCTAACTGAATGGTTCCACATTGCCAAATGCGGTGCATCGAATCACGCAGTTTAAAGTCCAACTTCGGACCATAAAAAGCGCCATCACCCGGATTGATTTTAAATGGTTTACCAACCGATTCGCAAGCTAAAGCTAAAGCCTGTTCGGAACGATCCCAAATTTCAATCGAACCGATGTATTTTTCTTTCGGGCGGGTTGATAATTCAATATGATAACTTAAACCGAACACGGCATAAATTTCTTCAAACAATTTAATCAAATTGCCGACCTCGGAAACAATTTGTTGTTCAGTCATAAAAATATGGGCATCATCCTGAGTGAAATTACGAACCCGGAATAAACCGTTTAAAGCCCCGCTCGCTTCATGACGATGAACTAAACCTAGTTCCCCAACGCGCAGGGGAAAATCTCGATATGAATGGATACTGTTTTTATAAACTAACATTCCACCCGGACAATTCATCGGCTTAATAGCAAATTGATGTTTGTCGATTTCGGAAGTATACATATTCTCCCGATAATTAAACCAATGGCCGGAGATTTCCCATAATTCCTTATTTAACATAATGGGTGTTTGAATAAATTGGTAGTTTTCACGAGTATGAATTTTGTACCAGAAATCTTCTAAATTTTTACGAAGAATCATCCCCTTGGGTAACCAAAACGGAAAGCCCGGACCATATTCCGACAACATGAACAAGTCCAATTCCCGTCCCAGTTTTCGATGATCCCGTTCACTCCGTTCTTTTAAAACCAATAAATGCTTAGCCAAGTCTTCTTCCGTAAAGAAGCAAGTGCCATAAATTCGTTGTAATTGTTCGTTTTGGGAATCACCACGCCAATAGGCACCGCTAAGGGCCAAAAGTTTGACATTTTTTAGTACTTTAGTGCTAACAACATGGGGACCACGACACAAATCGACAAAATCACCATGTTGGTAAACGGTGATAAGGACATGATCATCCAGTTCGTTAATAATTTCTTGTTTGTATTTATCATGTGAAAACAGTTTTAAAGCCTCGGCTTTCGTTAATTCCATCCGTTTAAAAGCTAAGTCTTGCTTAGCTATTTGGCGCATTTCGTTTTCAATTTTAACAAAATCTTCTTCTTGAAGTTTGATTCCTTCACCGGGGTTAATGTCATAATAAAAACCCTCTTCAATGGCGGGACCAACCCCAAACTGCGCTTGCGGATAGAGTTTGCGAACGGCACTGGCCAACAAATGGCTGCAGGAATGATTAAGAACTTCCAGAGCTTCCGGGGAATCCTTAGTCATCAGTTCCAAGGTGGCATCTTCAAAAATCGGGCGTGTTAAATCAAAATCCACCCCATTGACCTTCGCAAACACCGCTTTCTTCGCCAAGGAAACCGCTAAAGAATTGGCGATATCCAAGGCTGATTGCCCCGGGGTAAATTGTTTAACACGGCCATCTAAAAACTTAATGTTCATCTTGTTTCTCCTTTTTTTAAATAAAAAAGCATCCTGTAAAAGGACGCCTGTTAGCGTGGTACCACCTTGTTTCAACATCCCTTTTATCTTAAATTGGTTTGTTGCCCTCATTCTCCTTAACGGGGAGTCCAGCGGAACATCTTTCGCGTTCGGCTCCATGGTAGTAATCACTAGGGCGCTTAGATACCTTCCACTGTCGTATCCTCGCTTAAAAGTCGCTTGAATAGTGATGTTGTCCACTTCATAACCTTGTTTGATTATGGTAAATTATATATCAACAATGGGGTTTTGTCAAATGGTTTATCTTCAGTGGATAATTTCAATTAGCTTCTTCATTGTGAAAATAGTTTTTTGTATTACTATATAAAGCAGAAACAAAATCACCAGGTACAAAATGAGCCTCACCATTATTTAAAACGATGATTCCCTTTGCCACACCATATCCGTAATATGTGAGATGGTATTCCTTTGTGTCCCCATCAACTTGATAGAATAAAATAATCACAACTTTTGTCCAATAGTTTTTACTATCAATCTTTTTTTCTATCGTTTCTTGGTAGGGAAAATTGATAATCGATCCATAAACATGATTAAGGACTTCGCTATCACTTGTTGTAATCAAATCTTCAGCGGTCTTTCTTTCCTCGCCTTTAGGCTGTTTATGATAATTAATGGAAACTTCAAGCAATTGCTCTCTTTCAAAAGGGAGAACAATTCTCGGCCAATTTCTTGTATCAAAACCGCAACTAACAAGCAAAAAACATAATCCCAAAAACAAAAAAATCCAGCTTTTTTTGTTCATAACGACCTTCTTAATAACTTTACTTCGAATTAGAATCAACAGCGCGATAATTCTTATCAACCAATTCAATAGAATCCATTAATGACTGAATGCGCTCCAAAATCCGACCGCTTTTAATATGGTTAATTTCATCCTTGGTTTCGGAAAAATGGTCACGCAACAATGTAAAATTGTAGTTGGAACTCATACACACCGGTAAAAGAGCATCACGACGGAATTGTAAAATGGGACCCAATACTTCATCACGAATGAAAGCCGTATTATTTTCCGCTCCGACATCATCTAAAATAAGCACATCAATATATTTTAAACGGTTAATGAGCGGTTCAAACTCCGAAGTAGCGATATAGCTTTTAATGGTACGGACTAAATCGGGGTAGTAAACCATCATAACCTTAACACCTTTTTTCGTTAATTGTTTAGCTAACTGCCAAAGAATGAAAGTTTTTCCCGTCCCAAAAGCACCATGGAGGTAAAGTCCCTTGGTAAAGACCCCTTTTTGATATTTCTTTAAAAACATATCCATATGCTTAAGGGCAAAGACCCGTTCATTATTAATAAATAATTTCTGGTTTTCAAAAAGAGCGGGTTGTGAAAAAAAGAGCATTTCCAAATTATCGCTGATGGCTTGTTCGTACTTCGGACAAGGGAAATAAACTAAATCCAAATTGCCTTCCATCACCAATCTTGTTTGCATGGCTTTGGGATCCATTTGACAGTTGCTCCCATCACATGGAAGACAAATAGCATTATTCTCTTTTTGAATATAAAAACGACTAAGATTATTTAAAATGTCTTCTTCACTAAGCTTGTTTTTTTCTACAAACTCCTTTAAGAGTTTATCTTCAAAAATAGCCTTGGTGATTTTTTTAAATTCATTGCTCATAACAGCTCCTAGTTATATTTCTTTTCTGCTTCTGAGAGAATTTTGTTGACTTCCTCTTCCGAAAGCGTTTCGTTTTCCTTCTTCTTGCTCAGTTGCGTGGTATATTGATCATACCAATCCGGCAAGGGTTTTTCTTTTTTCGCATACATCCCCTTTTTTACTTCCTTGGTTGGTTTGGGTTGATTGAGATAATCCAAAGCATCTTTCACATTTTTAATGCCCATTCGTGCCCACACATTCGCCAATTTTTCAAAATAATTATAATTCGGTAACTCGCCCTTTTTTAAAGTATTGACATATAAAATCATTAGATTGATAACGCTAATCGGAAACTTCGTGTTGTCAATCAATTGTTGGAACATTTCCACTTCCGCAACCGAGGGTTGAATGCCGGATAATTCCGCTAAAATATCGCTCGGAGTTTTATTCTCTAATACTTCAAAAACCCGATAATAATCATCATCCATTTGGCTTTGCAAGAAGGCATCGGGAGTTTTAGTTAAAATGCGTGGCCTTTGTTGTTTGTGTTTTAATTGAAACATCGCTTTAGCATGCTTGGAAATGTCGGTATATTTGAGATCGCGGTCCGCGGAAATCGTCTTTTCGATGACTTCTTTCATCTCTTCTTCATTTAGTTTGTAATTATAACTGATGGATAAGATATGTTGTTTAAAGTCTTCATCGTCCAATAATTTTTGGTCAAAGAAATCCGTATCAAAACTCATTTTAAAAACAATATAATCAAAATCCGGGTTGATGACTTTAATACCTTTGTTTTTCTTAACTTTAAATAAGCGCTTAAACAAATTGCTGACATTATCCGTGGAAACATCATAGACTTCATCAAAAGCTTTTGAAATTTCTTTATATTGGCGAACATTGATTTTGTCTTGTTCTTGCATTTTCTTCATTTCAACTTCACCAATTTGCATGGATAAAAATGAAGCCAATAAAGAATTTTCTAAAAAAGAGGTTCGGGATAAGGGTGTTTTTAAATTAAATAAATAACCCTTGTGCTCATGATAATAGGTATCAATCAAGGACACACCTTCCAGTTTATGGAGAGCTTGTTCTAAAAAAGAAGGCGAACTGCAGGAAAGAAAGTCCACTAACTTTTTAATACTGTAAGTATCACTTTCATTAAGCGTAAACAATAAATGATAGAGAGAAAAGCTGTCAATGCCAATAATCGGTAAATACATTTGTGAAAGCACAAAATAATCTTCCCCGCTTAAAGCATGTTTTTGTGTGATTTTAAAATTATCGCTAATGGAAATGGCCATCATGAACCTCGATAAAGACTGACTCCCTTAAACGGCAAGTGGGCATCAAAATATTTATACATTCTTTCAATCGTTTTTTTGCCCGCCCCCCAAGGAATAAGTCGATAAGTAGTTATTTTGATATCAATAGCTGCTTCACCAATGCGCGTGTTGATGTAGGTAATCGTTGATGAATAGTTGGGAGTCACAAAAAAGATTTCATGATGTTCATCCATAATCGCTTTCACAACGCCTTTTTCCTCCTCAACAAATCTTAAGATGGCTGCTTTTACATCTTCAATCCGACAACGGTAATAACGCGTTTTTAAAGAAGGCAGATAATGATCTTCGCCGGTTTCAAAATCGTTGGAAAAATAATCTCTAATTTTCATTTTTTAATCTCCTTAAGATTTGTTCAACTTGAAATTGGGTATGAGTCGGGCGACCGTTGTTGTCAATCACAAAATCGGCCCGCGCTTTTTTGCTTTCTAAATCATCCTGACTGTTGATTTTAAGTAGTGCATATGCTTCCGAGATTCGATCTCGTTTCATTAGTCGCTTTAATTGTTGGTCGCGATTAATCCACACGACAATTATTTTATCAAATAGTGCTTCCATCTTGGCTTCATACAAAAGCGGAACATCCACAAACACCAATTCCTTGGCATCTTTAATTAAGTGCTTAATTTCTTGGATAATTAAAGGATGTAAAATTTGATTTAAAATTTGGCGTTTTTGTTCATCTTGAAAAATGATTTTTCCTAAAACTCTTCGGTTAATTTGCTCATCTTGAATGATTTCTTTTCCGAAAGCAGCCCTAAGCTTCGTAATCACTTCCGGTTTTTGCAATTGAGCTCTCGCAATCACATCGGAATCGATGATTTGATAGCCTTTTTCTGCTAAATAGCTAGTTACAAGTGATTTACCGGAAGCAATGGAACCGGTGATGCCAACAATCATAATCTCCCCCAAGAATGTGTATTTAGTGTATGCTTTTTAAATTTCTATGTCAAGGGCTTTTGACAATTTTCACAGACATAAGTGCCCCGACCCCCAACTTTAATTTTTTTAATTTTCGCTTGGCAAACCGGACATTCCGTCTTAGTGTGCACCAAAAGTTCGTTTTGAAAACGACCAGAAACATCATGAGCCGAAGTAAAACTGCGGATAGTCGTCCCCCCAAGAGCAATCGCTTTTGTTAGAACGGTTTGCGCATTGGTAATGATTAAGGCGATTTGCTCATCACTAAGAGTTTTTGTCGGCGTTTCGGGATGAATTTTGGATAAAAACAAAACTTCATCAACATAAATATTCCCCAGTCCCGCCATTATCTTTTGGTCCAAAAGTGTTGTTTTAATGGCTTTCGTAGACTTTTGAAAACGAGCTTTTAAGTAAGCGACATTCATGTTCGCATCCATGGGCTCTAAGCCAACTTGAGAAAGGGGTTCAAGCTGAGTAATTAAGGTCATATCCCTTGTTGGAAACAAATACATCGTCCCAAATTTGCGGGTGTCATGATAATGCAAACTGGAGCCGTCCGTAAACCAAAAAATGACATGTTCATGTTTTTCAATCGCAGGAGTCGTTTTATAAAAATATTTTCCTTCCATCCGTAAATGCGAAACCAAGACACATTTGGTAAACACCACAATTAAAAACTTCCCTTTCCGCTTAATGTCGGTAATGGTTTCATTAATAAGCGTCCCCCGAAAATGCGAAAAAGATAGATTCTTGATGATTTTCGGGTAAGGAGCCGAAACATCGGCAATCGTTTTGCCGACAACTAAGGTCGCAAGGGTCCGACGGACCGTCTCAACTTCCGGTAATTCCGGCATCTTTAGAACTCTTCATAGGAAATCTTTGTGGGATCGAAGCGATCAACGAAGCGAAAAGCATCGGCATCTTGCGGATAACCGAGAGCGATTAACGAAAAGACTTCATATTGGTCCGGAGCCTTAATGAGGACCTTTAGACTGGCCATCCGTTCCGAATTAGGGAAAACACCGCACCAGCAACTGCCAATTCCCAGTTCGGTCGCTCTTAATAAAATATTTAAAGTAGCCGCCGATAAATCTTGCGGGGCCATAAGCTCATTTTTCAAATTCGTTTTATCCATTAAAACAATAATGGCGGCAGTGGCTTCGGTGAACATTCTTGCATAGGGTGATGTTTCATAAATTTTCAATAATTGCTCGCGGTTTTGGACAACTAAAAAATGCCAAGGCTGTTGGTTACGAGCGCTGGGAGCCTGCATCCCCGCTCTTAATAATTGTTCGATTTTTTCCGGTTCAATAACTTGATCGGTAAAAGATCGGACACTACGTCGATAATTGATAATATCCATATATCCTCCTTATTTGGCTTCGGCCCAAGTTTTGCCGACATTGACTTCGGCTTGTAATTTAACTTTTAAAGAAAATGCTTGTTCCATTTCTTCCTTCACAAGTCCTCTCATAATCTCAACTTCGGCTTTTGGACAATCAAACAATAGTTCATCATGCACCTGCGCAATCATAAGCGACTTTAGTTGTTCGTTCTTCATCCGTTCATCAATGCGAATCATCGCTATTTTAATGATATCGGCGGCACTGCCCTGAATCGGGGCATTCATCGCTGTTCGTTCGCCAAAACTGCGCAAATTATTGTTTTCAGACACCGCTTCCGGAATATAGCGCCGGCGCCCTAAAATAGTTTTTGTATAGCCGTCTTTTTTCACATTAGCCACAACGGCATCCAAAAAAGCCTTTGTTTTTTGGAAAGTGAAAAAATATTTATTGATAAATAAATTCGCTTCCAAAGGTGAAATATCAATGGTTTCACTTAAACCCCAAGCACTCATTCCATAAATAATCCCGAAATTAATGGCTTTCGCCACCCGCCGCATCTCTTTAGAAACTTGTTCGACAGGAACTTCAAAAATCGTACTCGCCGTTTGCGTATGAAAATCAAAGGCTTGAGAGAAAGCAGCAATCATCACCGGATCATCAGCCATATGGGCCAAAACGCGAAGTTCAATTTGCGAATAATCGGCACTTAAAATCGCACCATCGGGAAAACGGGAAACAAAGAATTCGCGGATGACTTGCCCTTCTTCCGTACGAACGGGCATATTTTGAATATTAGGTTCAACCGATGATAATCGCCCCGTCAATGTCAAGGCTTGTTTATAAAGCGGATGAATAAAGTGATTGCCATCCATCGCTTCTTTCAACCCGTTAATATAGGTAGAAATGAGTTTAGTGTAAGCGCGATATTCCAAAACTTTTTTCGCAATCTCATAATCCTTGGCTAGTTTTTCTAAAACATCGACATTGGTTGAATAACCCAATTTGTTCTTTTTGCCGTGAGGTAAATGTAATTTTTCAAACAATACTTCACCTAATTGCTTTGGTGAATTGATGTTAAAGTCCTCGCCGGCAATAAAATAGATGTCTTGCGCAATATGATCAGCTTTTTTCACAAGTTCCACGCCGACCATTTCCAATTTATCCACAGCAATCAATAAACCATTTTGTTCGATACGCGACAAAACAAAGGATAATTGTAATTCCATTTCATAAAGCGAAAGACAGTCAATGGCCGCTAATTGCTTCCTTAGTTCCCCCAGCAAAGCTTTCATCGTCAAGCCTTTATCAATGCTGTATTTCGCATACTCTTCTAGGGCGGGAATGCTCATTTTTTTATTAGCCCCATAGACATTATCATAATAGGCTAAATGGTTAATGCCAAAGTTATCAAAGGTTTTTTTCGGATCATCGAAGGCATATTGCGGATTAATGATATAACTGGCTAATAATAAATCATCCGTCACCCCTTGAAGATGGATGTCATTTCTTGCCAACACCAAATTAAGCGTTTTTACATCATAAGTTATTTTCGGAAGTTTGGCATCTTCCAAGATTTGTTTGACATCCTTGTTACTGCCCACCGCTTCCGCCGTCACAAACCACTGCTGAAAAGCATTAACCAAACCCAAACCTAAAAAGGTGCCGGTATAATAATTGCTTCCGAAAACTTCAGCACTGACATAAAGAGCTTCGTTTGAGTCGACTTGCATAGGTGTCAAGGCATCCTTCACAAAAATGATATCCTTGCTTGGTCCTTCATGCTGCTTATTTAATTTCTTCAAAAAGTGATTAAATTCCACCTTTTGGAAAAAGGCGACCAATTCATGCAAGTCAAAATGACCAATTTTTAACTCGGACAGTGGCCAATCAAACAAAATATCTCGTTTTAAACTGGCTAGAAAGCGACATTGATAAGCAATCTCTTTGTTCTCAATAAAGGCTTGTTTCATTTTCGGTGTTAACTCATCTAAATGTTCATAAATGTTATCAAGCGTTTGATATTGGTTTAAAAGTTTGATGGCACTGACATTCCCAAGACCTTTAATCCCCGGTAAATTATCGGAAGCATCGCCGACAATCGCTTTGTATTCTACAATCTGAAAGGGATGAAGTTGCATTTTTTCATAGAAATTGGCTTGATTATATTCATCGAGTTCGCCGATACCTTTTTTGGTTAGGAAAACGGAAATCTTATCATCCACCATTTGCAATAAATCCCGATCCCCGGTAATAATGTGAATTTTTTGAAAGGCCTTCTTGCTATGAACGGCCACACTCGCTAACAAATCATCCGCTTCAAAATCAAGGCTTTCCGCTCTTTTAACTTTAAGAATATCTAAATATTGTTTAATAAGCGGAATTTGCACTCGCAACTCTTCCGGGAGCGGTTTTCTGGTGCTTTTGTAAGTAGTAAACTGTTGATGGCGGAAAGTTTTACTGCCGGCATCAAAGGCTACAAAGGCATATTCGAGTTCTTCAGTTAACATCTTATTGAGCATATTACAAAAGCCAAACAAGGCATTAGTATATAAGCCGTCTTTCGTTTTCATTAAATTGTTGGTATATGCTGTGGCATAGTAAGAACGGAACATTAAACTGTTGCCATCAATCAGCGTTAAGGTTTTAGTGTTTTCTGCCATAATTTCCTACCTTTATCTTCAAGTTATTTTATCATATAATCTAAAAAATTTCACCCTCAAATAAATAAATGATTCTCTTCTAAAGAATCATTTACTTAAAGCTTATCATAATAATCGCTTCATCATCGCTAATGCTGATGATTTCCACAGTAAAGTTAATCAATGTTCGATCGTACCAACGATAACCGGGATAACTGGTTTTACCGAAGATATCACCCGGTCGGTATAAATCGGCATTATCGGCAACTCCAGTTTTTTCAATCGAATAATTACCATCGGCTTCAATTAACTTAATCAGCTTATGGTCGGTATCGCTATTATTGAAAGAAAAGACTGAATAATAACCATTCTCATTTTGGGGCGAACCTTGCTTGGGGTCAGCAGTTGCATCAACATGGAAGATTCTTATTCCTGATTCCGAGAACAAACCCCGATAACCGGCATGAGCTTCATTCAGAAAACTAGGAACATAGAAATCAATTAACAAATATTCATCAAAATAACTATTTTCCCAACTGGGATTAATCATAATAACATCGCCACTTTCGGAAAACGGCCTTAAGGTCACAGTCACCGATTCTTCGGTCACAACGAGTGGTGTCGTCCAACCGAGGATAATTTTCGAAAACGGGTTATGGTCGCCGACCGTATAATCCATCATGTCCGCTCCTCCCAAACCACCATCGGGACCCTTAAATTCATTGTAATCGTAATAATCATCTAAACCGAACATATGTCCCGTTTCATGAATATAGGTTGAAGCATTAATCGGAATCATTTGTTTATTATTACCTTCATCAATCAAGGGTTCATTGATAAAATCCAAACCCGCCCATAAATAGTAATTAGCTTCTACACCGTCATAATACTCATAGTCATCACTTAGATATTGATAAACATATGCCCACCATAAATCAACATTGTTTAGTGAGAACCAAGAACCTTTAAAATTAACCGGGGCCGCATAAATAAAATAAAGGGCATCGATATAACCGTCGTTATTGCGGTCATATTCAGAGTAATCGATTTGACTATCATAATATTCTAAAGCAGCCTTGACGATTTCGTAATCGGCATCAATCCCTTTTTTAAAAAGTCGAGAATAATAAGAGGCCAAACGATGCGTTTGAAAAGGGGGTAAAACCGTTCCGTTAAATTGCAGTTTTCCATACGAACTTTGTTGGTAATAACTTTGGACACTTTCCCATCCGGTTTCGGCGGCTGTCCCAAAAAAAGCCAGCTCCAAACGTTCTAAATCCACTTGGGTAAAAGAATAATCAGCAAATTCTACCGGAATTATCAATGCATGAACATCATTTAAGCTCGGTAAACCGGCCGTGATTTCGGTTTCAATCAGTAAATCTTCAAGCAAAGAAACGGAACCTGGTTCAGGGTAAAAAGCGGCTTGTAAATTAATATTTAAACTTTCTAAACTTGATTCTTGTACAAACTCAACTTGACGAGGATTTAAACTGCTGACAATGACTTGGTGTAAATGAACTCGGTTATTAGAAGGCAACTGAGCAATTTGCTCAATAAGAGTTTGATAATTGGCATGCGTTGCTCTAATCAACAATTCCATTGATTGTTGATTTTGATTAATAAGTTCAACCCGAACATCGCTAGAATAACTACTTTCTTTCACAATCATCGTAACGGACTCAATCGTAACCATGTCATTAACTTGGTTAAGGAGCGTAAAATCAGCTATCGTTTGGGATTTAATGACGAAGTCAATGTTTTCATCGACTGTTTTTTCCACAAACAAAAGTTGTAACTGCCCGTTTATAACTTGTTTTATTCCGGTTACAAGCAAAAATGCTCCTAATTCCACATCGCCGATATTCTTTACCAAAATCCCATCCCTACCATCATGAAGATAAGCATCATGACCAACGGTGCCAATGACGGTCCCATTAACGGTGACGGTTTTTTGATCACCAATGCTTTTCGCTTTACTAATGGGGTAAAACGAACGCTTTAATACCGTTACTAATAATTGGCGATGGTCCGTATAACCTTGATATTCCAAAACAACATCAATGACGACGGTGACATCTCCTTCAGCCCTAAAAACATGACCTTGATTATCGATAACTTCTTCATTGTTGGAAGACCAAGAGAGGGAAACACCATCCACTTGTTTAGGGAAAAACAAATCGCTTGTGACTCTCGTTAAATCAGCTCCCCAAAATAAGCCTTGAAAAACCTTCTCCGTCTTAGCGGATGGAGAAAATGAACAAGCACTTAAGATGGTTAAAAAGAAAATAAAAATGATGAGCTGACGATGATGTTTCATATTCCACCTATATGAATTATTATAACTGATTATTAAAAGAGAAGCAATTATTTCTTTTTGAGAAAACAACGCTCACAATCGGAATGATGACAAGCAAGACAGGGGGCTTTTTTACGGTTCCGCCACAAAAATACCACCGTCCAAACAACCATTAACACCAGTATTGTAATCACCACCCCGATTTTAAAAGCATCGGATTTTATCCACCAACTTGCTAGTTGGTAAATGGCCAAACTGATTAAATAAGCGCTCCCCGTTTGCATTAAAACGCTAGCAAGCGTTAGCTTCCACGACCCTAATTCTTTTTTGCTAGTGGCAATGGCCGCTACACAAGGAGCCGCTAACAACACAAAGACCATGAAGGAAAAAGCGGCTGCTTGGGAATGAGAAAAAAGCTTAGCAATAGCCGCCATTAAAGCCGGCAAAGATTCCGAGGAATTAAGCACAATCCCGAAAGTGGAAACGATATTTTCTTTCGCAATCATTCCCGCTAATAGCGCTACCGTCGATTGCCAGTTGCCAAAGCCAAGCGGAACAAAAATCCACGCTAATAAGCGCCCGATTGCGGCCAGCATGGACGATGCCGGATCAATAACCATCTGTAGTGACCATGTATAGCTTGATAAAAACCAAATGACGATGGATGCTAAAAAGATAATCGTTCCGGCTTTAATCAAAAAGGATTTAGTTCGTTCCCAAACTTGTAAAAACAAGCTTTTTAGGTTAGGAAGATGGTAATCAACCAACTCCAAGATGAAAGGCGAAGTATCGCCTTTAAAAGAGGGGATTTTTTTAAGCAACAAACCACCGCACAGCACGACCGCAATCCCTATGAAATATAGGCTTGTGGAAACAAGAGGATGGAAAAAAGTCCCTACAAATAAAGCAAACACCGGCAGTTTGGCACTGCAGGGAATAAAGGGCACGAGCATCACCGTCATTTTTCGTTCACTTTCATTGCTGATGGTCCGCGTGGACATAATGGCCGGAACAGAACATCCCGTTCCTAACAACAGGGGAATAAACGATTTTCCTGATAAACCGAATCTTCGAAACATCCGATCCATAATAAAAGCAACACGAGCCATATAACCGCTATCTTCTAAAATCGTTAACAAAAGGAATAACACAAACAATTGCGGTAGGAAACTTAAAACGGAACCAACACCACCAATAATGCCGTTTGTGAACAGATCAATTAACCAAAGCGGACTGTTAATGGCGGTTAAGCGCTGACTCACCCATGTCTTTAAAGCAGTCAACAATTGTTCCATTAAGCCGCTGACATTGTTTCCAACCACCGTGATAGCGGTGTAATAAATGATAAACATAATGAGTGCAAAAATCGGTAAGGCCCAAATTTTATGAGTCAACACTGAGTCGATTTTTGCCGATAAGGACTTCGTTTGTTGCGGTTTTTTGATTAAAACCTGCGAAACAACTTGTTCGGAAAACCGATATCGTTCATTGGCAATGATGCTTTCACCGTCATCTTGTTGTTTTGCTAAATAAGAAGCAATAATCTCCTTGACTTTTTTCCCTTGCTCATTAAAAGATTGATCACCTTCAAACAGCTTAACGGCCGTAAATAAAGAAGATTTCGTTTCCGATTTGATTTTATCTAAAGTGAAAGCTAATTCTAAAGGATAGATAACTAGTTGCGAAACATTTTTCTCTTTCGCAAGCAAAACGGCTTGATTAATTAAATCTTTTAAACCTTGATTCTTTTTAGCACTGATGGGAACAACGGGACAATGCAAAAGTTGGGCTAAACGCTTAACATCAATTTTTATTTGGCGTTTTGCGACTTCATCCATCATGTTGAGGGCGACAATTGTCGGTATGGACATTTCCAAAACTTGGGTTGTTAAGTATAAATTTCTTTCCAAATTAGTCGCATCAACCAAATTGATGATGACATCAACTTGATGGGATAAAAGATAATCACGGGTAATAACTTCTTCTTTCGAATATGGAGATAATGAATAGATACCGGGAAGATCGGTAATAAGGATGTCCTTACCAATCCGACCTTCTTTTTTCGCAACCGTCACTCCCGGCCAATTCCCAACATCTTGCTGAGTTCCGGTTAAAGCATTAAAAATAGTGGTTTTGCCACTATTAGGATTTCCTATTAAACCAATCCGGATCATCTTTCCTCCTCTAGTTATCTATGCTTAACTACTACCTTAAAAGAAAGCGAAGCTAATCTTCGCCATTTAGATTTCTTGAACAATAATTAATTCGGCATCACTTTTGCGAATCGATAAAATATAATCACGCAAGCTTAATTCCATCGGATCGCCTAAGGGAGCATATTTGATTACTTCAATAACGGTCCCTTTGGTAATGCCCATATCCATAAAGCGGCGGCGCAAGGGTCCGGTGGCGTTGATGCCGACAACCACAGCGCTTCTTCCAATTTTTATATCTTTTAGCGTTGTTATCGAATTGACAACTGCTTTTGTTTCGTGGTTTTCTTGTCCGTGACGAAAGCCACCGGCAAGATGTTTGTTTCGCTGTTTTCTGTTATTAAACCAAGGCATAGCATCCTCCAAGTTAGTATATGCTAACTAATAATATTATACACAAAGTTTCCAAGAATGCAATCAATTTTAGCAGAAAGCGTTTAATTTTTAAGCTTTTTATGCTATACTATTTAAAGAATTATTCAAAAGGAGTATCAACATGCGCAAGAAAATTTTTATTGGCATCTTTTTGCTCGTCGGTCTTATTACTTTGGCTTTGTTTGTGGTTTATTTATTGCAAACATCGGGTGTTTATGGGCAATATGAATGCACCGTTTACACAGAGGAAACCACGGGTGATCCCGTGAATCTGCTCCCAAATTATTCTTATTATCGTTTGGAGTTAAAATTAAACCGCACTTTTGTTATGACTTCTTTAATCAAAGGTCAAGAGGAAGCAAGCACCGCCACCGGGACTTTCACAAAATCCCGACAAACCATCACTTTAACATATGCCAAAGGACAAAACCCTGTTGAAGCGGTCATTTTCCCAAGCGAAGTTTTTGTCTATCGTAATGGTACCTTAAACCGCAACCAAAGCGGTTCTTTTTCCGGGACTTCTTTTCAAACCACGGTTGTGCAGGAATTTGTAAAAAAGAGGTAATTAAATGAAGTATCACAAACTATATACGAAATATGCTTCCTTATTAGATGAAAAAGCACCATGGCCGGAATATCCCCGACCGCAAATGGTCCGCCATTCCTATTTATCTCTAAACGGCACTTGGGATTATTATTTAGGAAACGAAGCCTCCCTTCCCAGTCATTATGATGGCCAAATTCTCGTCCCCTTTCCAATTGAATCACTCTTATCCAAAGTCCAAAAACGCGTAAAACCGAAGGAATATTTATTTTATCGACGCCATTTTCGCCTTCCAGAAGGATTTTTAAAAGACCGTTTGTTGCTTCATTTTGAAGCCGTCGACCAAAAGGCGATTGTCTTTATCAATCAAATTAAAGTCTTTGAACATATCGGTGGCTACTTCCCTTTTGTTGTTGATATTACTCCCTATTTACAAGAAGATAATGAAATCATCGTTCAGGTTACTGACCCCAGCAACCACAGTTTTTATGCCTACGGAAAACAACATACCAAGCCAAAGGGCATTTGGTATACTCCGGTAAGCGGGCTTTGGCAATCCGTCTGGTTGGAAGCGGTGGCGGATGACTATCTTCATGATTTATTTATTACCCCGGATTTTGATCACAGTTCCGTTCATTTTGATTTGGTGGGATTAAAAGAAGTCAGCGGAACGATTACAATATTCGCTAATAAGAAAATAGTTGCCCAAGAAAAAATTAATAAAGCCAGCTTTGATATTGTCCTTCCCAATTTTATTCCCTGGACGGTGGCTCATCCCCATCTTTATCAAGTATTAATCGAATTAGCCAGCGATACGGTCGAAACTTATTTTGGGATGCGCAAATTGACTATTGGCGATGGCCAATTTGGGAAAGCCTTGTTTTTAAATAATCAGGAAATCTTTTTAAGCGGGGTTTTAGACCAAGGATACTATCCGGACGGCCTCTATACTCCGGCCGTTGATCAAGCCTATATTGATGATATCAAACTTATGAAAAGCATGGGTTTCAATGTTTTAAGAAAACATGCGAAAATTGAACCGCGCCGTTTTTACTATCACTGTGACCGCCTCGGAATGCTGGTTTGGCAGGATATGGTTAACGGGGGGCGTTATTCCTTCCCCCATATGTCCGTTCTACCGCTACTTGGTTTTTTATCCCGGAGTGATCAAAAGCGGCTAAAAATCTTTGGAAGAAAATCATTAATATCCCAAGAAAGCTTTCGCAAAGAAATGGAAGCGACTGTAAATTTACTTAGGAACGCGCCCTCGCTAGTTATCTGGACTATTTTTAATGAAGGCTGGGGCCAGTTTAAAAGCCAAGAAAATTATCAATTCCTAAAAACGCTTGACCAAAGCCGATTAATCGATGCTGCCAGCGGTTGGTTTGACCAAGGTATTGGCGATTTTGCCAGCAAACATATTTATTTTAAAAAAATCACTTTTAAAAAAGATGTTCGCCCCCTTGTTTTAAGCGAGTTTGGCGGTTATTCTTATAAAGTTCCTAAGCACTCTTATCACTTAACTAAAGAATTTGGCTATCGTAAATATCCTTCTTTAGATACTTGGCAACAGGCGGTAGTGAAGTTATATGAAACGGAAATCATCCCCCAAATAAGCAAGGGTTTATGTGCCACTATTTATACCCAGTTAAGTGATGTCGAGGAAGAAACCAACGGTTTAATTACTTATGACCGAGAGTTTGTGAAAATGGATGGGAAAATTATGAAGCAAATTAATGAGCGTCTTAATGCCCAATTTAGTAAAAAGCACTGATGTGCTTTTTTTGATTTTTTACCTAAAATCTAAAGAATATGATATAATGATTCTATCAAAGATGGAGATGCTTATGAAAGAAAGGCCGAAAATTTTATGCCTTGGGGGCGCCAATATTGATATTAAATTGCACTTACATCACATGCTCATGTTAAACACTTCCAACCCGGTTTTTTCTACCAAAAGTTGGGGCGGTGTTGTGAGAAATGTTGCGGAAAATTTGGGACGTTTGGACTGTGATGTCAGTTTGCTTTCCGTTTTGGGTGATGATGAACTGGGAAAGGAACTGTTGATTGCCGCTTCGGCTTTTATGGATGTGACGCAGGTTGATTGCTTAAAACAAAAATCATCCGGTTGTTATTATGCCGTTTGCAATCAACAGGGAAATATGGAATTGGCCCTAGCCGATATGGATATCGATGATTTCCTTGATAAGACTTGGGTGTTAAGCAAAACCCCTTTAATGAAGCATTATGATATGATTGTTGCGGATTTAAACATTCAATTAGACGGGATTATTGAACTAATTTCCTGGTGTCGAAGCCATCAGCAATTCTTAGTTCTCATCGGTGTCTCCGGACCGAAAATGGCTAATTTGCCTAAAGACCTTGTTGGAATCGATTTAATCATCGTCAACAAAGATGAAACCCAAGCGTATTTCGCAACATCGGAAACCGACCTAAAAGCTTTGGCCTTACTGTGGAAAAAGGCCGGTTTAAAACGGGCCGTCATCACTGCCGGCGGCAGTGGTTTGGCTTATTTCGACGAACACCACGATGTTTCCTTTTTGCCTGCCAAAGCAATTGAGAATATTGTTGATGTGACGGGCGCCGGTGATGCTTTCTCGGCCGGAGTTATTTTTGGTCTTGCCAATCACTTTCCTTTTTTAACCGCCCTTCGTTTCGGGCGAGCCAATGCCAGCCGCACAATTCAAACGGAAACAACCGTCCGCACTGATTTAACGAAAACCAAACTATTACAGGAGGAACAACAAGATGAGTAATTTTAATCCCTTATTAGATATTAAAGAGGAAGTTAAGCAAGCCTTACTTCATCACCAAGCCGTCGTCGCTTTGGAATCAACGATTATTTCCCACGGCATGCCCTATCCTCAAAATGTGGAAATGGCGAAAAAAACCGAACAAATTATTCGCAATCAGGGTGCTGTCCCGGCCACCATTGCCATCATGGACGGAAAAATCAAAATCGGTTTAACGGAAGCCGATTTAGAACGCTTGGCAAGGGCTAAAGAAGTCATTAAAGTATCACGCCGGGATTTAGCCAGCGTCATTGCCTTCAATAAAGTCGGCGCAACTACGGTCGCTTCCACAATGATTGCCGCCGCCATGGCCGGTATTAAGTTTTTCGTTACCGGTGGCATCGGCGGGGTCCATCGCGGCTATGAAGAAACCATGGATGTCTCCGCCGATTTGGAGGAACTGGCCCATACCGATGTTACGGTCATTTGTGCGGGTGCCAAAGCCATTTTGGATTTACCGCGCACGATGGAATATTTAGAAACCAAGGGTGTCGGTGTTATCGGCTATCAAACCAAGGTTCTGCCGGCTTTTTATACCAGAGATTCTCATTTATCGGTCCCCTTAACCGCCGAAACACCCGCCGAAATTGCTAAGGTAGTCGCCACTAAAACAACGCTTGGCTTAAAGGGCGGGTTGTTAGTTGTTAATCCGCTACCAAAAGCCGATTCACTTGACTCCTCCTACATCAATCAGATTATCGATGCGGCTGTTGAAGAAAGTAAGCAGCAGGGAATCTTAGGAAAAGAAGTAACTCCGTTTTTATTAAAAAGGATTGTGGAAAAAACAGAGGGCAAAAGTCTAGCCGCTAATTTAGTTTTAGTTTATAACAATGCTAAACTAGGGGCTCAAATTGCTTGTGCTTACTTTCAAACCCAAAAATAGTGTTTCACTTAACGATGATTTGTTTCAAAAGTTCAATTGTTCTTGTTTAAAATAACTGTCCTTTGCTAAGCGAAGAACCTTAGAAATTAAAGAAGGTATTAAGACAATTGTCTTGGAGTTTATCTATAAAAAAAGCATTTCGTTTTTATGACGAAATGCTTTTATTTATAGCCCTAAATTATTTAATTGAGTCTTTATTTTAAGTTCTCTGGACTTTCATTTGTTTGTGGTTTCAATGGAGTTCTACTCACTTTTATTCTTCTAACAATTAATTTTGTTACATATACAACATAGCCAACAAAAATAAGAAAACCAACTAAACCAATGATGGGAAAAATGGTTGAATGAAAAAGACTGATTCTTCCACCACTTAACATTAAAACAACAGACCATTGTAAAGTACCGGTAACTAAAACATTAAATATAAGTTGAACAATCGCAAGGATAATTAACTTAAATGTTCGATGTTTTACCAAAACATATATTAGAACAATTAAAGAATAGAGTATTAAAGTAAGAGCAACCCAAAATAATACCATGTTAGTTATTAACATCTTAATTTTCTCCTTTACTTTATTTTACATGCTTGCATAAGCAAAAACCATCTTGTTTCTAAGAAAGTTAAAAGATAACAATTCTATTTAAACTTTAGTGATTGACTAAAACCATCTTAAAAACAAGTTTGTTTACAATATTATTCTAGCAAAAAAAAACTTATTGCAAGCTAATAATTAAAAACGATAAACTTAAGAAGGACTTTAATATCTCCTCATAGAATTAATTATGATGGAAAAAAAAGAAGGATGAATCCCTCTTTAATTACCAACATATTTTAAATTATAAAGTCGTTGCCAAAGAAGATTAATGACAATCGCAACAGAGCCCCATTTAATGAGGTTGAACAAACCGAAGATGGTCAACACCTCTTCAAAAGTCCACCAATCCTGTCCATAAACAATCGGTAAATTGATAAAATAATTATATAAAACCATGAAGACCGATGTAAACAACACCCCAATAATGGTGGAGACAATTACCTCCAATGGGGACGGTCGTTCTTGCATCCCTAAATTTCGCATTATGATGGCGGATGGCAAAATAAAGGCCATCGTCGCAATCAAATTAATTCCTTCATCTAAAAACAAAATCAAAGGCGGAGTTGAACTTGGCAAAAAAACATGAATGAAATTCGTCAAAAGCGAAACAATCATCGCTGTTTTAAAGTCATACCATAATAGAACCATGAAAATAACCAAGCCGCTTAATTCTAACTTTAAATAAGAAGCTTGGGGAAAAATCGGAATACTCATCATCATGAGCACACTGGACATGGCGATTAATAAACTGAGGATAGCGATTTTAGTCGTCTTTTTTTCATTGGTTTTTTGTTGGCGGCTTTTAATAATCAAAAAGGTGATACCAAAATAAAGCAAAACAATCAATAAATCAACCAAAGCAATTGTAATAATCGGAATCGGTTTATTGTCACTTTGAAAATCAAAAGCAATAGCATAAGAAACACCAAATAAAATCACAATAATGGCCACAATCGAAATAATGATGGTTTTAAGGGAACGTTTTTCATGACTTTGAATAATGGATAAGGCCACCAACAAGCCGACCATAATAACAAAAAACAAAGACGATATTAAGATTTCTTTTAAATTGTCCGTCCAAAAACTTAACACTAGCATAGTAAACTCTTTCTATAAAAAAATGCTCATGAAAAAACTTCATGAGCAAAAATAACCACAAATGGTCTCTTCTTCCATCTAGACTTTACTATCGGTTTTGGAGTTTCACCAAATCATGCTCTTGCAAGCTCGCGGACTATACCGCCGGTCGGGAATTTCACCCTGCCCTGAAGATTTCACTGGTTAAATTATAGCAAACTGGAGGAATAATGTCAAATAAACTACTTCGCGAATAAAACCTTTTCACTCTTAAACAGTTTAACTAAGAGAAAAACCGTTAAGACAATGAACACTAATGATGAGGCGATAATCAATAAATAATTAAGCAAGGTAATTTCCATGGACAAAACCGCTTTTAATCCAACGGTACAATTATAAATCGGAATAAGGTAATGCCAAAACTTTTTGCTAACCGATTCACTAAACATGGTGAGGACGGGCATAATAATAGCAGCCAAATACAAGGGCATCGCTAACATCGTTGCTTCTTTAACCGTCTTGGCAAGCGTCGAGAAGATTAATAACAGGCTTGATGCTAACACTGAAAGCACAATTAAGATTAATAGGATTCCTAAATAATCCCAAAGCGAATAACTTAAGCCGCCTTCAATGGGAAACATCGCTTTCGCAAACGGCAAGGAGGCAATAATCCCCACAAAGGAAGAAAAAGCGGAAAAAACAGTTAACACGGCCGTGGAAAGAATTTTCCCGAAAATAACATTAGTCCGGGAAAGCGGGGCCATTAAAAGCGTTGCGAGGGTTCCTCTTTCCTTTTCTCCGGCAATGGCATCGGAACCAATGGATAATGCTCCCGCAAAAATAAACGAAATAATCAACATCGGTAAAACCATGGATAGAATTTGTGCAGCAAGTTTATTTTCTTCCGTGACGATGTGATCTTGAACAACAAAGATATTCGGATCAATATTTAGGGACTCTAAAAAGTTGTTGCGCTGAATCCCGATAATCATTTGAATTTTCGCATAAGTAACATTGGAATTGGTTTTGGATGAATCATAATAAACGGCAATTTGGGGATCTTGACCGGCAGCAACATCGGCATCAAAGCCGGTTTGATAAACTACTAAAACATCCAGTTCACCACTTTTTACCAGTTCGATTAAATTATCTTGTTCACTACTTGGCTTTTCTTCAAACGAAAGATGGAAATTATCCGGATTGTTGATGGCAAAAGCCAAGGAATCAGGAGCATTGATAATAGAAACTAAACCTCGATATTCTTCAGCACGCTCCATTTCCGCTTGCATGCTTTGACCAATGAAAGCATAAATTAGGAAAATAATCAATCCCGGAAGCACAAGCGAAGTGAAAATCATTCGCGGAAAACGGAATATTTTATCCATTTCTTTTTTAAAGATTTTAAAAACATCATTCATGGCTGACCTCACTGTAAATATCAAAGAAGATTTCTTCGATATCTTGGCCGGGGTGGTTCTTTAATAAGGCATCTACACGGTCGCAAAGACGCATTTTTCCATCAATAATGATGCCGGCACGGTCGCATATTTTTTCGACTAGGTTCATAATATGCGTACTAATAATCACTGTTTTTCCTTGTTCTTTCAGTTCTAATAAGTAATCCGTTACGGTTTTAGCGGTAATAACATCTAAACCGTTAGTCGGTTCATCAAAGATAACAATTTTGGGATCGTGGACAAGCGAAATAACAATCGATACTTTCTGTTTCATCCCGGATGAAAGTTCGCCGATTTTAACTTCCGCAAACTTAGACACACCAAAACGGTCGAACAATAATTGTTTTCTTGCCAACATCGTTGCTTCTTCAACATCATATAATTTTGAAAAATAATCATATAAATAGTTGGGTGTAAACTGTTCTTCCAGTTTTAGTTCGTTGGTTAAAAAGGCAATTTCTCGTTTGATGCTCACTTCATCCTTAATATCAATTCCGGAAACGGTGATTTCGCCTTTATCCGGTTTGATTAGGGTCGCAATGCATCGAAGGGTGGTTGTTTTTCCAGCGCCATTAGGGCCTAATAAACCAAAGATTTCACCTTCAAATGTGGAAAAAGATAAATCATCTACCGCCACTTTAACTTTTTCGGTGGTTTGGTTAATCTTCATCTGTTTCTTTGATAATTGAAAAGTTTTGGTTAAATTCTTGACAATAACTGTTTCTTTCATCTTCATACCTCTTGTTAATTTTATAATATTAAAAATCATAAAGCAATGTTCGGTAAAGGTTTTTTACTATTTCTTTACAATCAAGATAATATATTGTATGATTATTCCAACAAGAGGTAAGTATGCGTATTTATGAATCGGGCGAAAACTATTTAGAAGCCATACTCATTTTAAAATCATCCCAGCCGGAAGTCCATGCCATTGATGTGGCCAATTATATGTCCTTTTCTAAACCAAGCGTTAGTCGAGCCTTGGCCATTTTAAAAAAAGCCGGCTTAATTACAATTGATAAAAGCGGAGTGATTGAATTAACTGCGACCGGACATCAAAAGGCCACAAAAATTTATGATCGCCACTTAACCATTACTAGATTTTTAGTTGACTTAGGCGTCGATGATGAACTTGCGGAACGCGATGCCTGTAAGATTGAACATGTTATCAGTGAAGAAACTTTCCAAGCCATTAAGAAGCAGGTAAAATAAAATGTCAAAAGTTGCGATTGCGAAATGTCAACAATATGAACTAGAACAAGTTAAAACAGCCATTAAAAATACTTTGGACCATTTGGGGGGACTGAATCAACTCATTCCCCAAAATGCCAAAGTTTTTATTAAGATTAATGGTTTAGGACCTTTTTCTCCGAGCATGGGGATTACCACCCATCCGGTTTTTGTACAAGCCATCATTCAGCTTGTAAAAACCAGAACCGCTAATATCCTTATCGGTGATAACCCCGCCACAAAAGAAATTCATCATGTTATGAAGAAAAACGGTGTTTACGATGTTGTTGTCCAAGAACAAATTCCCATTTTTAATGGAAAAACATTAACAACCATCCACAACCCAAGTGCGAAAATTTACAAAACATTTGAAGTGTCGCAGGAAATGCTAGATACCGATGTGTTAATTAACCTGCCCAAATTGAAAACCCACAGTTTAACTTATGTTACGATTGCCCAAAAAAATTTATTTGGGTTTATTTACGGCTTAAGTAAAGGCGGATGGCACGTTAAAGCGAGCAATCCACTCCAATTTGGGGAGGCTTTAAATGATTTATATGGGGCCATCTTGCATGCTTTCAAAGGGAAAACCCTCCTCCATCTTTGTGATGGCATCATTGGTTTAGAAGGGGACGGACCGTCTTCAGCAGGACACCCGAAACAAGCGGAAGTTATCCTAGCTTCGCTTGATGCTGTCAGTTTGGATCGTGTGGCCATTGAACTTATGCATTTAAACCCCGAAAAAGCTTTTGTTAATACTATTGCTCAAGAGCGAGGTTACGGTGAAGGGCATCTTAAGAACATCACCATCGTTGGTGAACCCTTATCAACATTCCAAGATTTACACTTTGTTCCACCGGGAAACACCGTTAGTCAGTTTGGTTTGAAACTACTAAAAATTAAACCTTTAAGAAACTTTGTCTTAGAACATCCCAAAATCGATCACTCTCTTTGCATTAAATGTGGCGAATGTGTACGAATTTGTTCGTCGAAAGCGATGACTATCAAAGCGAGAAAATTCCCCGAACTTAAAAAGAATCTTTGCATCCGTTGTTGGTGCTGTGCGGAAGTTTGTCCGCAAAATGCGATTAAAAAAAGCAAACGTCCGTTAGTCGGACGCATCGTTTTAAAAGACCGAATGTAAAAAAAGAGCTGAAGCTCTTTTTTTTACACTATTTTCCCCTGTAAATGCCAAGTATAAGCTTTTTCGACTTTTATTGGAATAATCTGCCCAATTAAAGTTTCAGGACCTTCAAAATTAATTAATTTATTGTGTTCGGTATAACCGGTTAATTGTTTAGCGTTTTTTGCACTGAAACCTTCAACCAACACCTGAACCACTTGACCTTCAAAGCGTTGATTGCCTTTTAAAAAACCGTCATTGATTAAGGCATTTAAAGTAAGCAAGCGTTGCTTTTTAATTTTCGGGTCCAGTTCGTCTTCATAGCTACTAGCCGGAGTCCCACTTCTTGGTGAGAAGATGAAGGTATAGGCACCTTCAAAATGGGCTTTCCTCACTAAATCCAAGGTTTCATTAAAATCATCATCCGTTTCACCGGGAAAGCCGACAATGATATCTGTCGTAATCGCTATACCCGGAACTAAAGCGCGCAGTTTCGCAATCTTTTCCAAATATTCTTCCTTGGTATACTTACGGTTCATCCGCTTCAAAACTAAATTACTGCCTGACTGAACAGGTAAATGTAAATGAGGCATGATGTTCCCCCGCTTGGCCATCACCGCCATCGTCGCATCATCCAAATCCCGCGGATGGGAAGTAGTAAAACGCACCCGGGCAATCGGCATTTGGTTTAAATCATTTAATAAATCTGCAAAGCGATATTGGCGATTTAAAAAATCATGGCCATAAGCATTGACATTTTGACCTAATAATGTGATTTCTTGATACCCTTCTTTAATCAGTTCCTTAACTTCATTAAAAATATCTTCCGGTAAACGGGATCGTTCTTTTCCTCGTGTATAGGGAACAATACAGTAAGTGCAAAATTCATCGCAACCATACATAATATTGACCCAAGCTTTTTTATTATGGGCTCTTTTGGTGGGAACATCTTCCACAATGTCGCCTTCTTTAGAAAAAACTTCAACTACCTTTTCTTTAGTCAAATAAGCGGTAGATAAATATTCTCCCAATTGATGAAGGTTATGCGTTCCAAAAACAATATCGACTTGCGGGTATTTGTCCATAACCATTTGCACAACGCGTTCTTCTTGGGGCATACAGCCACACAACACCAGCAACAAATCCGGATGGTGGCGTTTTAAACTTTTCAAGCGACCGATTTCCCCAAACACGCGGTTTTCCGCATTTTCGCGAACGGCACAAGTGTTGATGATGATAACATCCGCCCATTCTTCTTTTTCCGTCGGTGTAAACCCCAACAATTCCAAAATCCCGGCCATCTTTTCGCTGTCCGCCAAATTGCCTTGACAACCATAGGTTTTGATTAAGTATTTTTTATTATTACCCAGTCCCACTAATTGTTCAGTCGTTTGAAAAGTAATTTTGGTGACCGTTTTATTTAAGCGTTTACGAGCATCTTTTAATGATGGGCCTAAATATTGACGATTATCTTTATTCATATTCTTTACCTAAGTATTCGTTATTATCCTTGTTTATTATTTTACCATTCTCCCCTTAATGAAAAAAGGGCTCATCCCTTTTATTCATCAATAAAACCTTTCGCTTTTAAGAATTCATAAATTTTGGAAACTGGGGTAGCTCCACCGATAACATAATCGGTGATTTCTTCTTCATCATCAAAACCCCAAGTATTTAAACCGACAATTTCATAATTTTGATTAATGAGCATACTACCACTACTGCCATGACGGATGACGGCATCATGAATGATGACCTCATAACTGACATTGTTAATGTTTTGGTAAGCTAAAACCTCACCCGCAGTAATAATATTGTGTTTCCCTGAAGGACTGCCGATGGAAAAAACCAATTCGCCGACTTTCGGGTCGCTCCTCGCTAATGACATCACTTCCATCTCTTCCGTTGATTCAAAGCGGAGAATCGCTAAATCGTAATCCTGATCATATTCTAACAAAACCGCACTGGAAACATTATTATAAATATCTTCGACCGTATAACGATGATAATATGATTCCGATAAAACCACAACATGATAATTCGTCAATAAATAATATCTTTGATCCGTGTTTTTGATGATGACACCACTTCCCGTTCCTTGCAAAGGTCCGGGAATCTCCGTATTGAAGACCTTCGTATAAGTCGTGGTTTTAATTTTTAAATTGGAATTAAGAACCACGGTACTGATGTGATTCAAAGTATCCGTGTCAATTTTCGGTTCGAATAATTGATTAACTAAAGTGCAACCAGAAACAATAAAACTAATGAGAAACAAAATTAATAATTGAAAAACTTTTTTCATTTTCACCACCACTTACCATGACGAATCCGTTCATAAAACTCATCATCAATAATGGAATAACAAAAGAGATCGCCAATAGAACCATCATAAAGAAGATAGCCCTTGCGCTTTAAGCCTTCATAAACCAAGCCCAGTTTTTCGCAAACTCGCTGGGATTGAAGGTTGTTTGTAAAAGTCGTGCATTCAATTCGCTTTAAGCCCAAAGTATCAAAACCCCAAGCAATGATTTTTTTGGCGGCCTCCACCACTAAACCTTGACCCCAAAAAGACGGACTAAGCGTATAGCCCAATTCGGCTTTATGTTTCATAGTATAGGTATGCAGTTCAATCGTCCCAATCATTTTGTTGGTGCTCTTTAAGACAATGGCAAAAACGCCGAGTTGACCGTATTTTCTTTTGCCTTGAAACATTTTAATCACAGCTTTTGTTTCCGCAACTGATTTATGCGGTTGCCAACCGGCAGCCGGCCCCACATAGGGTATTTTCGCATATTCAAACATATCAAGATAGTCGTTGTCGCTAATTTCTCGTAAGATTAAGCGACTCGTAGTAAGAACAGGTAATTTATTGTCCATAAGCTTTTCCTTTTAATCAATGATTCGGATTGTCTTTATTTTGCTTGCTTTTTTGGTAATTTCGTTCACTTCCACGAGCACAGCGGAAAATTGGGTTTTTCCTGTTTCTTGGGGAGAAAATCTTTCCAGTCCATTATTTAAATAGCGGTCTAAAATAATTCTTTTTTCTACACCAATCACCCCATCCAAAGGCCCCGTCATCCCCACATCGGTAATAAAGGCGGTTCCTTGGTCAAGAAGGCGGGCATCGTTGGTTTGAACATGGGTGTGAGTGCCAAAAATAATCTGTATTTTGCCATCAAAATGATAACCGAAAGCAATTTTTTCGCTGGTGGCTTCTCCATGAAAATCACAAACATAAATATCACTTGGTACTTGATCCAAGATTTCTTGCGCTTTTAAAAAGGGTGAAACAACTTCACCATTCATAAAAACCTGACCAACCACTTGCATAACGGTAACGCTTAATTGGTTATATTTGATGGTGACATAACCTTGGCCCTTGGCATCATCGCTAAAGTTGGCAGGACGAACTAAGTTTTTGGCTTCATCAATGTATTTATAAATACTGCGATTGCTGAAAGAATGGTTTCCTAAAGTAATTACTTGAATACCTTGTTCTAAAAGCCATTTATAATGACCTTCATTTAGACCGCGACCATGGGAAGTATTTTCACCGTTAACAATAACAAAATGAATCGCTTCGGTTTCTCTCAGTTTTTTTAAATTGTATTCTAAACTTTTACGGCCTAGTTTCGAAAAAACATCACCGATGATTAAGAAATTCATGTTGATACCAACCTTTTGTTAATTATTATATCATAGACTATGGGCTTTCACAAGACAAGCAACTTAAAATTTACATGCCTGTGGGATGACAATATCTTTGAACTTTTAGGAAATTAATTACTTAACCAACAAAAAAGGAATATGCTGACATACTCCTTAATTGGCTTTTTGATGATTCGTTGTCCGTCCACAATCGACAACTCCTCTTCTTATTTGGCAATTTCATGAACTCTCGTTTCCCGGATGACCGTCACTTTGATGGTTCCCGGATAGTTGACATTGCCTTCAACTTTCATTCTGATATCACGAGCTAGTTTATGTGCTTCAACATCATTAATTTCATCCGGCTTAACAAGAATGCGAATTTCCCTTCCGGCTTGAATCGCATAAGCCTTATCAACACCTTTAAACTCGTTACATATTTCTTCTAATTTGCTTAAACGCTTAATGTAATTTTCAATTGATTCGCTACGGGCCCCCGGTCGGGCGGCAGACATCGTATCGGCAGCAACCACTAATTGGGAAATAAACGACGTTGGTTCGTTATCACCGTGGTGGGAAGCAATAGCATCAATGACAACCGGATTTTCACGGAAACGGTTGGCTAACTCGATGCCAATGTCCACATGGCTACCTTCCATTTCATGATCAACGGCTTTACCGATATCATGTAATAATCCCGCTCTTCTTGCCAACATCTCGTTAGCACCAATTTCGGCCGCCATTTTACCGGCTAAAAAGGCTACTTCCAAGGAATGGGCAAGAGCGTTTTGACCATAGCTGGTGCGGAATTTCAAGCGACCGATTAATTTCACAATCTCCGGATGAACTTTACCGATTCCGGTATCAAAGACGGCTTTTTCACCGGTTTCTCGTAATTCCACATCTAATTCTTTTTTAAACTTATTAACTAATTCTTCAATTCTGGATGGCTGAATACGGCCATCAGCAATTAAGGTTTCCATGGTGCGGCGGGCAATTTCCCGTCTAATTGGATCAAATGAGGACAGGACAACAGCTTCAGGGGTATCATCGATAATAATATCAACCCCTGTCGAGGCTTCAATCGCGCGAATGTTGCGACCTTCACGACCAATAATCCGACCTTTCATTTCATCGTTTGGTAGTGGCACTACCGAAACGGTGGTTTCGCTGACGATTTCACCGGCATATTGTTGGATCGCATTCGCCAGTAGACATTGGGCTTTGCGATTCACTTCAAGCTTGGCTTTTTCTTCAGCATCTTTGATAATTTGGGCAACTTCCATTGCCATGTCTTCTTCAACACGTTCAATAATAATTTTTTTGGCATCTTCCACACTTAAGCCAGAAATCTCTAATAATTTCTTATTTTGAGCTTCAATGAGTTCTTCCGCTTTGCTGTATTGTTTGTCGAGATCGTTCTTCCTTTGTTCAATTTTTTGCTCTTTTTGATTTAAATTCTCTTCACGCTTGTCAAGATTGGACATCCGATTGTCCAAACGCTCTTCGCGTTGGGATAACTTCTGTTCTAACTCCGCTGTGGCTCGGCGTTTTTCTTTAATTTCACGTTCAGTTTCTTGTTTTAAGTTGCGGATTTCTTTTTCGCTCTCTTGCTTTAATTTAAAAGTTTCTTGTTTAAACTCAATTAAAGAAGCTTTGCGATTTTCTTCAGCAACTTTTTTCGCATCTTCGATTAACTTGGCAGCGGATTTCCCCGCTTTTTCATATTGTCTTTTGAAAACCAAGTAACCGACGGCAAGACCGATAACGACTAGCAAAAGGGAGACAACAACATAAATGGAGACCAGCCAAAAACCATTGACTAACATCATGATTTTTTGCATTCTTTTATGTTCCTCCATAGGTAATTATATAATTATAACAATTATAGTCTACTGGTTTATTATACCTTAAAAAGCCTTTTAGGTCAATGAAAATATATGGTCAATTTCCGGCAAAATTAAAACAGGCAGCTTTCTTTCTGCCTGTTTTTGGTTTATTCTTGCGAATGAAGCTTTCCTTTTAACTTCTCGCGGATTTTCATTTCAATTTCTTTAGTTAAGTTAGGATTATTCTTTAAATACTCCTTCACATTTTCCCGACCCTGACCCAGTTTTTCGTCATTATAGGAAAACCACGCTCCACTTTTATTAATGATGTCGGAGGAAACTCCCAAATCAAGAACTTCACCTTCATAAGAGATTCCTTTGCCATAGATTAAATCGACTTCCACAACCTTAAATGGTGGGGCGACTTTGTTCTTGACCACTTTAATGCGCGTTACATTACCGATAATTTCCGTTCCCAATTTAATGGCATCAATACGACGGATATCCAAGCGCAAGGAAGCATAGAATTTTAAAGCGCGCCCGCCCGAAGTCGTTTCCGGCGAACCGAACATGACACCAACTTTTTCACGAATTTGGTTAATAAAGATGGCAATCGTTTTGCTTTTGGAAATCGCTCCGCTTAATTTGCGCATAGCTTGCGACATCAATCGGGCTTGCATGCCGATGTGAGCATCACCCATATCACCGTCAATTTCCACTTTCGGAACTAAAGCTGCTACCGAGTCAATAACGATAACATCGATGGCATTACTGCGAATTAAGTGTTCCGCAATCTCCAGCGCCTGTTCACCGGTATCCGGCTGCGATAAAATTAAATTATTGATATCCACGCCTAAGTTCTTCGCATATACGGGATCTAAGGCATGTTCCGCATCAATGAAGGCGGCATATCCTCCGGCTTTTTGGGCCGAGGCAATGGCGTGAAGGGCTAGGGTTGTTTTCCCACTACTTTCAGGACCATATATTTCAACAATCCTACCTTTCGGATAACCACCGACCCCCATGGCCAAATCCAGTGAAATCGAGCCCGACGGGATAACTTCCATATCGCCGAACACCGCTTCACCCAGTTTCATAATTGAGCCTTTCCCAAATTGTTTTTCAATCTGCTTAAAGGCATCTTCTAAAGCTTTTAATTTTTCGTCTGCCATTTTTTACTCCTATTTATTCTTTAAGATAATGTCTTTGTTTTTCCAAAAATAATCTACGCCCGAAATAATCGTCAGTCCACCTGCTAAAACAATGAGCGTTAAACTGACGATATCTTGCGCCAAGCTTCCTAGTAATGTGAAAGGATAACCGTTGAGCAACAAGATAATGATGAGAGCCATTTGGGAAATTGTTTTGAATTTACCCAGTTTGCTGGCAGCAATCACTAAATGATCGCTTGCGGCAATGAGGCGAATCCCTGTCACCATAAATTCCCGGGCTAAAATTAAGGTGACCACAAAGCCGAGGCTGAAGCCAAAAGCTTCCATTCTTCCTCGTTCTAACAAAACAATTAAAGCCGCCAACACCAATAATTTATCCGCCAAGGGATCCATAAATTTCCCAAAATCCGTTATTAAATGATGCTTGCGGGCAATGTAACCATCCAAAAAATCGGTAAACGCCCCCACCACAAAGATAATCAATACAATTAAGTTTTCTAATGTAAATTGGGTGTTGAGCTTGACATCGCCAAATAAAACAACATTATTAAAAAAAGGAACCAAAGGAATAAAAATAATGAACGGAATGAGACAAATTCTAGCTAGTGTTAAACGATTAGGTAAATTCATATTATTCACACTTTCTCTTGTTTATTATACAATATTTTGTCATTTTAGTAAACTATTTCCCGTTTTTTTCAAAAGAAGCAATCGCCCGACCGGCAATCATCCCACTTAACCAAGCAAAGTGTAAATTGTAGCCCCCGGACGCCCCATCCACATCCAAGACTTCACCGATAATAGAGAGATGTGCTTGTTTTCGAGAAGAAAAATCAAGGTTGATATCTTCAAGACTAATACCGCCACGAGCAATCTGCGCCCATTCAAAGCCGTAAGTAGCAACAACTTCAAAACTTAAATGATGGATGGTTTTTACAATCGCTTTAATATCACGATTAGGATTTCTTTTTAAAATCTCCCATACCAACATTTTCGGCAAAAGCCCCATTAAAGCATCTTCTAGTTCTTTCCAAGTAAGTAAGCTTGTTAATTCCCTTTCCAAATGGGGATAATCAAAAAGCAAATCAAGCGCTACTTCGTTTCCTTTTGTAAGAAAACGAGATAAATCAAAGGCCAAAATGCCCGATAAACCATCATCTTTAAAGAGGATTTCCCCTTTGTCTTGATGGAGAAGTCGCTTTTGTTCGTAAATACCAGCTTGGCATTTGACTCTTAAACCTTGCAAGTGGCGAAGTTTTTCTTTCGTCTTAAGAGCCGCCAAGCCGGGAACAAGGGGAATTAAGCGGTGTCCAAGCTCTTGAAGAATGCGGTAGCCTTCCGTCTGCTCTTGAGCTAGGGAGCCACTCGCCACTACCACATAATCAGCCTTAAAATCGCGTTGATTGGTTTTCACAATCCACCCCTGCTCATAAATTAAAGACTTGACCCTCACATTGCAAATCGTGTCAATGTGATGGCGTTTTAATTCATAACGCAAAACTTCCAACACCGTTGTGGCTTGTTCGCTATAAGGATATAAGCGTGTTGAACCGTCGGTTTTTAAGAACAAACCGCAACTTTGGAAAAAAGCCTGAACCTCACTAATTGGGATTTGGTTTAGCCAAATTGATAGTTCATGGGGGTGATTGTAAAAGTGCTCGCTCATGTTGAGATTGCTAAGATTACATTTACCATTACCGGTTTTTAAGATTTTTTTACCAATGCGCTCATTTTGTTCTAAAATGCTCACTTGTAACGAGGGGTTTTCGCGTTTAGCCGTTAAAGCACAAACAATTCCGGCTGCCCCGCCACCCACAATAATTAATTTTGTTTGCATAATCGCTCCATTAAGTGATTTCATTATAACATGAATGCTTGCTTCCACAAAAATTTTAATCGTAATTTTACTTGCTTTTGTAAACGATTTTTAGTATAATATGACATGTATCATTTGGAGGTATAAATCATGGCTAACATTAAATCACAAGCTAAACGTAATCTAACAAATGAAAAGAAAAGACTGCAAAATGCCTCTTTCAAATCTTCTTTGCGAACGGCCATCAAAAATGTGGAATTGGCTGTCCAAAAAAAGGATCTTGAAGAAGCAAAAAAAGCTTACCAATTAGCGAGCGCCAAATTAGATAAATCCATTGTTAAGGGATTATTCCATAAAAACTATGTGGCGCGCAATAAGTCCCGACTTTCCAAATTAGTAAATACTTTAGCGTAAATCACCCAAGACACTTGTTCGATGGGTGTTTTTTTATACAAAAAGCGCTTAATAGCGCCTATATTTCAAAAAGAAAAAATTCAAAACCGGTTTTCGCATCTATTAATCCGCTTTTGATTTTATAATCCAATTCGCCTAATTTTTGAACATATTTTTCAATGGTAGATAAATTCATGCTGCGGGCGTTCTTAACTAAATAAAAGGCTTTCCCGGAAGACACATTCAAAGTGTTAGCAACTTCTTGCTGTTTATAGCCATTTTTAAGCATTAAACTGACGGCTAATAATTCACGCATGCTTTTCGCAACCAAAGCAAACAAAAAATTGACATCATTACCGATTTTGGTTAAGTCTCGATACAAATTGATTACTTTGGGGCGGTTATGATCAATAATGGCATTGGCTAAAGCAAAAACATCATTTTGGATTTCTTTCACCACTACTTTGTTGACAACATCAACCGTAATCAGGCCTTTATCACCCACATAATTAATCAATTTATCCAATTCGTTTTTCGCATTCATCAAGGTTTTTCCAGCTAGTTGATAGAAAACCCGGGTGGCATCATCTTTAATATCAACATCGTTAATGACACATTGCCGTTTAACCCAACCATAAAACTCAACTTCTGTCAGTTCGTTGTTGTCGCTAATTTGGGCGACTTTTTTTAATCTCTTCACAACTTCTTTGCGTTCATCGAGTTTTAAATTAACGGCATTGATGATGAACACGGTGGTGTCCATCGGTTTAGTTAAATACTTGAGAAAATCATTGGCTTGTTCTTCCGTCAAACTTTTTTCCGCAGTTAAAAAGCGTGGATTCTTCACAATCACGACTTTTTGTGAACACATAAACGGTGGTGTCAAGGCATCACGAATGGCGTCGCCGATTTCCACATCATCCAAATCATAACTCATGATATTGTATTCGTCGGCCCCCGCCTCTTTCACAAGCCCTTGAATTTTCGTATTAATCCGATATTTTTCTTCACCGGTATATAAATAAATATTAGCCATCTTAGCACCATCACTTTTCTTTTAAGAATAAAGTTCATAAATAACTAATGTTCGAGCTTCATAATCATAAATCACTAAGACAAAATAATAATCCTTTTGATAATTTTCAAAATCATTAATTGCACCGAATTGTTTGTTTAGGCGATTATATAATAAATACTGCCCTGAATAATGTAAATCGAGATTGAATTTGTTTAAAAAGCTCATCATCTCTAGATTAAAAGGTAAATCCAGCCAGCGCTCATCGCCCTTAATCGCATTATTAAAAGTGTTATTGTCTTCTTCTTCAAGTAAATAATGAAATTCCCGGCGGGGAAGATTATTCATAGAAGCATAAATCCCAAAAGTAATAAAATAATAATTAGGAACCAAATTTGGTAAGGGAATTGCCAATTCGTTTTTGTAATGAGATGTGGCGTTGAGAGCTCGTTTATGATTAATAATTGATGAAGAAAAAGTAAAGCTCCCGAAAATAAGACCTAGAAAGCCTAATACTACGCCGGTATAAAAAACGGATTTGGTTTTTCGATAATCAAAAACGGTCAAAAGCAAGGCCGTAATCCCCAGCCCAAGGGCAATCACAGGAAGATAAAAACCGCCGCACAATAAAGCCAAGTTACAAGATAGCAAAGCAAAAAAGAGAGCTAATTTTCGTAAACGGGAACTTCGAAAATGGGGATGTTCAAGTTCAGCAACAGGGCAATTATTTAAATCTTCAGGAATGTCTTGGCCTATTTGCGACATTTCATAAGACCCTCCTTGCATGTATTTTTATGATAAATCATCACCAAAGGAAAGTCAAGATTTTTGTCAATTTGCCTTAGTTGTCAACCGGGGGCTTGGTGCATTGTTTTTACCGTCCACTTTCGAAAGCGATAGCGAAAAACAATGGAATAATCTTGGTCCGTCCGATATGTTTTAATTCCTAAATGATTTAAATTGGCAATCGTTTGGGAATCGGGAAAGCCGAAATAAGTTAATCTTCCGGTTTGAATAACGGCGATTTGGGGTGATACCTTCGTTAAGAAAGCTAAACTGGAAGAAGTTTTACTACCGTGATGGCCGATTTTAATAATATCGGCAGAAATATTTTGCATCATCAATTGCTGCTCGATGGCTTCTTCCGCATCACCCATCCATAAAAAACGTTTATCCCCAATCGTTGTTTGAAATACAAGACTATTATTATTAATATTCTTGTCAGCTTGATTGGGTGACCAAACGAAAAAGGATAATTTCCCACAGCTGAAGTAATCATTACTTTGAACTTTGGTGGCATGAGCCGCACTGATACTATTATCAAAACGACTGGTAATCACTTGACGAACATTAATCTCATTGAAAACCATCGATGCACCCCCATTATGATCATCATGGTCATGGGTTAAAATCAATAAATCGATTGTGAATAGACCATGACTTTTTAAAAACTTGATTAAATCGCTATTATCACGGGTTCCGGTATCAATGACCGCATGGCATTGTTGTTGGGGAGCCGCAATCACGGAGGCTTCACCGCCGGGCAAATCTAAAAAATAAACCCTTGTCGCTTTAAGCAAAGACGATAATCTAATCGCCCCCAAGATGGCTACCAGCAATAGTAAAGCGTAAATTTGCTTAGGCTGTCGTCTAAAAAAAAGGCGAACAGCTACAATCATAAGGAAATAAAAAGCAATCATCATCCCTAATTCCATCTTTGGTAAGGGTAGATAAAGCGTAAAATATGTTTGGAAAAAACCGTTGAGCGTTTTAAAGCTCCGAACTAAAGGTCGATAGAGATATGATAAGTACGGAATTAACAATGTTATGATGGAAGCCGGCATGATAATAACTTCAAATAACAAAATAAAGACGACATTGGTAATCGGACTGAGGAGATTAATCCGATAATTGAGGTTGCCGATTAACGGTAAGGTGAATAATAAACATAGGCATGACAAAGCAAAAAGGCGAACGACACTGGCTTGGTTTTCTAAGAGCGGTCCGCCGATGATGATAACTAATGTTGCCAAGAAACTTAACTGAAAACCGAGATTATACATATAAAAAGGATTAATAATCATTAATATCATAAAAGTTAAACTGAGAACATCGAGCGATGATAATCGCAACTTAGCTTTTTTATTAACTGTTCCTAACCCCCACATCAAAGCAGCCCGAAACACCGAAGCGGAAAAAGCCGTCACAATTAAATAAGCAACTAAAAACAAAGTGATTAAGACAATTTGATGATTGTCTTTAATTTTGATTCGCGTTAATAAAGTTGTTAACATCCCCACAAACAAGGAAATATGTAAACCGGAAATGGCAAACAAATGGAGAATGCCATTATCTTTAATGGCTTGAGAAAAGTTCGCATCAAAGCCATCATCATCTCCTAAAAGCACCGCTAAGATAAAAGCCGAGGATTCCTCATCCATGTTTTTTTTAATTTGTTGCTTTAAAAAAGCTCCTAGCATCGGTAAACAAAAGCGGTGACCGACGACATTGATATGGGAAGCACTTATCCTCCCAACAATTTTTTTATGGAATAAAAAAGCCCGATAATCAAAACCTTTCGGAAGACGAGCCGAATCACTCATCAAAGCTTCTCCTTCAACAACAATAATATCTCCTAATTTTATTGCTTGATTAGTTTTGTCATAAATTAAAAAGAAGCCTTGCTGTTTTCGAACCGTGATGGTTTGATAATGATCCTTGCTTTCCACATTAACAACCATCCCTGTAACCTCGTTATCCATTACCGGCTGAAAACGCCAACAACAGCAAATAAAAATAATGGTGACGATCACCATTATCACAACACTAACATAAAAAAGCGTTTTTTGAGCTTTCCAAAGCCAAAAACCAAAACCAACAACTAAGAAAATGACCCACCAATGATTGAGGGCAAGAGCACCAAGCATGATGAAAAAAGCCACAAAAAACCAATTGTTGACTAGTTTTTCATAGGCAGATGTCATCTTTAATTTGGTCAAATAATTTCTGTGATATTCCTTCCACATTTAACAATTCCTCAAGGGTTTTAAATAAGCCTTTTTCGTTACGATAATTAATGATATTGCGAGCTTTAACTTCACCAATGCCATTTAATTCCATTAATTCATTTAATGATGCCCGGTTAATGGAGATTTTGGTAGTGATGACATCGCTGTCGTTGGCAGGTACTAGGATGACCATGCCATCCGTCACTTTTAAAGCCAGATTGACGGCTGCCGTATTGGCCTTGGTCGTAAAACCGCCCGCTAAGATAATGGCATCATTGATGCGGGAATTACTGTTGAGAAAATATAAACCCGGACGGTTAACTTCGCCTTTTATTTCCACAACCAAATCATTAACAACTTGTTCTTCATTTTGGTTAAGCGAAAAAATTTCCGCCGGTTCGGATGGATTGCCAAGCACTAAGCCAACGACAATCAAGATGATGATGGCGAAAACAATGATGATGATTTTCCATTTGGGTTTCATATTATTTATCCTCCATTCATATATTATCCGGCATTTTCTTTTTTTCGTTCCTTTTTAGTCAAAATACTTTCGCAAGCTAAAATAATATGATATAATGAAAGAAAAAAGGAGAGCTTATGAAAACTAATAAAAGATTTTTTCTTGTTTTGTTTCTGCTAGTTTTAGGGACATTATTCATCGCTTGCAAACCCGATGATGATGTCAATGACGATCCCGTGCTTCCCACTTTAAGCGTCACCGAAACCAGCGTCACATTGAAGATTGCGGAAACACAACAAATTACGGCGACCATCAGTGGTACTACTGAAACACTAACACCAACCTTCACTTCTTCCGATGATGCGATTGCCACCGTTTCCACAAGCGGTTTAATCACCGCCCTTAAGGAAGGACAAGCGACAATTACTGTCGGTGTTAGTAATTATGCTTCCGTTACGAAAACCGTGACCGTGACTGTTGAAAAAGTTCCCGAACCCGTGCTTCCGACTTTAGCCGTTACCCCGGCTAGCGTCACTTTGAAGGTTGAGGAAACACAACAAATTACCGCTACCATCAGTGGTACTACCGAAGCATTAACACCAACTTTCACTTCTTCCAATGAAGCTGTGGCTACCGTTTCCCAAACCGGTTTAATCACGGCCCTTGTGGAAGGCCAAGCGACGATTACCGTTGGGGTAAGCAATTATGCTTCCGTAACGAAAACCGTGACTGTGACTGTTGAAAAAGCTGACGAACCGGATGTTCCCGTTAACCCTCTAACTCTTACCGGACCGGATACGGTTGCCGTCGGACAAACAATTACCCTAATCGCTACCGATTCCGGAAACCCTGATAATGTTGTCTTCTGGGAATCAAGTGATACTTCCATTCTAAAAGTATCCCAAGAAGGAGTAGTTAGCGGCGTGAAAGGGGGAGTTGCGAAAGTCATTATTACTTCGTTCTATACTCCCGATACCCTTGAGTTAGAAATTACTGTCACCATTCCCGATGCTACCGGTATTGAGATTGCTCCGGTTACTATCCCGACGATTTCGTTATCAACTTCTTTTAAGTTGAATGCGAAAATCCTTCCTTTCGGTGCCGAAGGTGAAATTGAATGGGAATCGAGCAATGACGCCGTGGCCACCGTGGATGCGGACGGCAAAGTTAAACCAGTAGGACCAGGAAAGGTAACTATGAAAGCTACTTTAAAAAATACGACTTTTACCGCCGAAGTGACATTTACTGTAACTCCGACACCAGTTGAATTATTCGATATGTTCCATGAAGAAAACCCCATCATCAAAAACATCACCGTTTTCGGTTGGGAAACTAATGGCACTTATAACTACGACATGTATTCTAGTGTCAGCAAATATTTAGCTGAGCCGCTCGTTATCACTGAAGCGATGATTTCTCCCTCACTTGATAACCGACCGGGCATAATCAAACAAAGCACGGAATATATTACTGTCCACGATACCGCTTCAGCCGCTGCCTCAGCCGGTGCTGTCGCCCATAGTTCCTATGTCACAAATGGTGGTGGTGGAACCTCTTGGCATTATACCGTTGGTACGGATGGTATCTTCCATCATATCCCCAATAACGAAGTTGCTTACCATGCCGGTGATGGCTCCCGCCTTTATGCTATGAGCCAAACCAACAACGATAGCGGCATTGTTGCTTCCGGAAAAAACAAACCCCTTCTCACCATTACTACAGATGGCTATTATGCTTTAAACGGTCAAAAAACTCGCATCTTAGCTCCAACCAACAACGGTGCAATTCTCACAACTGCTCACATTAACGATTACGGCATTCACACCATTGTCGGTCCTAACGGCAACTGGTGGATTGGTAATTCTTGGTACAGTTCCACTTATAAATTAATTGGCAATGCCGGTGGCAACCGCAATAGCGTCGGCATTGAATCCTGTGTAAACAAGGGAAGCGATGTTTTCCTAACTTGGCAACTTTTAGCAAAACTAGTCGCCTTCTTATTGGAAGAACAAAACTTGGGTCTTGACCGCGTCGTTCAACATCATTACTACAGCGGCAAAGATTGCCCGATGACAATGAGACATGCCGGAATGTGGGATTATTTCCTAGAAATGGTTTATGCGGAATACTTAGTGAGAACTGTTTTGAAAGATTACACAATTACTTTCCAATCCAGCAATCCGGAATTAATCAGTGCCAATGGCCGCATCATTAAACTACCTAGCGTCGCCACGAGAACAAGCTATACTTTACGCATTACCAACAACAAAGGTTATGATGTTACCAGAGTTTACTATGTCAATTTACCGGCTAAATAAGCCACGCAAAAAGGAGTACTTTAATAAGGTACTCCCTTTTTTTATGCTCCTATCAAAACTTGGGATGAGCCCAAGTTACTTAACAGCCCCTTTATTTCATAAAATCGTAAGGCGTTATTTCATCCATTTCCGATAACTCCAACTGTTCTAAAGGAACACGAAGCTGGAGATTTTCGGTAATCCGTTTTGCCAATTTAGTTTTTCTTTTCGCTTCCACTCCAGAAATACCCCGAATGAAGGCTTCAATACTCCCCATCATGATTAAATATTTTTTAGCACGGGTGATGGCAGTATAGACTAATTTTCGTTTCAACATCACATAATAACGAAAGGAAAAGGGCACAATGGCACAGTCAAATTCACTGCCTTGGGATTTATGGATGGAAATAGCAAAGGCATGGGTTAAATCCTCCAATTCTTCCCGGCTGTAATCAACACTGCCAAAATCAAACATGACGGTTAAACCTTGATATTCACCATTGCTATAATCTAAAGCCAAAACATAACCGATGTCACCGTTCATGACTTTCTTTTCACTGCGATTAACCAGTTGGATAACTTTGTCGTTAACCCGAAAAACCCGATTCATATGTTTCAGTTCCTGACCGGTGGACGGATTAAAGCGCTCTTGCATTCGGTTATTGATAGCATTAATACCGACTTCGCCCTTGTACATGGGCACTAACACCTGAATATCCCGAATTAAATCCATGCCTCGATTTAAAGCTTGTTCAACCGTTTTTAAAATATTAGGAATGATATCGCTATCCTGCATATTAAGGAAATTGCGATCCGCTTGGCGCTCTAAAATGCTTTCGGGAACCATACCGCTATTGATTTGGTGAGCCAAGGCCACAATTGATGAATCCTCGGCTTGACGATGAATCTTGGTTAAGCGGACGGTCGAGATTTCCTTACAAGTGATTAAGTCATTTAGAACATCACCCGGACCAACGGAAGGGAGTTGATCGACATCGCCGACAAGAACCACTTTCGTGTCGTCTTCTAAAGCGCCGAACAACCGCGCTGCCAAACCCAAATCAACCATTGATACTTCATCAACAATCACGATTTTCGCATCAACTTTGGCTAAGGGACCAAAGCGATAAAAGCCATGACCTTCATAACCTAAAAATTTATGGATGGTCATCGCCGGATAACCAGTTAGTTCTCTTAACCTTTTCGCCGCCCGCCCGGTTGGTGCTAATAAAGCAATTTTTTCCAGAATACTTTCACTGGGATAGAGTTGTAAAATACATTCAATCAAGCCTTTGATAATGGTTGATTTACCTGTCCCGGGTCCACCGGTAATAATCGAAAGCGGTTCTTTGAGCGCCATGATGATGGCGGCTTTTTGTTTGTCGCCATATTCAATTTTGTTGATAATGGCGATCTTTTCAAGAGCTTTATCAATTTCTTGATCGGAATAAGTAGCTTGATTGGGATTGTTTAAAAAAAGATGAACTTGCTGAGCGAGCAATATTTCCGCATTATACAAACTTAAATCAAAAATATTATTCGCTTCATCAATAACAATCCGGCGATCATTAATCAAAGCTTCTAAATTATGGTGAAAATGGTCCGTTGATAATACTTCTTGGTTTAATTCTTCTGCAGCTTTTTGGTATAAATAGTCTTTATCAACATAAGTATCCCCGGTAGAAAAACAAATCTGCCGAATTAAAAACAAGAATAAGGCTTGAAGCCTAATCGGGCTGTCGGGAGCAAATCCCACCGCCAAAGCAATTTTATCAGCTCGACGAAAGCCAAAGCCTTCAACCATATCCATTAATAGATATGGATTGGTGCGGACTTTTTCCAAAGCGTCGTTTCCTAAAAACTTCATAATTTTCGTCGCCGTCCGCATTGTTATCCCTAAGTCCAAAAGTCCCACCAATGTTTGTTTGTTCTTTTGAAAGTCGACAAGATTATCATAAATGGTTTGTTTCTGTTTGCTTGATATGCCTTCAATACCGTTTAAAACACTTTGATCCTCTTCAATTTTACTTAAGCAATCTTCACCTAAAGCTTGAAATATTTTGGTGGCCGTGACTTTACCGACTCCGGGAAACAAATCGCTTGATAAAAAGGTAATAACACCCTCCAAGGTATTGTCATTACGGACAACACAAGAACTCGCTTTAAACTGAATCCCATATTGATTGGTCACAAATTCGCCTATAAAGTCGTATTGTTCATCAACAAGCGGCTGTCTAGCAAAGTTACCCGTTACCGTTAAAATATTGGTGAATAATTTGGCTTTGTATTTCGCAATCCGATGGTCTTGATAATCGAGTTTGACTTTCACAACCCCAAAATGCGTTTCTTCGCTATAATATGTGACTTTGGTAATAATCCCGTATAATGATTCTTCCATAAACACTCCCTAATAAGGTCTTAATTCTTTTCCCATGTAAACTGAAGCAATCGTACCCCCACCGATTAATTGTTCACCATCATAAAAAACGGCCGCTTGCCCCGGAGTAACGGCTTTAGCTCGCTTGGGATAACTGACCCCAAGGGTCTTTTCATCAAGCCAAGTAAGGTTCACTGGATGATCAATCCCGCGATAACGGAATTTCGCCGTGCAGTTTTTGGTTTCTTCTTTAGCTACCAACCAATTAACTCCTTCCACAAGCGCATAATCGGAATAGAGCAGGTCTTGATGGTCTCCGCGTCCGACTAACAACACATTCCGTTTAGCATCTTTTCCAAGTACAAACCAAGGTTCGCCCTCACCACCGATGTGTAAACCCTTTCGTTGGCCAATCGTATAATACATAATGCCTTCATGAGTCCCCACCACTTCCCCAGCCATCGTTTCAATATTACCCGGTTGGGAAGGAAGATAGTTCTTGAGAAATTCCCGAAAATTACGTTCCCCAATAAAACAAACACCGGTCGAATCTTTTTTAGTGGCAATTTTTAAACCATATTTTTGCGCTTTTTCCCGGACCTCTTTTTTATACATATGGCCGATGGGAAAGAGGGTTTTTTTTAGTTGCTCCTTACTTAACTGACATAAAAAATAACTTTGGTCTTTCATAGCATCAAGGCCGCGTAACAGTTTTACTTCCGGTTCAAAAACAGTGCGGGCATAATGCCCCATGGCGATGTAATCAGCTCCTAAAAGAACGGCCTTATTTAAAAAAGCTTTAAACTTAATTTCTTTATTGCAAATGATATCCGGATTAGGGGTGCGGTTGAGACGGTATTCGTTTAAAAAATGTTGAAAAACACTTTCCCAATACTCCTGAACAAAATCAATCCGTAAAAAAGGAATCCCCAGTTTATTCGCTACTTCCATGGCATCCAAATAATCCTTTTCCTGCGGACAAACATCATCCAATAAATGAGGATTACCTAAAATGTCATTGTTCAGTGAAGAATCCCAATTACGCATAAAAATCCCGGTCACATCATAACCCTGTTCTAATAGATTAATGCAGGCAACGGCACTGTCAACACCGCCTGATAAACCAACAATTACTTTTTTCTTCATTTTCTTTACCGTAAATCCGCCTTTAATTCAAAAATAATATCGCGTAAAGCCATCGCTTGTTCGAAATCAAGTTTTTTGGCGGCTTCCTTCATTTGTGTTTCTAAACGCATAATCAAATGGCGTTTTTCCAGTGTGCTCATATCTTTGAGTGAACTCATATCCACAAAACTCTTCTCATCTTTAATTTCTCTAGTAATCACAATATTGTCACTGATATGTTTATAAATCGTTTTCGGCACGATGTGATGTTTTTGGTTAAATTCATCTTGGATAGAACGACGACGATAAGTTTCTTCAATTGCTCTTTCCATGGATCCCGTCATTTGACTAGCATATAAAATAACTTTCCCGTTGGCATTCCGAGCCGCCCGACCGATGGTTTGAATTAGCGAAGTTTCGCTCCGCAAGAAACCTTCTTTATCGGCATCCAAAATGGCAATCAAGGATACTTCCGGAATATCCAATCCTTCTCTTAATAAATTGATGCCCACTAAAATATCATATTTTCCCTGCCGTAAAGCGCGAATGATTTCTATTCTTTCCAATGATTTAATTTCCGAATGTAAATAGGCAACTTTATAATCCAGTTCTTTTAAATATTTACTTAAATCTTCGCTCATTTTAATGGTTAAAGTTAAAATCAAAATGCGCTCGTTTGCTGAAATCCGCTGATTGATTTCTTTAATGAGGTCATCAATCTGGCCCTCAATCGGTCGGACTTCCACCAAGGGATCAAGGAGTCCCGTCGGTCTAATAATCTGTTCGACGATGCTATGGCTACGCTTCTTTTCAAAATCACTTGGAGTCGCACTGACATAAATGATGCGATCGAGTTTGCTATAGAATTCCGAAAAGGTCAGTGGTCGATTATCCAAAGCGGAAGGAAGACGAAAACCGTAATCAACCAAACTTTGTTTGCGAGAACGATCACCATGGTACATCCCCCGAACTTGTGGTAAAGTAACATGAGATTCATCAACAACTAACAAAAAGTCCTTTTTAAAGAAATCCAACAAGGTATAGGGAGTTTCCCCTTCAGCCCTTAAACTAAGATGGCGGGAATAGTTTTCGACACCACTGCAACTGCCAACTTCTTCCAGCATTTCTAAATCATATTCCGTTCTTTGTTTGATGCGTTCGGCTTCCAAGGGCTTTTTTTGGCTTTCAAAAAACAAAATCCGTTCCGCTAATTCCGCTTTAATCCGGGTAATAGCTTCTTTTAATTTAGCTTCACCGATGGCAAAAAGGGTGGCCGGAAAAATGTTGGTCATCGTTTTTTCAACTAAGGCTCGTCCGGTTACTGTATCAACAATCTTAATTTTTTCGATTTCATTATCAAAGAACTCTAGACGGATAGCCTGGTCTTTTTCATAAGGCGGGATGATATCCAATGATTCGCCTTTGATGCGAAACGAGCCACGCTTTAAAGCATAGTCATTCCGTTCGTACTGCATATTGACTAAACGTTCCATCAACTGTTCCCGTTTAATCACTTCTCCTTGGCGAAGTGTTAATATTTTATCTTGATAATCTTCCGGGTCACCAATTCCATAAATGCAAGAAACACTGGCCACAACAATAACATCATCGCGTTCCATTAAAGAACTGACCGCGCTATGCCGCATTTGGTCGATATCTTCGTTGATATCGGCATCTTTTTCAATATACAAATCCTTTTTCGCAACATAGGCTTCCGGTTGATAATAATCATAATAAGAGATAAAGTATTCCACCCGATTTTTAGGAAAAAAGGTCTTTAATTCGCTATATAATTGGGCTGCCAAAGTTTTATTGTGCGCCAAAACCAAGGTTTTTTTACCAATCTTCGCAATCACATTGGCAATGGTAAAAGTCTTTCCCGTGCCGGTGGCGCCTAAAAGGGTTTGTTCTTTAACGCCCTTTTGTAAATTATCGATTAATTGTTGAATGGCTTCCGGTTGATCACCGGTCGGAACATAATCACTATGTAGTTTAAAAACACTCATTGTTTTTCCTCTGATATTTATTAATTATACGATATTTATCGCATATTATCAATACCAACAAAAAGATAAAAACTTCGGCTGAACCGAAGTTTTACTGTTATCGATATTTTAATTGATCTTCGTAAGTAGCTAATTTCAAGGCCATTTGTCTTAAGAAGTCCGCGTTTGTGAAAGTGGCCATTTGGAAACTAATGTTGGCAGTCATCATCTGTCGGTATGATTGAGCAGAAACATTATTGGTGCCCGTCAATTCCGTTTTAATCGGCGTGAAATAAGTTGTGATGGCGGTTTTTTGTGCAACTGTTAATCCGTCTGTTGATGGATCTTCCAAATATAGTTGGATTTGCTCAAGCGTTGGAATATACTTATCAACTTCCCAGCCGCTTAAAGGATAACTTTCTAAATTGACATAAACATGATAACCAAATTCGGTAACAAGGTAGGACCAATTCTTTTGACCATCCGGGTTAAGCCCATAAACAGTTGGTGTTTTCGAAGTTGGATCAGTTTTCCATAATGTCCGAACCGCATCGGAGAATTCCGCAACCATCGTGCCATTAACAAAGGTTCCTAAATCTTGATACAGAATCGTAAGTCCCGCCGATTTGTATTTGGCAATTTCAATGTCCTTAAAAGTATAGTTAATGCCATCAATCACATCTTGGCCGGCTGTTGTTTGTGGTTTAGTGGCGACAAAAACAGGAGCTTTCGCAAACGCCAGTTCTAAAGCCTGAAGTTTTTCCACATAAGTTCCGCTTTCTGTCTTTAAATAATTCATAATCGCGCGGTAAAACTCTTCAGCCATGGCTTTTTGATAATCCGTCCACTTGCTCGGATTAACTAAATTACTGCCTTCATAGTGCGCAATTAACAGATGCACGCCTTTAACGCTGTAATAATCATCCACAACTTTTTGCATTTGGTTTTGGTAGAACGACCAAAGCGCTGAAGTTTCCGTAGCCGTGCTTAAATCACCTAAAGAGGCGGTAAAGCGATCTCTGATTTCTAAATATAAATAGTATTGGGATAATTCCTCTTCCGAATTAACACTATAAATATCTTGCAAGAATTTGGTCCACCCATAGGATTTAGGATAGCCGTATTCCGCATAAACATCGTTGTTGAAGTTGGCTTTTTCATCTTTCACCTGTTGTAAGATGACATCCCAAGTGGTTTTATCAAAAACAGTTTTGGTATTAAGATCATAAATATTATTGAAAGTTTGACTGTTAATTAAGCGTAAATAATCCAGTTCGCTAATGGCAATGTTAATGCCGTAACGACGGTTCATTTTTTCAAATAAATCATCCGCACTATAGGTTTGGACATCGGTCGCAAAAACCAAGTGATCACTGCTTTTCTTGGTTGGCTTAAATGTTAATTTGGCCGCTTCCACTTTAGCAACATAAGTGGTTTCCAATGGCTTATCATAAATCTTTAAAGCATGAGCGGAGCGTAAATTGATGGTTTCCGTTTCTATCAAAGAGGTCGTCACGGCCGCTTTGATTAACTTTTCCCGGATTTCTGCTTTGACGCTTTCCAAGGTTGCCTGGTCTTGAGCAATCTTTAGTGCTAACAAATAACGAGAACCGTTTTTATAAATCTTCGGGCTTGTTGTATAAAAACCGGCTTCAGGATAATTTCCCATTTTCGTAAACAAATTGATTAATTCCCCTTGGAAATTATTAAGTTCCGTATGGGTATAGCTTAATTCATCAATTTTAGTTAAATCAAACACAATCGAGCCACTGCTAGAATCATATTCTTCGCCATCGACCAAAGTTAAAGTGGCATTGGGATAATCACTAAGTTCATAAGCGTGTTGGTTGTTATACAAAGCAATGAAGGTCGCCACAATTTCTTGTTCAGTTAAAGCCACCGAGGTGGTAGCTTTTTGCCAAACCCCGTCAACAATCTTCACGCCCAACTGCAACAAAGCATTGTCCAAAGTCTTTTGCGTCGGATAAGTAACAATCAAGGCTTGGTAATGCGGTTTATAATTATTGTTATAGATATTTTCATATTCGGTGTCGGTAAAATCCTTTTCCGCATAACGAGCGCGAACTAAGTCTTCTACATAAAGCTTCTTTGCTAAAGTTAAATGATAATAATCATGAATATCAACCGTATCCAATAAACCATAATTCAATAGCAAGGAATCATAATGAGCGGATAATTTTTCATGGATTTCTTCTTCGCTTAAACCTTCTTTACCATTAACAAAGACAGCATCATCAATCGCTGTTAAAATTTGCGTCGTCGTAATGGCATCCCAATAATTGGTATCACCTTTAGGCGTCGCTTTCAAAAGATCTCGATCAATCATGTCCAGCATCGTTGTTAATCCCACTTGATTTTTTAAACGATTGTAGATGTTTTCCCGGCTTGTGGAATAAGTTTGTCCGCCTTCAACAACCGTAAAGTAAGCGCTGGTGGGATGGGAAATAGTTGGTAACTGGTCATTTTCATTTCCGCAGCCAATGCCGACGGTGATAAGCAATAATAACAAGAATGTCAATAGTATTTTTTTCATATTTTTCTCCTAGCCTTTAACTAATTATAATTCGTAAACTTTGGAAGCTTCCCATTGTCCGGCCACCCTTATTTCTAATTGTTCGTGGGAGGGAAGGGAATCAATGATATCGCGTTTGATAAGAGCAAAATCATTACATTCCTCACTGATGTGAGCTAATAAAATAACACGGTGACGGTCATTGATAACGGCACTGAGAATTTGTTGGCAAATGAAATTGGACATATGCCCGAAAGGTGACAAAATGCGTTCTTTCAAAGCCGTTGAACGATCACTTTCCAAAAGCATTTCCACATCATGATTGGATTCAATAATTAAACCGTCAACTTCTTTCAACAAATCTAAATAATGAAGCGGGAAAAAACCGGTATCCGCAACATAGGCCAAGCGCTTTGAACCCTCAATGAACACAAAGCCCAAAATATCAACACTGTCGTGGGATAATTTTAAGGTTAAAAACTCAAGATCGCCAATCTGATAGCGTTTATTGGCTTCCATAAAATGCACGGAAAACGAAGTTAATTGTTGTTTTATTTCTTCATCCAGTTTTTGATAAGAAAGCGCACTGATATATAAATGAGCCTGTGTTTTTTTAAGAAAGGTCACTAAAAATTTTACATGATCGCCATGCTCATGCGTAATCAACACGGCCGATAAACCTTGTAAATCAATGTCTTTGCCTGCTAATCTCTTTTTTGCTTCCAAGTGGGAAATGCCAGCATCAATTACAATTTTCGTCGCCTTAGTCGAAACAAAGGTCATATTACCTTTTGACCCGCTGGCAATCGTACAAAATTTCATCTTCGTTCCTCGTTTTTACTCTTAACTATTATACACAAATTAATGGTTTATTTCAAGATTTATTTAAAAAGACCTTGGGTGTTCCCCAAGGTCTTACTTGCTGTTATTCACCAATGGTGAAATAATCTAAATTATCGTAACTTGAAGCAATTTGTAAGTCGAGATATTGATTAAATTCGGCTCTTGAATAATTATTCATCTTAAAGCTAATATCCAAGTTTTTCATCTGGGTGAATAATTGAATGTTCGGATAGTAGGAACCGGTGATTTCGTTTTGCACCGGCGTAAAGAAAAAGCTGACTGCCGACTTCATCGCTGCTGTGAAAGGAACATCGGTTTCCTTACCATCAGCATCAAGCAAATACTCGCTGGCGCTGTCTTCCAAATAAGTCTTAACCATTTGGAGAGTCGGTAAAATTAAACTCTTATCATCATCCCAAGTTGCAAGGGCATCAATGTAAGTATTGATATAAACATGATAGCCATGTTCAGTCACTAAGTAAGTCCAAACTCCTAAATTGTCCGCTTTGTTTAGATACGGAAGTTGTTCCGTCGATGGTTTGTCAGTAGCCTGATCCCAAATCGTTTTTGCAGCCTCAACCGGAGCTAAATCCACAGCACTAGTATTGGTATATTCTCCCAAATTACTAAATTCAACATTTAAACCGGCTGTTTTAAATTTCGCAACTTCAATGATTTCGCGATAAACATAATTAAATCCTGCCGGTTGCGAAGCTAAATCTTGGGCAACAGTGGCTAAGAAGCGCGGACCTTCTTGGAAGGCCTTCACAATATCTTGGAACTTAGTTTCCGATTCGCCGGCTATTTCACTCATATAAGTCCAGATTTGTTCATATAATTCCTTGGCCAAAGCGCTTTGATTGGCATTCCAATCAGCCGGATCAACGCGGTTACCCTCAGTATCGGTCACACTAATTAACATTTGAATGCCCTTAACTTTGTAATACTCGTCCACCATCTTTTGCATCTTCTTGGTATAAGTCGTCCATAAAGCATCGGCATCGCTAATATCGGCGACATCACCTAGTTTTATAGCGTAATCAGCTTTCACTTTTTGATACAATAAAGCGTACAAAAGCTCATGGTCACTATTGGCTCCGTAAACATCACGAATGAAGTTCTTCCACCCGTAAGTGGAACTGAAACCATAAGTAGCATAGGCATTGGCAACAAAGTTGTTTTTCAAGTTATTGGCTTCAATAATAATGCTTTCCCATTTATCCGCATTAAGAATGCGAACCTTATCGGAAGCATCTTGTAAATGATAATCATAAATCTTATTAAACTCTAAATTGCTTAACATGCGCTCATAGTTGATTTCCGCATAAGCCAAGGTAATCCCGTAATACTTATCTAAAAGATTAAACAAAGCATCGGCGGAATATTCGGTTGAACCAATTTTGGCTACTAAGGTCTTGCTTTCCGCTTTGCTTTCGGTATGGGTTTCTTTATATGATTTAGCTGTTTTCACATAAGCATCTTCTAAATCCGGATCATAGAATAAGAGATCGTTTTTAGCACGCAGTTTAACCATTTCCGTGGCAACATAGGTATCGGTTAATTCTTTTTCAAATAAAGCGGCTTTAATTTCGTCAACCACATCATCTTTGTTCGGAGCAACTTCCTCCGCAATCTTTAAAATAAAACAATGCAGTGTCCCGGAGTTATAACTGCGGAGCGTTGGTGTATACCATGAGGAAGTCGATGACAAAACCGTATCCGTGCTTGATTCATAGGAAGTCTTCATTGTCCGCTTAAGATAGTTTTCAATCTCACTTTGATAATCAATCATTTCCTTGTAAGTGGAATAAAGCTTGTTTTTAGCTTCATCATCAGCGGAAACATCGGTATTAAAGGTGATTTTAGTTTCCCCTTCAACTAAAGTTTCCGTATACTGAACTCCTTTCACAAGCGACAAGGTATTAGCCGGATAGCCTTCCACTTGATGCGAATAAGCCGTGTTATACATGTCGATGAAAGCTTTCACAACTTCATAAATCGTTAAATTAGTCTCAACACCACCAACATCTTTAACCCAACGAGCAAAGTCGGTCGTATCATTAGCATCTTTTACATGCAGGGAATAGCCTAATTGCTTAAGAAGGTTTTCGCCTTCCACGGAAGTTTTAAAAGGAACGATGATGGTCCAATAACCGTTTTTATAATTAGCATCGTAATAAGTTGTGATTTCATCATTGGAAAAATATGGTTCCAAACTGGCATTGGCGGCGGCAGCGGCATCGGCAGTGGCGACGGCTTCAGTCAATTGGTCACGGCCATATAATTTCTTGGCCAGCAACAATTGATGATATTCCCGAACAGCCTCCTTCGTTCTTAGACCTTTAGAGGTATAGAGATTGTCATAATAATCATCCGTCTTTTCTTGGATTTCCGTAGCACTTAAACCATCCTGACCATCGGGGAAAATAGCCTCTTCAATGGCTTGGTCAATGTCGGCGGCCGTAATGGCACTCCAATAATTGCTATTATCTTTCGGAAGCGCCTGCAATAGATTTTTATCCATTTCGTCGAGTAAAACCGTTAGACCATAGGTTTTCTTTAATTGTTCATACATTTTTTGTTTAGAGATCGAATAAGTCCGGCCTCCCTCGGTTATCGACAAATACTCACCCTGGGCATCGGTAATGGCCGGAACGACTTCTTTCCGGTTTAGAACCGAGCAAGAAATGGCTATTCCGATAATCACTAATAAGACGATGACCAGTGGCAGTGTTCGTTTGATTACTGACTTACTATTCATTGTTTTTCACTCCTTAAAATTATTACAAAAGTACCTTGATACTCTTTTTTAATACAACATACATATTTTACTACTTTTTAGATCGATTGTAAATGTTTTTTTTCGCTTTTCCAAGTCAACTCAAGCCTTAGGATGGGGCTTAAAAAATAACCACACGAAGTGGTTATTCCGATATTTCGGTTATTTTTAATTCAACATTGCGAATGCGGCGGTTCTCGACTTTCTTAACGATGAATTCCAAATCATATTTTATTTCCACTGGATTTTCTAAATCAAATTCTTCATAAACGGAAGGGTAATGTATTGATTTCCCTTCAATCGGTAAATCTTCACAAAGTTCATAAACAAAACCGCCAACGGTTGTATAATTAGAGGGCGGAATCGGACCCAATTTTAACGATTCAAACAATTCTTCCAAATCCATGTTGGCTGATAACAAATAATGTTTATCGCCAACTTGGGAAATCACTAAATCGTCTTCATCATCATATTCATCATAGATTTCCCCAACTAACTCTTCCAGGGCATCTTCCATCGTAACAATCCCGCTGGTTCCACCGTATTCATCGGCAACAATCGCAAAATGTTTTTTTAACTTTTGCATTTCCTTGATTAAGTCATTAACCTTCATCTTTTTGGAAACAAAGTAGGGTTCGGAAATCATCTTTGGTAAATCAATCGCTTCATTCTTTAAGAGAGCCGTAAAAAAGTCGCGTTCGCTTAAAACTCCTACAATATGGTCTTTGTCTTCATGGTAGACAGGCATACGGGAGAATTGGTATGTGAAAAAGAGTTCCTTGATGGAATCAATTGAATCATTGATATCAACCGCAATGACATCGACACGGGGAGTCATAATATCGAAAACGCTGCGATCACTTAGGCCGATAGCGCTTTGAATCAATTCGGCATCTTCTTCATTGATGATACCTTCGGTCTCCATCACATCAATGATGGATTCCAATTCTTCTTCAGTGACATAAGGGTTGGTTTTACTCCCCCGTTTAGCTTTTACTTTCTCATTTAGTTTCAAAAACAAATACGAAATCGGCCATAATAATTTAATGATAAAATACATTGTGGAAGCTGCGCGTAAGGCGACTTTTTCCGAATTGGCTTTGCCATGGGTTTTCGGAAGAATTTCCCCAAAAATCAACACAATCACCGTCATGACAATCGTATTAACGACGTTAGCAATCGTTGGGTTAACAATCATTTTTCCTAAAATAAAAGCGCCAATGGTGGTTGCAGCGATATTGACAAAATTATTACCGATTAAAATTGTTGTTAAGGTAATATCAAATTTTTCCGCAATGTAAACGGCCTTTTTAGCGCCCTTCTTCTTTTCTTCCATATAGTTGCGAAGACGAATAATATTGGCGCTGGAATAAGCTGTTTCTGTCGACGAAAAAAACGCTGATGCCATTAATAAGAGCACTAATAAAATCAGCAAGCCGATATTTAAAGCTAAATTGTCCGTAAAGTAACTAAGAGTCAAGTTCAAGAGCAGGGGCTCGAGCGGTTCCAAAAAACAACACCTCACAGTTTTCATTTAATTTGGACATTATTATATCATATCTATAAAGTAAAGTCCAGTTTTTACATGTATTTCTCCCCCGTCAAAGCAAAAATCCACCCTAAAGGTGGATTTATTACAGTTTGGGAACATAAAAGGATTTGCGATCAAAGGCTAAAATCGGGTTAGTATATTCGCCTTTTTCCGTATTAGCGACTTCTTTTTCCAAAGCCCCTAAACGGGAATCAGCAAAATCCAGCATATAAAGCAAGGCCGCTTCCGGAATTATCGGTTCTTTCGGTGAACCGTATTCCAAATAACCATGGTGGGAAAGAACCATATGGCTTAAACTCAAGTATTCGTCACTTTCTAAAACATTGAGGCTTTTCGCCACTTCATAAAGCAAGTTGGCGGCAATGGTAATGTGGCCTAACAGATTCCCTGCTTTTGTATAAGTCGTCCCTTTCGGTCCGCTTAATTCGACTAATTTCCCTAGATCATGAAGAATAATCCCGCCATAAACCAAACTGCGGTTTAAAAACGGAAATAAATCTAAATAAGCATCACTGACTTTTAACATTGAATAAACATGATAAGCTAAACCGGAAAAATAATTATGATGCACATTCATAGCGGCGGGAAACAAAAAATAATCGGCAAAGTATTTTTTTAACAGTTGATAAACAATCGTTTTAATTGTTTCATTGTCAATCCGATTAACATAGCCCACGATTTCCGCTTTTAAGGTTTCTTCATCCAATTTAGCATATTCATAAAAATCTTGCGGGTTGATTTCGGAGGGAAGGGCTAAACGAAAATCAGTAACGTTGAACTGCATTTTCCCTTGATAGTCTTTCATGGTGCCGCTGGCTTCATAAATTTCACCGTTTTTCAAAAGGGCTCGCTTTTCATCATTAAATGACCACATTTTGACTTCAATTAAGTCAGTCCCGTCAAAACCGAGCATCGTCGCATAATCGGCATTGGCGCTGGTTTTTCTGATTTGAATATCGGAAAACCGTAAAAAGAGCGTCGCTTTGTCGCCAACTTCCCAATCTTTAATTTTCTTTGTCATTCTTTTCCTCTTTTAGATGACGGTACTTCGGGTCAACATTAGTTATCAAACCCTTATAAAGATCTTTCAGTTCTTTCGACATCATGATTTTTTCGCTGTTTTTTTCAATATAATTCATGTCTTTCAACATTTCCAAGTTTTGACCGACTAAATTGTTGACATCTTGCTCTAATTTCATTTGCAAGGCTCGGCGTTCCAACTCTTTAATTTTCGCATCCTTTTCCTGAAGACGTTTTTCTTGTTCATACATTCGCCGTTCAATTTGGTCAATTTTCAATTCCGTATAACTTTGCATAATCGGTTCGGCTTGTTTGAGTTCTTGAGCAATTCGGGCTTGTTCTTGACCGAAAACCGGTTCAAAGGGGCTTTCAGTTACAGGGGCTTCCGGCCTTTGATAAGGGCTTTGTTTCATCGGTTCAACATGTAAATAAGCTTTAATCGGTTCTGTTTCAAGCATAGCTTGTTCATCACCACTTGGTAATGACGGTAAAATGCCGGTTTCCCGCAGTGAATTAATGGCGTAGATTTTTAAAGTATCATAATCGTTGACTAATTCTTTTTTAAGGACTTTCGTAATCATGCTGTTTTCAATTTGGGTCGCATAATCACCGGCTTGCTGATTCGTCAATTCCATAATATTTTCAGCTTGGAATTTCAATTCCTCCTTGCTTGTAATCGGTAGTAAGGCATAAGCCTTTTTAATTCGTTTTTGTTGGTTGCGAGCTTTACCAAGGCGATAATTCACTAAGTTAGCATCCAAACTAACTTGTAAACCATTATTGTATAACAAAACATTATCATACTTGCTTTTAGGGGTGGCAATCGCTAAGTCCACAACTTGACGCAATGTCGGGGCATCGCTAACCAAATCGGCCCACTCTTCTTTGAATGTGCCTTGGCGCACAAAGGCACATCCCAAGAATATTTCCAAAGGCATGGCTTTAAAGCGTCTGTTAAGGCGTTTTAATTCTTTGCCGATACCAACTAAGTAGCGATGGACGGAAACTTCCACTAAATATTTGAGAGCTTTCTTAAAATATTTGCCGGCAAAGAAGCGTTTTAATTCCGGGATTAAAGCTTTCGTCGGTAATTTCGCTAGTAATTTGGCTCTAGACCGCATTCCGGATAATGTTTTGCGATGAATCTTAAAGCCTAATTCACTAACTAAGCGCAAGGCTTTTAAGATGCGCACCGGGTCTTCACTGAAACGAATGCGCGGATTACCGATGGTCCTAATCCTTTTCCTTTGAATGTCTTCAAAGCCTTTATAAGCATCGGTCAGTTTACCGGCATGGCTCATGGCAATGGCTGTAACGGTGAAATCGCGACAAGCTAATTCATCGTGTAAATCCTTGGAATAATGAATGCGAAGTGGCAAACGGTTGTCACGAAGCTTTTCGGCTTTACGAAAAGTCGAAATAAGGAATTCATAGCCGCTATAAAATAAGCGGACCAGCCCTTCGGCTTCCGGCTCGACTTTCGCAAGCGAAAAAATCCCCTTAACCATATCGGGGGTCGCATTCGTGATGATTTCAACTTCATTAAAGGGAATCTGCATAATCGTATTACAAACGACATCCTCAATAAGATAAGCTTCGCAGCCGTTGTTGATTAATATTTTTAAAACTTCTTTTCCTTTGTTTAAATATTGTTCCATCTTAACTCCAGAGCTCCTTTATTTATCAACTTTAATTCATTATATAATAAAACCCCAAAAATTACTATGTTTTTATTGCATTTTTTATTTTTCCGAAAAAAACCTTTTCATACTCTTGCGTTTTCGTTATAATAGATTTGGTGATACAATGAAAACCATCGAACAAAATGTCATTTGTGAACAAACAATTAATAAAAGTCGCTTTATCTGCCAGTTAATTCCTGTTGCTTCGCTTGCGGAAGCTAAAAGCGCCTTGTCAGCCATTAAAAAAGAGCATCCAACAGCCACGCACCATTGTTATGCCTACATTATCGGTGCCAATCAAAGCCAAGCCAAGTTCTCCGACGACGGCGAACCGAGCAATACGGCTGGAAGCGTCATTTATGGAGTCCTTGGCAAGCATGATTTAAGCAATATTTTGGCCGTAGTGATCAGGTATTATGGCGGCATTAAACTGGGAGCGGGTGGTTTGGTCCGCGCTTACAGTTCCAGTGTCGCTTTAGCCCTCGAAAAAGCGGTCTTTTTGCCCATCATTAATTATGTCATTCTCACACTGACTTTTGCTTATTCCCATCATCATTCAGTGATGAAACTTTTGGAAAATTACGAAATCATCGATAAGGTTTTTGAAAGCGATATTAATCTCTCCGTTCGGGTTCCAAAGGACGATGTTGAGCTTTTAAGCGCTTTGTTATCCGACCAAAGCAAAAACCAAATTATTATTAAGCAAAACGAGCAATAATTTTAAAAACAGCTCTCAAACCGCCTTAAAACCCGCTTAATTTCCTTCACACTACATTTTACCTTTAAAAGCGAATAAATAAAAGTCCTAAGACAAAACGCCAAAACAAAAGAAAATCAGCCAGCACCTAAAAAAAGAAATATTAAGGTGCTTTTTTTATTTATTACTTGTTTTTTACGCTTTATTTATTGGAAAAAGATTGTTTTTTGGGAAAAACGGAAAGGATTTAATTGCTTTATCGGGGTTTTCAGTGTATACTTTACTTATCAAAGGAATAAGAAAAGAGCGTTATTATGTCAGTTTTAGTTTGTGAGAATGTCACAAAATTATATCGAAAACACCCTTCGGTAATCAATTTTAACTATAATTTTCTTGACAACCAAATTTATGCTATTATCGGCAAAAGCGATTCCGGAAAAGAAACTCTACTGAACCTAATTTCCACAAAAGCGAAGCCGAATGAAGGTCAAGTTTTTTTGGATGGTCAATTATTATATAATAATCCGCTCATGGCCAAACGAATTTGCTTTATTTCCAAGAAAATGAGCTTCCCGGGGCATTTATCAATCCGGGAAATCTGCCAATTGATGGCTTCGTTTTACCCAAAATGGGATAACGGTTATGCTTATGAACTGATGCATTTCTTTGAAATCAAACCAAATACTTTATATTATAAACTGTTCCCTAATAAAAAAGAGTTGTTGTTAGGGATTTTAGGCTTGGCCAGCCGTGCTAATATCACGGTTTTTGAAAATCCTTTGGACGATGTTGATGCGAAAGACCGCTATGATTTCTTTAATTTCGTTTATTCCCATCATACTAGATACCCTCGCACTTTAATTTTATCAACCGATTATATCGATGAAATCGAGTCGATTGTCCATAAAGTCTTGTTTTTTGATAAAGGGCGCCTGTTTGAAAACTTTACCACCGAGGAAATCAAAACCAGTTTTAAATATTTAAGTGGAAAAACGGAAGTTTTAAAATCCTTAATAACCGGCATCAAAGTCATCGGGGTTGAAGAACGGGACAATAACCTCACCGTTTGCATTCGCAAAAAACTGACAAAGGATGAAATCCGCAAATACCAAAAGTATTTAATCAAAATATCCGAAGTTCCCATTCAAAAGGTTTTCATCTATTTAATAAATTTACGGGAAATGAAAGGAATATAAAATGATATTTTTAAAGCCTTTCAAATTACATTATTTTTCCTATCGCAAAATTTTCCTAATCGCTTTTGTTTTAGAAGTTTTAGCCGCTTTAGCCATCATCTTCGTCTTTAAAGATGTTAAAGTTTTCTATCCCTTTATCGTTGTTTTTTTGGTGTTTTTACTAATTCTATCTTTTGTCTTCGGTTTTTACGAATATAATCATTTATGTGATCATTATTTTAACTTTAAAACCAACCGCTTAAGCTTCTTTGTGAGCAGCCTGTTGTTTGGAATAATCAATGCTTTGTTTAAAACAATGGCAGCCGGTTTATTGTTTTACGGTTTGTTTAAAACCGAAGAAACCCTAAATAGCGAAACACTTGTTTCTTTTCCTTATTTAAAAGTTACTACTTTTTTATTAATTTTTGCTCTCAATGTCTTTGTCTATTTATTTGCTAGTTTCTTGGCTTTAATCTTAAGAAAAACTCGCTTTGGACGGCCGGGATTCTATGTTCTTACCTTTTTAACCGTCAGCCTTTTCTTTCAAAACATTTATGCCTTCTTACAGGCTAAAACCATTTGGTTGTTTACTTCGCCAATGCTTTGGCAACTATATCTTCCCGTGTTAGCCCTGGCAAGCCTCCTTTTAGCTTTGTTAGTAGCCTGGCAAGCCAGTATCATCGATTTAAAAAAATAATCTTCCCCAACGGGAAGATTGATTTTTTAAAGTCTAGGCAAAAGTTTGTTGCTAATCAACCTTTTTCCGTAGACCTTTTTAAAATAAGGACCGAATATATTCCATTGTCGTTAAAACCGCAAACGCCGCCAAAAAGGCTAATACGATACTTAAAATTCCCATTAAGAATTTAATTTGCCACTGCGAATTGCGCTGAAATAACTGCGAAAAATCAAGTGCCATCAGCGCTCGATAAATAATGGGAATCAATCCCAGAAAAATGAGCAAATAGCCCATGAACAATAATTTTTCAAACATCTACTCAACACTCCTTGCCAGGACATATAATAAATCCGATACTCGGTTGATATATTTAAGCAAAACCGCAGGAATCGTCTTTTTTCTAGCGTAAGTAACTAAAGTGCGCTCCAATCTTCTTGCCACTGTGCGGGCAATATGAATTTGAGCATTGGCAAGCGTTGTTCCCGGCAATAAAAAACCCTGTTGTTTGGGAAGAGTTTGGGAAATTTCATCAACGCTTTTTTCTAAAGCTAAAACATTATCTTCAGTCATCCGACAAGATCCAACCCCTATCAAATCGGCACTGTAAGAAAAAAAACTCGCAGCAAGGTTTTTCAATAAGTCTTGCTTTTTTTCATCAACATAGTGCGTGCATAACATTAAATGCGATTGCAATTCATCAATTGTTCCTAAACATTCGACGAGGGGGTGATTTTTATAAACTCGTTTAGTAATGACGCTGGTGGTCATTTGGTCTCCGGTGCGCGTATAATAATTCATAAGAGCCTCCTAATTAATTATTATTATATCATCGTTTAAAAAGGATTGCAATTTCCATCAAAAAAACCAAGTTATCCTTGGTCTTATTGATGATTATTATGATTGTTGTCAATTTTGTAAGTCTTAATTAAACTCTGAACAAGTTCCTTCATTTTATCATTATCGGTACAATCCAAGTGTTCACGAACTTTCGTCATAAATTCTTCAATCAAACTGATATCTTGCTTGTTTTCAATAAAGATTTTATCGTTGGCGGTTTTAAGATGTTTGGAAACATCCAATAATAATTCTTCATAAAGTTTTTCGCCCGGACGCAAACCGACATATTTGATTTTGATATCTTGTTCCGGAATAAGGCCACATAAGCGAATCATTTTACAAGCTAAATCAACAATTTTAACCGGTTCTCCCATGTCCAAAATAAAGATTTCGCCACCTTTTGCATAAACAGCGGATTGTAAAATGAGGCTGACCGCTTCGGGGATGGTCATAAAGAAACGAGTAATTTCCGGATGAGTGATGGTAATCGGCCCGCCTTCCTCAATTTGTTTTTTAAATAAGGGGACCACGCTCCCATGGCTGCCTAAAACATTCCCAAATCGCACCGCCGCATAATTGGTCTCACTAATGGTATCAAAATATTGGACAATCCGTTCGCAGACGGCTTTTGTCGCCCCCATGACATTAGTCGGGCGCACCGCTTTATCGCTGGAAATGAGAATCATTTTTTGAACATGATATTTGTTGGCAAGCGAAGAAACATTATATGTTCCTAAAATGTTGGTGCGGACAGCTTCGACGGCACTATCTTCCATCAACGGAACATGTTTGTAAGCCGCAGCATGGAAGACTAGTTGTGGTCGATATTTTTCAAAAACACTTTCTAAACGAATATCGTTATAAACACTGCCAATTAAAACAATTAATTCCGTGGCCAGTTTTTCATTGGAAATTCGTTTTTGTAAGCTGATTTGCGTTTCATAGGTTGTATTCTCATAAATATCAAAAAGAATCAATTGTTTGGGATTATACGAAAGAATCTGTTCACTCAATTCCGCCCCAATCGATCCTCCACCACCGGTAACCAAGACCGTTTTTTCGTTAATCAAGTCATGTAAGCCAAGATTGTCGAGTTGAATAACGCCCCGGTTCAATAAGTCTTCAATGCGGACATCAATGATTTTGCGTTTATCATCTTCTTGGTCTTCCAACATTAAGGGCAAGCGTTTAATTTTGACTTGTTTTGTGGAAACAATTTCGATGATTTCCCGCAAACGCGTTTTATCCAAACTGGCAATCGCAATAATAACTTCTTTCACATCGTATTGATCAATTAAATCAGGGATGTTGGTAATCGGTCCGCTGATTTGAACACCCCGCATTTGTTTGTTTAGCTTGCTATCATCATCATCGACAAACAAAACCACTTTGTTGTGCAAATGATTATTTTTTTCAATTTCTTCCAAGGCTATCCGACCGGCTGAACCGGCACCGATGATGATCGTATTGATATATTTGGTTGGTGAACCCAAAATAGCGGCATTAACAAGCCGGCGTCGAATCCGCCGATAAAAGCGCACTCCCGTCATCAATAAGATTTCCAGCGGTGCTGAAAACAAGAAAACATACCATTCAATTTGAACATATTGCGAGATTAACAAGACAAGATAAACAATGAGATTGGATAACGAAGCCGCAAAAACAATCCGCATAAATTCCGTCGCTCCAACATGATCAAATAAGAAATGATAGAGTCGGGTAAAGAAATTAATGAAGATTTTGATGAAAACAATTAAAGTTAAGAGCGAAACTAATTCCCATCCCACGATTTTAAAATCGCGAACGATAAACTCCATCCCCAAATAATAAACAAAAATGATGATGATGATATCAATGATAATTAGGGCGATGGTCTTACAAACATTCGTTGTTAACATATTTTCATACCCTCAAATACTTTCTTTTATATTATACTATGAAAACTTTTTAAAACAATTAAAAAACTGGCTTTAACCAGTTTTTATTCTATTTTGTTCCGAAAAGGCGATCCCCACAATCACCAAGCCCAGGAATAATATAGCCGTGTTCGTTTAACTTTTGGTCAACAACCGCTACAAAAATGTCCACATCGGGGTGATCGGTTTGAATGCGTTTAATTCCTTCAGGGGCGGCAACAATTCCGACATAGCTGATATTGCTTGCTCCGGTTTTCTTAATTAAATCAATGGCTTTGGAAACACTTCCGCCTGTAGCGAGCATCGGATCAACAATCAAAACGGCCGCATCTTTAATGATGCTCGGAAATTTCGCATAATACTGATGGGGTTCCATGGTCACTTCATCGCGATATAATCCGATATGTCCAACTTTAGCTGTTGGTATGAGGGCCGTAATTCCCTCCATCATGCCTAAACCGGCCCGAAGAATCGGCACAATCACCACTTCTTTCGCAAGAGTATAAGACTCCGCAATTCCGACTGGTGTTTTAATCTTGACCTTGGTTGTCGGTAATTCTCTTGTTACTTCATAAGCCATAAGGGCACCGATTTCCGATACCGTTTGGCGAAAATCTTTGGTTCCGGTGTTTTCATCCCGAATCAATGCTAATTTGTGATGCATTAAGGGGTGGTTAAAAACGACGAGTTTTCCGTTCATTGTTCATTCTCCTTATCATTAATCATGTTGACACGGCGTTCATGTCGTCCCCCTTCAAAACTTTCATTTACAAAGGCTTCAACATAAAGGCTAGCGTCTTCAATGCTTGTGAAACGGGCGCCCATGGTAATAATATTACTGTCATTATGCTGACGAGTTAAATGAGCGCTTTCGAGATTAGTCACCAAAGCTGCCCGAATCCCCTTCCATTTATTCGCATAAATGGACATTCCAATGCCCGTTGTACAGATTAACACCCCGAATGAAGCCGTTTTAGAAACGACATCTTCGCAAACCGCTTTCGCATATTCCGGATAATCGACACGATTAAGATCATAACTGCCACGGTCAAGAACTTCATAATTCTTGGCCCGCAAAATCTTTACAAGCTCCGTTTTTAAAGGGAACCCACCATGGTCACAAGCAATGCTGATAATCATCTTTTCACCTCTAGTTAGGAATTATACTATATTTTTGTTTATTTATCTACCCCAAAAGCAAAAAAAAATCACTTTCGTGATTTTACTTAAAAACATCAATTTGGCCTTGACGAAGAACGCTTATTTTCCCAGCACATACTTTCACAACCGTTGAGGGAATTTGGGAAAAACTCATCGCATCAGTAACTAAATAATCGATATCATTAAAAAACTGGTTTTCAATTTCTCGTAGCGAGTTAAGTTCCGCTTGCTTACTTTCGTTAACCGATGTTGTTGCCAACAACGAAAAACGGTCAACTAAGGCGCGCGCAATGGGACTGTCGGGCATGCGGAAAGCAATCGTTTTTTCTTGATGACACAAAACAATCGTTAAAGCACCCGGCCAATGCTTATTCATTAAGCTTTGGGCTTGTGCATCAATGACAATCCCTAAGTCAGTAATTTGATCGATGGAGGAACACAAATTGACGAGCGGTTTTCCCACATCGCGTTTTTTCATCGCATAGATTTTCTTGATAGCCACTTCATCATTATATAAGGCCCCTACTCCATAGACAGTATCGGTGGGAAAACAAATAATTTTTCCTTGTAAATCATCTTTTGATAATTTCAATAAATCCTTTAAACTTATTTTCTCCATAATTTCGCAACTTCCTTTAAATAATCATCATTCGTAATTAATTTTTCATCACGAAGTTTGATTAAAACTTCCATAATCTTAAAGCGTTCCATTTCCGATAAATCTTGATATTGAGTGCTTAAGCCTAAACTTTGAAGATGGGAAGGAATATCAATTTTGCTTTGCTCATCATCATCTTCCCAAATAAATTGTTCTTCCTTAATTGGTTCAATTAAAGGTGTTTGTACAAAAGTTTCTTCTTCCCCGTTAACTGCTTCAGCGCTGGGGATAACTTCAACTTCAAAAAAACTTTCTCTATTTTCTTTCTCAAAGAAACCTTTTTTGCGCCAATAAAAGATAATGATAACGACTGCGCAAATCATAAAAACCACCAGCAAACCCAAATAAAAGATGGTAAGAGGTGACCAATTAATACTGTTTAGACTGACAAATTTAACGCCTTCATTTAAACCAACATTGTGATTAGGGAGATTTAAAAAGTCGTTCTTCGGCACCACTTCAATATTTTGAAAGCGGTTAAGAGCCTGGAGATGATTATCTTTATCATAAACAAGCAAAGAAAAAGTCGAAGCTTCTTTTAAATTGAGGGCAATAAGCTTAATGTCACCACGATTATCAGTCGGTAAAAGATAGACTTGATTTTGGTAAGCTATTTTTAAAGTAAAAGCTTGCGCTTGCTCGCTAAAAAAGCTAACTCCGTAGCTCATTTTATCATTCACAATTCCATACACCAATTTAATGGCATAATAAGAATTGGCATATTCGTCATAAACTTGGTATTCCGCATAAGCACGATTGACCTCTTCATCAAATGATGCTAAATGGGTTTCGGAAAAGGTCAGGGTTATTAAAGTGGCAAACAAAAGTAAAATTTTCATACATCCTCTATTGGAAACTGATTAAAAGCATCCGTGAACGATTGCTTAAATCTTTGATAATGGCTCTTTTAGCAAAGGGAAAATATTGATTGGCAAGCATCAAAAGTTCTTGGTCATGGTTAATAGGAATTTCGAAAGCTATTAAAAAAGCATCATTTAAATATTTTGGAGCTTGCTTTAAAATGGCCTCATAAAAATAAAGTCCCTTTTGCGAAGCAAACAAAGCTAAATGAGGTTCATAATCCTTAACCAGCGGTTCTAAAGGCAGCGATGGATCAAGGTAGGGGGGATTGGAAACCAAAATATCGATGCGCCCAGTAAACCCGGCAAACAAATCCCCCTGCATAAAAGTAATGGGTAAATTTAGGGTTTGGGCATTCTCTTTCGCAACCGCTAAAGCAGAAGCGGAAAGATCGCTTGCATAAACCAGAGCATGTGGGATGGCTTTTTTTAAGGCTAAGGCTATGGCCCCGCTACCGGTACCGATATCCAAAATTACCGGAGTTGTAAAAGTATTCCTTTTAATAATCAAATCAACTAATTCTTCGGTTTCCGGGCGGGGAATGAGCACATCGGAATTAACTTTTAGTTTAAGCTGATAAAAATAAGTATAACCGATAATATATTGCACAGGTTCGTTTTGGTACAAATAACGAAAGAGGGCTCGTTCCAAAAGCGCAAGCTGATCTTCATTTAATATTTCATTTTGTTGGAGATAAAAATCTGTTTTTGATAAGGATAAAGGTTCACTAATCAACAAGCGAACGGCGGAAGTTTCCTTATTTAAACGCTCAGCAAGATGGCGGTATTTAAACCAAAATTGTCGTAAATTCATCATCTTATTCAAGATAAATCTTGTTGTCAATGTTTAACATACACCAAATTTCATGCGGTGTTGTGTTTAAATATTGCGCTAGTTCACAGTTTGGCAGTTCCCTAGAAGTAATAATAAACTCGGTTTCCGTCGTTACATCTTGATCAACACGCACAAACAAATGATTCATGCAAACAATCCCGATACTTTCATAACGACGCTGTTTGGCTAAAACGACCATTCCTTGTAAACTGCGCCGAAAACCGTTGTAATAGCCAAGCGGTAAAACCGCGACATACATATCTTCAGTGACTTGATAATCTTGATCATAACCGATGGTTTCACCTTTCCTAACAAAATTAACAGCCAAAGGAAAGCAGCCAACTGTCACCGATTGTTTGATATGAGCCTTACGACCATCACCATATAAATCCAAACCCACCCGAACAAAATTGCCGATTTGAGAATATTCATAGGTTGAAGATGCAGCACAATGAATAACGGTATAAGGAAAGGTTTTTAAATAAGGCCGAAAACGCGCTTCTTGGGCTTCACGGTTTTCAGGCGAAGTAAAATGCGTATACAATCCTTCCAATTCCAAACAAGGATTTTGGGCAAGCAAGGTTAATGCTTGCTTATAATCCGCCATCTTGGTAAAACCTAAGCGGTTCATCCCGGTATCAATTTGGACATGGAGTTTAACTTGCCGTTTAAAAATTTTTTTCGATAACTTGAAGGCATCTATTAGGTTATTGACGGAAAAAATAAGATTCGGGTAAGTATTGGCCTCATCATAAAAACTTTCACTAACACTGTTTAAAATCAAAACTCCGGTTTTGATTTGCAAGTTAAGCAATCTTAAGGCTTCTTGTTCATCAACCACAGCTAATATTTTACAACCCTTGCTCTCTAAAAACTTGGGGATCACTTGATCACCCAAGCCATAGCAACGGCTTTTCACAACCGCAATAATATCTTTTTGGGATTTAGCTTTAATGGCATCCCAATTAGCACCGATAGCTTTTAAGTCAATGGTTTGGTAAAGTAAATTATTCACATTAACCTCTTCTATTCTTGTTTCGCAAGAATTCGTTGTTGATCTTCGGTAATCAAAGCCTCAATAATAGGATCTAGGCGTCCTTCCATCACACGATCAAGTTGTTGAATGGTAAAACCGATGCGATGATCCGTAACTCGGTTTTGGGGGAAATTATATGTGCGGATTTTTTCACTGCGGTCGCCGGTGCCGATTTTCGAAAGGCGTTCTTTGCCTTCTTTTTCATGGCGTTCCTGCATAATCTTATCGTATAAACGAGTTTGTAACATTTTTAAAGCCCGGGCTTTATTCTCATGTTGGGACTTTTCATCTTGACAGGAAGCGACTAAACCGGTGGGGATATGGGTGACCCGCACTGCCGATTTCGTCGTATTGACGCTTTGACCACCGGGACCGGACGAACAAAAGATATCAATCCGCACTTCATCAAGATTTAATTCGACATCCACATCATCGGCTTCCGGCATCACTAAAACCGTGGCTGTTGAGGTATGGATGCGACCGCTAGCTTCCGTTTCCGGAACCCGCTGGACACGGTGTGATCCCGACTCATATTTTAAAAAGGAATACACATTGTCACCATGAACCATAAATTCAATTTGGGCAAAACCGCCCATTTCCGATTCAACGGCTTGTAAAACCTCAATCTTCCACCCGCGTTCCAAAGCGTAACGGGAATACATCCGGAATAAATCACCGGCAAAAATATTGGCTTCATCGCCGCCGGCAGCGCCTCTGATTTCCACAATCACATTTTTTTCATCATTGGGGTCTTTCGGAATCAACATAAGTTTTAAATCCTGAACTAATTGTTCTTGCTCAACAAGGGCTTCTTCTTTTTCCAAAGCCGCCATTTCCGCTAATTCAGCATCTTCACTATTACTTAATTCTTTTAAATCAGCAATGGTTTTAGTAATTTCTTGATACCTTAAATAAGTCGAAACGACTTTTTCCAAAGCCCGCATTTGCTTCATTAACTCGGTAACTTTTTTAACATTAGCAACAATGTCGGGGTTTTGCAAATCCTCATTCAGTTTTCGATACTGACTAAGCATCAGTTCTAGTCTTTCAAACAAAATATCACTCCCAATCTTTGACTTCGTCCATCGGGTTAAACATCGAATGGGCGCCCTTGAAAATCAAGAAAATGCTATCCGTAACACCTTGACGGTTTTTCGCAATAATCAACTCCGTTTTCGCATTGCGATACCTTTTCGTAGTATCTTCATCATCCTTCGTCGGTTCACGATGCAAAAACATGACGACATCGGCATCTTGTTCAATACTGCCTGATTCCCGCAAATCCGATAACACCGGACGTTTGTCATCACGGCGTTCAATAAAACGGGACATCTGTGACAAGGCCAAAACCGGAACTTGCAGTTCACGGGCCATCATTTTCAATTGCCGAGAAATTTTCGAAACTTCATCAACGCGGTTGGTGGTATGGCGCTTCGTCGTTAAAAGCTGTAAATAGTCAACAACCACAAAATCCAGTTTATTATCCCTTTTCAGTTTGCGACAGACGGTTACTAATTCTTCAATGTCCGTGGCGCCGGCTTCATCAAGGTAAATGTGGAATTTGTCAATTTTGGTTTTAGCGGCATATAAAGCTGCCATTTCGCTTTCACTTAGTTTCCCGGCCCGAATTTTATTTAAAGTCAAACCGGAATGCGAAGCATAAACCCGCATTAGCAATTGGTCAATCCCCATTTCCAAGGAAAAAAAGGCGACATGGGCATCCATTGATTCACACATATTGGTAGCGAAATTAAGGGCAAGCGCACTTTTACCAATCCCGGGACGAGCCGCCAAAATCGTTAATTCGCCCTTTTGAAAACCAAAGGTTAAGCGGTTTAAAGCTTTAAAGCCGGTATCCAGTCCGGTTAAGCCCTCGGTGTTCTTCATTTTGTTAGCTTCAACAATTTCTAAAACTTTATCCGTGGCCCGGTCAATACGAATTAAATCGACGGTTTTCCGCTTATTGATAACTTCAATAAAGTCTTTTTCCGCTTCCGCAATCAATTCCGCAAACGGTTGTTTATGGTCCAAAATCCGGTTGGCAATTTCCTGCATTTTTTTCAGTAATTCCCGCTCCACCGATTTTTCTTTAATAACTTCAATATAAGCGGCAATATTGACAATCGAGGGAATATTGTCAATCAGTTCAAATAAATACTGAGTGCCTCCGGTTGCTTCATATAGATTTTGTTTTTTTAACTGATCGGCGACGGATGCAACATCCACCACCCGTTTTGCTTTATCCAGTTCAATGATGGCATTCATAATATTGGCATTTTGCGGGTAATAAAAATCACGATAGTCCAAACGACTAACGACTTCCGGGGCATATGTGTTTTCAATTAAAACGGAGCCGAGGACATAATTCTCCGCTTCCCGACTGCTCGGGATTTGTCTTTGCTCATTCATTATTTTTTCTCCACAACATATAAAGTGATTTCGGCCGTAACTTCTTTGTGCAATTGAATGGGAATTTTAAAAGTACCTAATTGATCGATATCTTTATCATAAATCATTTTTCGTTTATCCAAAGAAATCCCGTTTTGTAGTTTATATTCATCAATAATGTGTTTGCCACTGACACTGCCAAACAGTTTCCCTTCTTTGCCGACACGGACAGCAACCGTCACCGGAGTTTTGTCGATGATGACTTTGAGGGCTTTCATTTCCGCAAGCAAGCGCTCCTGCTCTTCTTTTTCTTGGGCATTGCGTTTTTCTAACTGTTTGATATTATCAACAGTTGCCATGATGGCTTGTTCACTCCTGATTAAAAAGTTAGCATGACCGGCGGGAATATCGATGATATCGCCTTCCTTGCCTTTACCTTTAACATCCTTGGTTAAAATAATTTTCATGGTTTGCTGACCCCCTTCGTCAATCCGTTTTAATTTTTCAATAAGTGCTTCTTTCACCAGTTCAATGGTGGTGTTTTTAAATTGGGCGGCCGCATTATTATAATGCCCACCGCCACCAAGTTGTTCCATGATGACTTGCACATTCATTTCATCAAGACTGCGAGCACTGATGGCAATTTCGTTTTCATCGATTTTGCCAATGCAGAAGGCCGCTTTAATATTATTGACGGAAATAATCGTATCGGCAATTTTCGCAATCCCGCTCCGCGGATAAATATTATCGCCGGCAATAGCAATCCCGTACTTCCCGTCAATGATTTCTAATTTGTTTAAAGCGGCTACCCGTTCCACATATTCTTGTAAATTCTCACGCAAATAGCGCTGAACCTTCGGCATTTCCGCCCCAAACTTTTGCAAGATGGCTAAGGTGTTAAAGGTTCGATACGACACACGGTACATGAGATTGTTGGTATCAACAATGACACCCATGAGCATCCATGTCGCTTCAATATTGGAAATTTCAACTTCCGCATCCACAAACTCCAGCATTTCCACAACCAATTCAACGGTCGATGAGGCTGATGTTTGCGTATATAAATAATCATAATTGGTAATGGCGAAATTATTGCGCCGATGGTGATCAATAATGGCCAGTTTTTTAGCCTGTTTATAAAGCTTTTCATCAAGCAAAAGGTTTTCGTACTGCACATCGGTAATGACCAATAAAGTCTCACCGGTCATCCAAAACATAGCATCTTTCGGATGAATGAAATAATCTAAAACATTAACATGTTCCGTTTTAATTTCTTCATAAACATTCTTGATGGTCGGATCAATTTTTTCAGGATCAAAAACAATTTTAACCGGTTTATTTAAAGCGAGGACGATTTTGTAAACTGCTAAACTGGACCCGAAAGCATCGGCATCCGAATTATCATGCGTCATAATTAAAACGCGCGCCGCTTCATTGACAATATCCACAAACTGTTCGGTTTTTACCCGGACATGCACGGGAGAACGATTTTCAATTGTGGTTGTGCGGGCCCCATAATAAGAAATAACTCCATCTTGATAGACAACAGCTTGGTCGCCACCGCGGTTTAAAGCTAATTCCAATTGGGCATAAGCGATTTCAAAGAGCTTTTGCGAGACAATATCCGCCGAAGCAATGCCGATGGAAGCGGTAATCCGTAAATCTTCTTTTAGGAAATAACTCTTGATTTCTTCCAATATTTTAAATTTATCTTCAATAATTTGGTGAAGCTGCCGATTATCCATAATGAGTAGATATTGTTCTTCGCTATAACCACGCAAATAAATATCATATTTTTCAACCCAATGGCTTAACAAACCGATGATGTTACTCATTTGGCGGGCTTTTTCCTGTGCATCAAGAACGGCTAAAGCAGGACTTAGATTATCGAGATTGATAATACCTAAAGCCAGAGTCCGAGCACGATATTTTTGTTCGAGCATTTTGATATCGGTGTGATCGACAAAATAAAGGATGTTGTCCTCCGTAAGGACGCTGACACCAAAGATTTTCCCGTACAGTGTAATCTCAAATTCCGTAAATCTTTTCATGTTCGCATATAATTCTTGGCTAATGAGTTCAATTTTGCGATCAACAAGTGGACTTAAAAAAATCTTTTTGGCATAATTATTCGCCCATTCAATAACTTTATCGTCATTAAAAACGATTATGCCCAGCGGCATTTCGTTAAAGGAGTTTTCACCGGCCCGTTTCACTCGATAGGAAATGGAATTCCACTGCTTTAAACGATTTTCCATCCAATCCAGCTTTTTAATGGTTTTGTTCTGAGCAAAAAACACAAGGAGATAGGTTAAAGAAGCGCCAAAGACAAAAATACCGGCATGGAAAAAATATCCGCATGACTCGCGATTAAAAGCACAGTAGACAATCACCGCTAGGGATGCGAAAAGTAAAAAAATAAATAATTTTCGCAATTTAAAAGAGTTTTTCATATTATATCACCCTTATATACTAATAATTATATCATAGTCAATGTAAAAAATAAAATACTATCTTCCAAAATAAAAAACCATAGGTTGACTATGGTTTTACGAAACTACTCTCTTACAAATGGTAATAAAGCCATATGACGAGCCCGTTTAATAGCAACGGCTAGTTTTCTTTGGTAAATTGCTTTGGTTCCGGTAACCCGACGGGGAAGAATTTTCCCACGATCGGAAACGAATCTTTTTAATAATTCGTAATCAGTCCAATCAATTTTTTCAACTTTATTATCAGTAAAATAGCAGGTTTTTTTACGTTTCATACGATAGTTTGCCATTTTTATCCTCCTAATTAAAATGGGAGATCATCATTGGAGACATCAAAACTGCTCTTTAAGTCTTCAAATGGATCTTTTGGTTCTTCCTGAGTTTTATTGGCTTGAGGGATTTCATACTGGTTGATATCACTAAACCCGCTTGTATCCTGACGAGCTTGTTTTGACTCAAGAAAATGAATCGCATCACAGATGACTTCGGTCACATAGCGCCGTACACCGTTGGCATCATCAAAATTACGCGTTTGAATTTGGCCCTCAACACCGATTAAACTACCCTTGCGCATGTAGCGAGCCAAGTTTTCCGCTTGTTGTCGCCACACCACGCAATTAATAAAATCAGCTTGTTTTTCACCACTTCTACTTTGGTAAGTGCGGTTAACAGCAATAGTAAATTGCACAACCGCAATATCGTTATTGGTTCTTCTTAATTCGGGATCCTTGGTCAAACGACCAACTAAAATAACTTTGTTCATAGCAACTCCTATTCAGCCACAATAATGTGACGAAGTAGATCTTCACGAATATTGCAAACACGGTTATACTCAGCCACGGCTTGTGGTGTTGCTTCCACAACAAACACAACATAGTAGCCTTTCTTAAAGTCTTCAATTTCGTAAGCTAATTCTTTCATTCCCCATTCATTAACTTCTAAAATGCGACTTTCGTTGTCTTCAAACAGTTTCGCAAAATCAGCGATGACTTGTTTGTAAGCTTCTTCAGCTAATGTTGGGCGGATAATGAACATACCTTTGTATTGTTTCATTTTGGCACCTCCTTTTGGTCTAATGGCTTTTTCATTACGAAAAAGCAAGGATGAGCTTGCTGCTCACTTTGTATATTATACTATTTTTTAAAGTAAAGTCAAGAAATTTCCCTTTTTAAAACCCTAAAAATTCACATAAATAATAAATAATAGTTTTATTTTTCTTTTAATGATATAATGAAGACACAAGCAGGAAAAAAGTCCAACAAGGAGAATAATGATGAATTATCTGGCTTTTGATATCGGTGGTACTTACACCAAATTTGCAGTCATCAACCATAATTATCAAATCATTGAACAGGGTGAATACCCTACTTTAGCCATGCTTGGAAAAAAACAAATTTTAAAAACAAGCATTAATAAAATTAAAGAGCTGAAAGACAGCCACCAAATCCAGGGTGTTGCTATCAGTAGTCCCGGTATCATCGACTACCAAAACGGCATTGTTTCCTACGCTAACCAACTCATGCCTAATTATGCCGGCACCAATTTTGCAGTGGAAATAACTCAAGCTACTGACTTACGAACCACAGTAGAAAACGATGTCAACTGTTTTGCCCTGTCCGAAACCTTAAACGGCAACGATAATTTTATCATGATTACCATTGGCACCGGCATCGGTGGAGCCATTGTCTTCAACAATCGCATCTTCCACGGTATTAACAATAGTGCCGGCGAATTCGGGCAAATGGTTATCGATAACCAAAAATGGGAAGATCTCGCCTCCGTCAAGAGTTTGTTGGAAAAAGCTCGTCTCTTTAGTCTTCAAGTTAAAAACGGCGAAGAATTATTTAATTTATACGATTTGAAAAACATCGTCGCCATGAATTTGATTGCAGAGTTTTATAATAATCTGGCGAAAGGGATTTGTAATTTAGCCTATCTTTTCAACCCTTCTAAAATCATTTTGGGAGGGGGCATAACAAAACGAAAAGAAGCCTTTTTAAATGAGTTAAATGTCGCCGTTAATCGCATTGTTGATCCCAATTATTGGGGTTCCACCGTCTTAAGCATCGGTCGCTTTATGAATGATGGCGGTTTAATTGGGGCCTTGGTCCATCACCTTAATCAAAGAGAAACAGTCCAAAACTAAAAAAGCGTTAACCAACGCTTTTTTTATGACTTTTTCAAAGCCACTTTTTTAATAATCTGGCCTTGCTTGACTAATTGTTTTTGTACTAAACGATAATCCAAGTCCTTCGGAGTCAAGCCCCTTTGCACACAAAGAGCTGCCAACACTCCGGCTGCTTCACCTAAAGCCATAACTGAGGGCGTAACCCGTAAGGAAGCATTGGCTTCATGAGTTGCGCTGACACAACGGCCGGTAACCACTAAATTGTTTTTACCTTTCGGAATTAAAACCCGAAGCGGAATCTCATAGCATTTATCTTCACTTTGTTCAAACAACTCCAATTGTTCACTGTGCGGTGAATGAATATCAATCGGAAAAGCTGATAAACAGATAGAATCATCAAATTCACGACGATTTAAAATATCCTCAACCTGCATAATGTATTCACCGATAACATGCCTAGTTTCTCGAACACCAATTCGGTAGGGTGTTCTTACAATCATGCTGTTTTCAAAACCGGGAATATACTTCTTAAGAAAAGCAAAGGCTTTTTTAATCTGTAAACGTCCTTCCATTTCCGCTTTGGTCAGTTCAAAGGCATCAATGCCGGATAATTGCTGCACCCGGGTCATATTAATTGATACTTGCTTAGCTTGGACATCTTGAAACAATAAAACGCGGTCGCGAATTAAATCAAACTCCCCGGCATCTTTCGCTTCCTGAACTTTCTTAAAAAACCCAGCAATAGCCAAGTAATGATAATCATAATCATCTTTCATAATGACATCATCGGCATTGGCTTTTAAGAAGGCTTTTAAGCGGGGAAGATCAACATTGTTAACCGAAAAAAGCATGGACATCGGTTGTGCTAAATGGTCGCTTTGTCGTCCGAAAACGGTCTCGCATCCCATAAGGGCACAAACATCACCATCCCCGGTTGCATCAATGACGATGGTTCCGTATAAGTCTAAGAACCCGCTTTTAGTGGCGACCTTAACCCCTAAAATCGTATTTTGTTCAGAAATAACATCGCACACAAAGGCATGAAGCAACAAATCAATACCTTCCTCACGTATGTAATCAAAAAAGACTTCTTTAATGCCTTCCACATCCACGGGCGTGATGGAATCCGCAAAACCAAGCGGATCAGGAAGATGACCAAAACTATAGCCTTTGGCTTGCAGGCGTTTTACAATCTCTTCACCAATCCCTTTAATAATCTGGTCTTGGTGATTATGAAAAGTCATCCAGGGCCCAACCAAGGATAAAACACTGTTCCCCCCGAGTAAGCCCGATGTCTCCACAAGCAAAACTTGGGCATGATTCCTTTTGGCACTAATGGCCGCTACAATTCCGCTGGGTCCTGCCCCGCATACAATTACATCATATTTCATCTTATTCCTCAATTATTATTTCGGCTTCAAACGTTCTATGCCATGGAAGAGTAATCCGATAATTGGTAATTCCCAGCCAATCATCGTATTGTTGCATAAGCATCCGGATTTCGGACAATACTTCATCGCTGTTTACTCCTAAATGATAAACATTATAGCCTTTTTTTAGATATTTTTCATTAACCGTCCGGCGAACAATATACTGATATAAACAGTCATCTAAAAAGCGTTCGTTACGAAACTTAAAGTTGTTTTTTTGCGGATTGGCGATTTTCGCCGCTATTTCACACAAAGCCGACCCCATGGCATTAGAAGCGGTATTCCAAGCGGAATAAACTTGCAATTTCTTAAGGTCAATATCTAAGAGCAAATCCCATGATCCGCCATTAGGGAACAACAAATCAACCAGCGCCACTGGCCGGTGGGAATGTAAAAACTGATTTAATTCTTTGATGTAGCAATGATATTGATTATCTTTCGTCGGTAAAATCGGAATTGTGGAATTCGTGTCCAAATTGATATTTCTTGCCTCCGCATAGATGGACAAAATAAAGTCCGCTTGTTCCCAAGAATCAGTGGTCTTAAAGCCCATGGTTTCCAACATCTGCTTAAGATTTTCTGAAAACAATTGATCTTCAAACAGCATAACTTTCGCAAGAACATCGGGATGAGGCAAATGAACAAATAAGCTAGGGCTTATTTTTTTTATTTCTAAAATAATCTTCCCGAGCAACACTACGCCACCTTCATCCGTACCGTTATAAAATTTAACCCGCTTTTCTAATTGTTGGTGCTTAATCATCCTTTGTAAGACTTCTTGCTCGATTTTTTGCACACCGTAGGGCATGGAATCTTCCTGAAGTAAGAGCAAATAATCAACAATTTGTTGGTTAACTAAATCCAAGAAAAACTTATTCAGTTCATGTTTAACTTGCCGAGCTTTGGTGTAAGTCGCAATCATGTCGGCGGGAATTTCTTGAAGCAATTCCTGTAATTTTGCTTTTTCTTTTTCATCATTAAAGAAATAAGTTCTTCCCAGCAAACGAGAATATTCATTCATTTTCCCCCAATACTTTTCCGTTTCTTTGTTTAAGGCCGTAATGCTCGTTCGCATAATCGTATCAAACACATATATTTTTAAATGGGGGAATCTTTTTTTATATTCCGAGAATACCTCCAAGCGGTCCATAACCGCGAAAGCATCAATTTGGCCCAGCCTGGCTTGCACCAAACCGCCACTGCAAAGTCCGTCCGCAGCAACAATTAAATAATCCGTATCAGTGATTTCGTCATCCAGCCAGGCTAACATTTGGTCAAAATTAGCTCCCACCAATAAATCACCGCAGAGGGCCCGCGGATACATCGTCAACTCATAACCGGCCATTTTAGCTAAATCGTTTAGCCAAACAGTATTACAAGGACGACTATCTAAAGGAATAACCGTTATTTTCACAGCTTATCAATCTCGCTTCGAAAAGCCTTTAAAGTTGCTTTAATGCTTTCTTTATTTTTACCCATTGCAATGGCGCCCACCATGACAGCTTTCACTCCCGTTTTATATAAGGCAATAACATCGGAAGGATAAATAAGCTTTTGCGTCGGCACAACCGTCGGTTTATTAGATAAATGGGCAATAAATTCATATTTAGCTAATTCGCGCGCGGACAAGCGTTCCCCGTAATTTTCAGGTGCAACAATCGACAACTCCAAAATATCCGCTACAAACGAATTGGCAATAATACGCATTTCTTCAAAGCTGTAACTGAAATTAAGGGCCAAAAAATTGGTAATGTCATCACGCATCACTAAGGTTGGGGGCGTATGATGACCATAGAGAGAAATGAAATCAAAACCCATTCTCACAATCTCATCCACCACCGCTTCCGCTGCAAATCCTTGTTCACCCGCCACAATCCCAACCGGAACCGGGGAATCGGCTAAAATGCTTTTAAAAACGGCTTTATTTTCTTCCAAAGAGCCAAAATGGTTTTGGCTGGCTCGATGTAAAGAAACATTGATATGAACTTTAATGGCGTCAACACCAGCTTCCCAAGCTATTTTCGCAAGCTCATAACTATTTTCCGGAAGACTGGCAATGAGGCACATTTTTTTAGTATTCAGTCTAGTTAATAATTGGTGCATATTCTCCTCTTTTGATTTGGCCGATAATTGGTTCTAAATTGTCAGCGATTTTCATAAATCCCAAATCATTGGGGTGAATGCTGTCAATTGTATATTCGTGGTATTGGTCACCTAATAAGGTGGAGCCGTCAATATACCAAAGATTAAGATCCCCTTGCTTGCGTAAGCGTTTAACGAGGTTTTCTTGAAATAAGCGAATACATTCCCGCATTGCTCCTTTTTCCGGATGGATGTCATCAAACAAGTACTTGATTCTCGATAACACGGCAATCGGGGTAAGCGGATGCGTGGTCCGTAATTCTTTAATAAAAGCTTCCAGCGTTTGGGCCATTTTGCCGTTTGTTCCGGCATTTGCTTCATAATCAATGATAAAAAGTGAAACATTGTCAATCGTTTTAAAAATGCTTGCCAAGGCGATTTCCCCAAAAGCATTTTCGGAAAACCCGAAATTTAAAAATTCTTGGTTTAAGCGGCGACTTAAAAAATTGGTGAAGGAAAGACCCGGACGGCTGGCACAGCCACCTTGAGTAATGGAAGTTCCATAAATAACAATCCGACCCGGTTGTAAAGGCTCGGGTTTTTTAATTTTACTTCCCGTTTTTAAACCGATTTCTAAATGTTCAATCCCCCCATACAAAGGAAAATTGATGACCAAAAGCTTAAATCCCGGTTCATTTTCAAAGACCATCGCTTCATATCCTTGCCGATGCGAATCAAAATAAGCGGTGTTATAAAAACGCAAATCCGTATAATTTTTCCCGGCATAGCAATCAAAACCGCCACAAGCCACCGCCGTCATCCCGGCCATTTGGGCTTGCCCTTTCGTCTTGGCACGGATATAAAGACAATCCGAATTGGTATAAAAGTGCAGTTGCCCGCCGGAAGTTTTTTCCGCTAAATCATTAATGCCCGGACAAGCTTGTTTAATGCTTTCCTTTGAAGCCAAAGGTAAGCGACGATAAACTTGGTCATCTTTCAACCAATTAAATCCATAAAGGCTCATCGCTGCTTCGTTAAGGGGATTAAACCATGTTAATGAACTCATTTCATACATTAGTGATTATTTTCCGCCCGTGAAAAGTTGTGCTTAAAACGGAAATGTTCTGCATGGAAATAACAGCGTGTGTAAACAAACGCCCGACCGTTATCCAAATAAGTCACACTACTCATATACAAGGACGGTTCTCCTTCCTTTTGATGCAATAAATCAGCCACATTCTTGGTTAGACCGCGGGCTTCAATGGCCCGAACACAGTTTCTTATTTTCCAATTCAATTCATTTTGTACATAATCATAGAAGGAATCAATGAATTTATCCGGAGTAATATTGTCATACATATTAACCGGTAAATATACTCGTTCATATGCCAGCGGAATGTTTTGTGCATGACGCAAACGCTCCACATAATAAATCGGGGCCCCGATTTTTAACTGGAGACGCATGGCAATGATTTCATCAGCCGTTCGTTTTTCAAACTTCAGCACCGTGGTCGTAATCGGTGCATCAATGCCTTTCATTTCATTGGTAAAGCTGAAGAACGGTTTTTCTTCCCGATCCACTTCTTTTTTATTGAAGGTAACAAAGGTCCCCCGCCCTTTATGACGATAAATGTAACCGTCAACCAACAAGTTGTTAATGGCTTGGCGGACGGTCATGCGCGTTACTTGGTATTTACTGGCCAGTTCCGTTTCGCTCGGTACTAAATCTCCTTGTTTAAGACGGCCATCAAGAATGGCCACTCGTAAATCCTTTTCAATTTTTTGGTAAATGGGGACATTGTTCATCTTATCCGACCTCCGTTTCGTATTGATAAATAATATATTCTTGACTAATATGCGAAAACCCGCACCCTTGATAAAAGGACACCAAACCCGTCCAATCGACGATTACTTCCGAGCACCCCATTTGAAAAAGATGATTGAGAGCCCATTGAACGATTTGTTTTCCTAAACCGCGGCCACGGTAGAAAGGAATAATCCCTAAAGGACCGATTCCTCCCAAATGTTGATATTTTTGATGTAAATTCATGCTGTTGGCTAATTGCTTAAATGATTCATGGCTGAGGCGCAGAAACCCGATAACTTGGCCTTGGTCTTGCATCATTATCAGTTCCTCCCATTGGGCATCGCGAACATCCAGCCACCATCGCTTGGAAAAATGTTGCTTAATCATCGCTAAGACCGCTTGTTTTTCCGCTTCACTGGCAACAATTCTTATCATCTTGGAATGAATTGTTTGGGGTTTGTTAACACAAATCAAGTTCATATTTTTATAAACTTCCGTAAAATGCCGTTTTTGGAAAAAAGCATGGACATCCGGATTATGGTTGATAAAAACCCCGGAAAACAAGCATGACGGATCACTACCGGTTATGACTTTCCTAAACCCGTGCTTTTTTGCATAAGCGATGGCAAAATTAAGCAGTTGCCCGCCCACGCCTTGGTGGCGCTTTGTTGGTAATACATATAACAAGGAAAGATAGAGATGCTTGGGAAAATCATCTCTTAAATAATATTTAAGAATCAAAACACCGACAACTTCCCCTTTTAATTCGTATGTGAAAACATCGCCTTGGTAGTTGGGATTGGCCTGGATAACTTTTTCATTCCCCAAACGCTGGGAAAGGGGAAAAGAGTTATGAAACTCTTCGTTCCAATGCTTTAACAACCATGCCCAAACTGATGAAGCCAAAACCGGTTTAATCATGGTTTAGACCGCCAGTTCGTAATCTTCTTTCTTAGGCAAAATGGCTTTGGTATTATATAATTTCCCGGTGCCGTTACGGGGGTTAATCGTTACTTCTTCACCGCCTAAAGTGCGGTCGACATTATTATAAGTAATAATAAAGGCATTGGAGAAATTCCCGTTAACATTACTGCCTAAAGGACAACGCATGTGCGCACTGCGATTTTCCGTCATCGGTACTTTATAAATCACCTCGTTGATTTTTCGGTATAAATACACTTCGTGCCAAATCGCATTTTCAACTTTCGCATTCGTCGTCAATGTCGGTTTGCCTTCATTGGCTACTTGGTCAATGGCGTTAACGCGCTTAAATTCCGTCTTCACAGCTCCCATACCTTCCGAAGGAAACATCGGCGTTATGAAAATCCGGTTGAAGTTTTCACCAAGATTATAAGCGTCGCGAGCATGAATAAACTTCGTGTTTTTCGTTAATTCCAACAGTTCAATGCGCATTTGTAAATATCCCCGCTTAGGGCAAAAAACACTCATGCGAATTTTATCACCGGGATAATAATAATATTCATAATCCCTTACATCGGCATTACGGTAACAATTGTTGTTCGGACATTCTTCTTTCCGCGTAATGTAACGCCAAAACGGACGAAAAGCAATGCCGCTATGCGAAAGCGTTGAGGAAAGAGGGTTTTCATAAGCAATCGACCATCCTATACCAACATCGCTTTCATAATTGGCATGCCCACCCAAATAAAGTGAGCTGTTATCGAGATAATAACTTAGTTTCGTATCATCGAAGCGCTGCGAATCGGGCGTAAATTCCGGGATGGTCACCACTGCTTCAATTCCCAGCCAATAATCCTCGCTGGAAACGACTTTCCGATAAACCGCCCCTGCAAAACAATTCGGAGTCGCCGGATCAAGGGCTTCACCAGCAATTGGCTCCGTCCAAACGCTTGCGAAATGCCAAGTGTTAACCGGTGAAGTGGCGGGATCAAGAAGGACAATAAAAGTAAACTGCTCCGTCCGACTGGCATAGCCGTAACTTAAGTTGAGGGTCATCGTCACTTCAACATCTTCGCTGGTCGGATGAATCGTCCCATCCGCTTCCAAAACGGCTTCATTGCTGGAAGTCCAAACGGCTGTGGCCGTTTTATTGTCCAGGGTAAAGGAAGTCGGAAAGGTAGTGTTTTCCGATAATTCGCGATTTTCAAAAACAACTTGATTATTAAAAATAGCATAGAGAATTAAGAAGTCTTCACTGCCCTTAACGACAATATCAAAATGTTTGGTAACAGAAGCGTCTTCAAGGCTTAATTTTAAAATCAGCGTCGCCATTTGGTCACTAACGGTCGGCGTAATAACACCTGTTTGGGAAATGACTCTCGAAGCCGTTGTTTGCCAAGTGGCTTGGGCAGTAATGCCCGCTAAGCTGTAAGAAGTTTTTAAATCGAGATTTCCCGTTACTTCCGAAGGAATACTAATCGTGTCTAATATATCCTGTAAGTGGCTTTCTCTTCCTTTCACAAGCACAGCAAACTGACGCGTCACCCGGGCATCGGGAAGTGCTAACTGCAAAGTTAAAACCACCGCTTCGTCTTTTAACCCCATCGTCACCACTCCGGTATCACTTAAAATTTCGGGCCGGGAAGAAGTCCAAGTAGCCGTCGCTGTAAGTTTTTGGTTGGAATAAGTGGCTGGAAGTTCTAAATCCCCCACTAGTTCCGAAGGCAGCGACACGGTTTTTAAAAGTTCTTCTAAAGCTTGTTCTTGCTTGTTTCCACAAGCCACCAGCCCGAAACTTAATAACATCAATAATAACAATATTATTTTTTTCATCATCATTCCTTCCTTCACTCTCAACAATTTGCCTCCCTTGATGAAAGCAAAGGCAACAAATTATTTATAGTGGTCGGCCGTTAAGCCTAAATTAACATAGGTATCCAAAAACTCCTGGTGAATGCGGGCCACTAAGTCAATCATCTCATCGCGGATGGAACCGCTGATAATGGCTTGTTGGAGTTCCAGCATAAATGATTTCGTCGCATCTTGACTTCTTGCCCAGTACAAACTATAAAAATAATCCGGATAACCTTTAAACATAATATCTTTATGGGCTTCAATGGAAACATAATCGTTAGCATCGCTATAATAAAGTTCCAAAGTATTAAAAACCCATTCGTCAACAATTTCGTTTGTGGAAACATAACCGGTTTTCGGATCGATATCCGGGAAGTATTGCAAATCGGCCCAAATTCTAAAAATAGATTCTTCATGGAAAGCAATGTTTTCATAACCGGGAGGAACCAGTTCCAAGGAATAGGAAGACGAAACTAAATAACTGGTTTTACCGTAAACTTCATTGATGTAATAATTGCTTAAATCACTCTTAACATTCGGTCCCACCGGATACGGAACAAAGCCCATCCGGAAAGTATAGCCCAACCATTTGGTCGCATCATATAACCAATAAGGTTCGCCATTATGGAAAGCGATGTTCCCACCCTTAAATTGCGGGCAAGTGGCATTCGATAAAGCGGCGCTTTCAAATTCCCACATTCCCGGAATGCTGATTAAGCTATTTAAATATGTTAATGTATCAATTCCCGCTTGCGTCGCTAATTCCGATTTCAAATCCGAAGAAACTACATGGGTCCCGTTAGCCCCGAGCATAAAATAAGCCCAGTTGTAAGGACGTCCGCCAATAACAGCTGCCCCTTCAACATTAAGTCCAGCGATCCCCGGTAACAGTTGATTGCAAATGTTTTTGAAAGCATTCCAATCCCACTCACCAGCCATCCATAAGTCGCTCGGCAAAGTTCCTTTACCTTCACCCAAATAAGTTTCTAATAAATCAATGTTGTAGAAAATGCCTTGACCAACTAAAGGATAAGCATCATCATAGGCATATTGTTTACCTAAGACGGTGCCGAAAGCCGCTTTTTCCGGCCAATATCCTTGATTCCCGTATTTTTCAATTAAAGCATCGAGCGGTAAAACGGCCCCACCTTCCGCCAGAACGGCAATGGAATAGGACGGCATTTCATAAATATGGGCTTGCGGGGTATTATTAACCGAGTTGGTGGTAATGAAGCGTTCCCGACCACCACCCCATACAGCATCGGCGGGATAGGTCTTATAAACCACTTTCACATTATATTTTTTCTCAACCTCCGCAATTAAGGCGACTTTTTCCTTTTTCCAATTACCAACATAAGCTTCACTACGTGGGTCGGTAGTAGAGGCTTTATTAACCATGATAATGAAATCTTGGCCCATCATATTGGGAACCGATGGTTCAACAATCGGTTGGTCTTCTTCCGTCACCGTAATATTAACGGTCGCTTTAATATTGGGGTATTTACTTAGCGAAACCGTGATTACCGCACTGCCTTTTGCTACCCCCCTTACTAAGCCCGTATCGGAAACTGTGGCAACAGCGGTATTGCTAGAAGCATATGCGACTGTCAAGGCCTCCTTAGTATTGGCAACCGTAGCGACAATTTGGTGGGCCGCTCCTTTTTTGACCGAAACGGAACTGACATCAACGCTGATGCTTGCCGTCGGATCGTCAACAACCGGGTCGGGTTTTTTACATGCGGTCAGCACCAAGCCCAAACATAAAATTAAAATCATAAAAAGTGTGTTTTTGGTTTTCATTTTTTTTCCTTTCTGTTAACCAACAATCCCGGATCTCTCAATTCCGGTCACAAATAATTTTTGAACAAAGAAATACATTACTAACAAGGGAATCATAACTAAAATCCCACTGGTGTTTAAAATCATCGATGAGAATAAGGGGTTATTAGTAATCTCCTGTCCCATTAAACCCCAAATACCGGCATCGGTTAAGGCTTGTTGCAAGCCATACAAAACACTAACTTGCTGGGTCGTCAATGTCATAAAATCGATATTGCTGCGAGAGATAAAGAGGGTTGTGAAATAATAATCATTCCATTGCCAAACAAAGGCCAGCAAAGCAACGGTAATAATCGCCCCTCGAGCATTTGGAAGCATAATCCGATAAAAGACTTGAAAGACATTGGCCCCATCAACATAGGCCGCTTCTTCTAATTCCGTTGGAATGCCCCGATAAAATTGGCGGAAGAGATAAATGAAGATCCCTGATTTGATGCCCATGCCTAGACCGGCCATCAAAAAGATGGTAATCGGTTTGCCAATTAAGCCCATTTTCGTAACACTCCTTAAAATCGGTAAGGAAATCACGGTTTGGGGAACAATAATGGTGAATAAAGCTAAACCGAATAAGAGTTTACTCCCTTTGAAGGGTAGTCTTGCGAAGGCATATCCGGCTAAAGAAGTCGACACTAATTGTAAGATGGTAACGCCGAAAGCCAAAATAAACGAATTTTTTAAGGCTTTCCAATAACGAAGAGCAATCAGCGAAACTTCAAAATTTTTCAGGGAAAATTCCCCCGGAATCCATAGCACTGTCGGATTATTAACATCCGTGGGCGCTCGAAAAGCGATTGCTAGCTGTAAAAGCAAAGGATAAAGAATCACAAAGCATAAACCAATAACTAGTATATACTTAAAAACCGTAATAATAAAGTCAATTAGGCGATTTTTTAAAACTTGGCGTTTGGTGGCGCTTTGTAATTGCTCCTTTACTTGCATTTGCCAGTTTTTTAGTTTTAAGATGGTTCTTTCTTTCCAAGTTTTTTTCACATTACTTGTCATAATAGAACACCTGCTTTCTTAAAGCTAAAAACATCAAGGCAATAATGAGCGCATTCGCTAAAAAGTAAATAACGGAAATGGCGGAATAAAGCCCCGGTTGATTGACCGACATCGTCGTTCCTTGGGAATTGACCGTCATGAAACGGATTATTTCCGAAGTCGCAAAACTGTCAACAATCGTATAAACAGCTGCCGTTAAGACCATCGGAGAAATCATCGGAATCGTTATTTTCCAAAACATTTCGTATTTTGTGGCTCCCTCAACCTTTGCTGCTTCATATAAATGAACGGGGATGGACTGAAGAGCCGCAATAAAAATTAAAATTTGAATGCCCGACATATTGACGATTGTGAAAATACGGCCAACAGCATCGGTCAAGAAAGTGACTAAGCCGCTACCAACACCCACCTGCATGAGAAAGTTGGAGAATTGTGTCGATAAAGCCAGTGATTGATCCAAATCAGAATCGAACAATCTGCCGAAAGTTCCTGTTAAGGTGTTATTAATAACTGTCATATTATAAACAACCGGAATAAAGAAAATGGCTTTTACTAATTGATGACCTTTAAATTTAGTATTGAGTAAAACGGCAATAAACAAGGAAAAGATTAAAATTGTCGGTAAGTTAATGAGAATATTGATAATTGATGAGGTCAACACTTCGGAAATGGTGGCTCCGGCTAAAGTTTCACTCACAAATAAATCGCGATAATTACCGAAGCCGACGAATTCAAACGAATAACCACCACCACTGACAACCGTCATTTTGTTAAGACTCCACCATAATGATGTTCCTAAGGGATATGCAAAAAAGACGCAGAAGCCAATAAACCAAGGGAGGAGAAACAATAATCCGAAAATCACTTTTTGTTTTTGATAAGAAAGTTGAGAAAAGCGAAACTTAATTTCTTCCCACCAATTGCGTTTGGGATACTTCCCTTCCGACAAGCGCAACAAGCCCAAATTAACTCTTTGCAATTGTAATTCTAAATTAGCCATTTTACGGCTTAAAGCAAAAACCGGCGCCATTCGTAATTTCGGATTTTCTTGCCGTTTTTTGACACTGCTAACATAGCGATCCGTAACATCATCCAACTGGGATTGGATCTTTTGTTGTTTTAACAGTAATTTTTTTTGTAATTGTTCACTTTGAGGACCGCTTAAATAAATTGGCGTTTTTATTCGTTTGCTCATGCTTGTCCTCCTTTAACAACTTGATAATTTTGCGCTAGAATCGTTTGGAAACCATAGGTATAAGGGCTCAAACTATAATTAAAGACAATCTCCATGCCGTTGGCATAGCTTGATTTGGTAACGGTCCCGGCTTCATTTAAGCTTTCATGCTTCACTAAATAAGTTTTGTAGACACCCGATTGCGCCATTTCCGTTTGCAACTCGACGGCCTTCACCAGCCAATTTTGGTAATATGTGGAATAATAATGGGAATATTCCGTATTGGTTAATTTAATGGTCGGTTCATAGCTCCAAGTCAAACTGATATTGGAAGCTGTTTCGATAGCTTTCATTTTATGCCAAGAAAAGTCATAACGATCATCGAGATTAAAGGATTTCGCACTGTAATCCACCAAGCCGCTTAAAACCAGTTGCGCAAACGGAACACTCCTTTCCACAATCTGATAATTAGTACCATAAGTTGGAAAATCGGTAATGGCTGTTAGATAACTTAAGCCGTAAACATTCGGATTACGCATAATCACTTGCTCAAAAGACGCTAACTTCTCTCCGGCCGCTTTAATTAAAGCCAAGGAATCCGGCCGCAAAATCGTCTCCTTCTTTTCATATGAACCATAGATATAGGCCCCAAAATCCGTTAATCCAAGGTTGGAAAAACCGCGCTTTTGAAAAGCCTTTTGTAAATTATCTAAAGTTTTTTCATAAGTAGTCGGTTTTAATAAGTATTCACTCATGGTGGAAGTATCGGCATAGAGCGTCGCTTCATTATAAGCATAATTAACGACAACTTTACCGAAAACATCACGCACCGCCAAGTCTTTTTCATTAAAGTTCTGAGCCGTAAAAACTTTCGCCACATTCGCTTCCCAATAAATAATCTTGGGGTATCGTTTAGCCAAAGCTTCTAAATCAGCTTTTTTCCCAACTAAACGGTTATAGTTAATCTTTCCCATATAACTCGGTTTAATGCCGTCATTACCCCAACCGGAATAAATAACGCGGACATCATTGATTCCCAATTGTGCTAATTCTTCAATGATGATTTGTACTTCGTTGGCCGTGGTTAAGCTTCTAACTTGGGAATAAGGAATACCGATAAAATTATCTTTATCAACATATCCGCCCAAAAGCGTTAAATCGACCATCACTTCTTTGGTGGTATCAATTGATTGTAAACTTTGATTATCTAGTAAATATTGACGGTATTTTTTTGCCATCGCCGCATAACTGGCGTTATCTTCATGAAGAAATTGATAGTGGACTTTAAAATTGGCTAGGGAATACCAATCCGTCCACTTCGTAATATTAGTGGAACTTTGGATGGCAGAAAAGACAAAGACTTCGCTTTCACGAAATTGATAACGGTAATAGGCCTGATTATAAGGACTATCTTCCGTACTCGTGCGCGCTAAAATGGAAGCCATTTCCACACCGTCTTCACCAATGGCAATAAAGCCTTGCTTGTTACGCTTCATGCCAAACAGCGGAAAACTGATTTTTTCAGCCGCATTCTCTTTAACACGGGCGTTAACAGCTAATTCTTTGCCATAGACGCGTTGCTGATAGGGCATGGCGAAGGAGCGGCTGTTATTGTAGTCAATAATGACCCCGCTCCCATCGGGAATCATCGCATAACCATCATCAGTGGTCGTAGCACAACCGAAAAAAGGTAATAAATCTAAATAGACTAAGGGGTATTTGGCTTTTTCAACAATCGATTCGTTGATGATTTCCACAACAAATCCCTCATCGCTAAGCGCATAGCGAATCGCTATTTCCACATAGGGATAGAGATCTTCATAAACAATCCCGCTTAACTCTAAATCGTATTGGAGGTCCTCTGTGGTATAGCCACAATCTTCATAGAAGATTTTATAGAGATTACGCAAGGGAACAACCGTAATTCCGTCCTTCAATTTCCAAACGGGCTTGCCTTTTAGTTCTCCCGGTGTGTACATTTGTTCCGTAACCCGGCGGTAAGCAATACTCCCCTCTTCCAGTTGCGAAAGAATTTTTTCTTGCATCCGTTCATCGGTCATGATTTCCGGAAAATCGCTGCGGTCAACATCTTTTTTGCCGCCGATTTCATAAAGAATTTCTAAGGTATTACCTTGTTTTCGAAAATAATAATCTTTAAATTCCACCGCTTTTTCCAATGCCCCCATCGGTGATGCTGCGCCTAAGGCACCGGCACAGTAAACGATTAAGGGCTCTAAAAACCGTTTGGAAGTCGTATTCGGGTTGCTCGACCATGTTTCCAGTGTCAGTTTATCCGTTATTGAAAAAGTGGTCGTGTGGTTGTTTAAGGTAAAGCGATAATGATTATTCTCCAAAACCGTTTGGGCACCGTGAGCTGTAATATAACTAGGGGCCTCCACAAAATTGCTTTTATCATAGGGACTGCGCACTGGCACTTTGACTTGACTAAAGATGACGGCTAAATAGACAGTTAAGACAATTAATCCTATCAAAAGGACAATGATTAGTTTTTTCCACGGAAAGCGGAAATTTTTAAAATAGTTTTCCATTCCCGTTTTCGCATTCACCCATAAATTTTGATACCACGGTCGTGGTCGGTAGCTTGTCATGTCTTTGTTTTCCATCATAGGAACCTCATCACAAACTCTCGATAGACCGAGGAAATATAAGCATAAACTTGTTGAATCAAAGATAGGAACAATAACATAATGAACAAAATGACCGCAATCGCTAAAATGGTCGCGAGAATCATCAAAATCGTTTTCAATAAACCATATTCATGAATCCCCATTAAACCAAAAAACAATAGATAAACGAGCAAAAATGCTCCCAATCCGGTTAAAAAATTAAAGAAAATTATTTCATCAATGGTGATGAAATTGCTGATTAAAGTCGCCAGCAAGCCTAACCAAACATAGGGGAAGAAGGAATAACAGATGACGCGGAAGATTTCTTTCATTGTTCCTTTGCCATCCATCAAGACCGTTGATGACCAATTGGCGACGGTCGCAATGATAACCGGAAAAATGACCAAAGCAATCGTTAAAAACAAATTGAAATCATCGGGATTGCGGCGGTTAATCAAAAAACCGTTTTTGTTATAAGCTAAGATTTGGGTGATAATCATCATCACTAAATAAAAGATGGCTACATACCCTCGGGAAGTTTTTTCTCTTTTAAAGGCATCAAAGCCTTTAATAGGGTGCGTCAACAAATAGAAAGGATGGACAAAAGCTTCCCTAAAAAAGCTTTTTAAAGCTTGTTTTAAATTAAAGCGGGGAAAAGAGCGAACTTTTTTTATTTCACTATTCATCTTTTTCCTCCTTTACTTCATTAAGTACAGATTTCTTAATCGACTTCACAAAGGCATATACCAAAACAACAATGACAACGCCCATGATAAAAGGAAAAACCTTGGTTAATTGATCGTAACGGTATTGTTGGTAAGCCTGGGAATAATTATAGGTATCATAACCAAGTTTTAAATTGACCAGTGCTTGTTGGTAATCGCCCGCCCGCAGTTGGGCTTTGCCGATACCGGCATAGGCTAAGTAATAATTCGTGTTAAGCAATAATACCTGTTCCCAAACGCTTTGGGCTTCCGCATATTTTCCTAGTTGATATAAATGCGTGGCTTCATTAACTAAGCGGCCGAATTCCGTATATTGAAAAACAACCAAATTTTTATTGAGGGCATCAATCACTAAAATTTGCTCATTGTGAAAACAGAGGGCTTTCGGGCTGATAAAGAGCGTACTTTGATTGTTGGTCGAACCGCCGACATTCCCGATTTGTCCGCCGATATATAATAAATTGCCTTCAAAATCATAGGTAAACATCCGCCCCCGAACACCGTCCAAAACTGTATAAAAACCGTCTTCATTAATATCGATATCAATTAATTGGCTGGGTCCAAGGGGAACTTTATCTTGATATGTTAAATAGCTGGCATCGCCGACTAAGGGAACATAACCGTTGCGGGTAAGGACATCACGGCCTTTGTAGTTTAATTTTTTAATAACTCTTGTGCCTTCGGTCACACTGGATAAAGTATATAAATAACCTTTTTCATCAATGTTTAAATTTAAAAAAGTCGTAGCAAAACGATAACCTTGACTTTTACGCTGTTCTTCCGTAGTAAATTGCAACCAAAAAGCATCCCAAACGGAGAGAGTGACAGTATTGGCACCAACATAGCGCGAAAAACTGCCGTCGGGGTTAAAATCAATAATGCCTTCAAAAATTTGGTCGGCAATGGCATAAACCCGGCCGGTGCGGTCCACCGCCACTTTAATCGGTTTAAAGTCATAACCACTGGTGTCATCGGGGCCTTGTTTGAAGGTCGGGTCATCGGGAGCGGTAATCGCCCGCACAAAGAGGCCGTCATGGTCAAACAAAGCAATCCGGAAATGACCCGTATCGGCCACATAGAGATACTCATCCGTCACAAACAAGCCTTGTGGTTGTTTTAATTGCCCTTGACCAAGGCTTCTTTCATATTGAAAGTCATTGTTTAAAACATGAATTAAATTATTTGAACCGTCAACTAGATAAATTTTGTTGTTGAAAGAACAAATATCACTTAAGACACCAAAGACTAAAGCGGCTTTCTCATCGTTTGTCGTTCTTAAATTGGAAGAATCAACGACTTTCGTCGCAATCAAGGCTTCTGCCGAAGCAATCACTTCGCCAAGGGGGCTATAATTATAAGCCCCTTGAACGGATACGACACTCACCGACAATAACAAAACTAAACTAAGTAAGAGACTGATTATCTTTTTCATAAGTCCCTCCTATTTCAAGCCGGAATGGGCCATTGTTTCGAGCATCTTCGTTTGGTTAAAGATGAAGACCGAAATCGGCACGATTAACATAATGACTGTCACCGCCGCCGCCGTCCCTGTTCTTGCGACGCCACCGGCGACAATTTGACTAAGGGCATAGCTTAAGGGTTTTAAATTTTCCGTAAAGATATATGAACCGCCATCGGTTCCCCATAATTGTTGAAACAAAAGAATAATCAAAGTTAACCATGCCGGTTTAACCAATGGCATCACTATTCTAAAAAAGATTTGGTATTCACTGGCACCGTCAATTTTGGCAGCTTCCAGTAATTCGTTAGGAATGACATTCATAAATTGGCGCATGAGGAATAATCCTAAAGTAAAACCGAAAGCGGGAATGATAATGGCTAATTGGGTATCAATAAGGCCGAGCCAACTAATGATCATATATGAAGGAATAGCGGTAACCGCCGCCGAAAACATCAATGAATAAACAACTAATTGATTAATTAAATGCCGACCCGGAAAACGGTGTTTGGACAGCGGATAAGCACATAGGGAGGAAAGTAATACATGCCCAGCTGTCCCAAACAACGTAATCGTTAAGGTATTAATAAAGTAACGAGAAATCGGAATCTGGGTATTACCGATTAAGTTAAACAAATCAACAAAGTTCCGAAAGGTAACATTCCTAGGAAAAAGGCGAGGGGGGAAAACAAAGATTTCATCAAGCCCTTTTAAGGAGTTGGAAATCGTGTAAACAAGCGGATAGGCGCTGAAAGAGCCGAACAACACTAAAACAAGCACCACAAAGATATCACCAACCCAAGAACGACTTAAGCGAACCCGACGATATTTTTTAAATTTTCGTTTTTGTTTATACCATTCTAATTCCTGAACTTTTAAATCTTGAATCATTTGCGAGCGTTCTTGTTCATTAACAAGCGGAGTAGCCGTCTTTTTTCTCATGATCCGACCCTCCTAATGATTTTTTGAACAATTAGGTTTGACCCCAGCATAATGAAAAATAACACTGTCGCAATGGCTGAAGCATAACCCATTTCCAATCTTGTGGAATTAGTGGAACCAAAATCCATTAAATGGGTCACAATGGTGTGACCGGAATATTCCACCGATGGAAAGCCCAGTAAATTGATGGAAACAGCCGCAATGCCTAAGGCGCTGGTAATTTGCATAACCGCCCCAAACATTAACTGTGATTTCATTTGGGGAAGAGTGATGAACCATAATTCCTGCCATCGGTTGCGTAAACCGTCAATGGCCGCTGCTTCATACAAAGTTCGGTCAACCGTTTGTAAGCCGGCGATAAAAGCTAAGAAAGTAACTCCTAAGCTTAACCACAACTGGACAATAATTAAAATCGGTAAAGCATATCGTGGTGTTTCCAACCATAAAATCGGCGCATTAATAACACCTAGATGAATGAGCGTTGCATTTAAGACCCCATACATATCGGAAGAAAAAATTAACTGCCACAACAAATACGCACTGCCACTGATGGAAGGAGCATAGAAGACTAGGGTCATCAACCACCGAATTTTTCTTGGCAATTCATGGATGAGCCAAGCAAATACGAAGGCTAGGATATATGATACCGGACCGGTAACAACTGCTAAAATAAAGGTGTTTTTAATAGCGATTAAAAAAACTTCATCATTTAAAAAGAGATTAATATAATTATCCAAGCCAATAAATTTCGGGGCTTGTAACATATCAAACGAAGTAAAACTTAAGAAAAAACTCATTAAAACCGGTAAAACCGTGAAAGTGAAAAAAATGATTAAAAACGGCGCGACCATCGAATAGGAAACACGACTTTTTTTAACTTGTTTCCAAAACTCTTGACGCTTTTTTTGTCGATTAATTCGTTTTTGTTCGTGAGTAATTATGGTTTTGTTCATCGTTTACTCTCCATTCAAACCAAATTCTTGCCGTTTTCGGGTCAGTTCAATGTTTATTTTCTTACAGTATTCATATAAACTATCCCGAGGATTAATGTTATTGTTAATGGAAGAACGGAAAGCATTATCGATATAACGACCAACGATATAATCGCCGGGGAAAGTCGGAACCCCGACAGCCTTCGTTCTTTGAGATGTCAACAATTGATAATCTTTAGCTGACCACGGTAATTTTTCAAAAGCTTTTAAATTGGCAGTCGGATAACGCGCCGCCGCTCCGAGGATGGCTTCCATGCCTCTAGCATAACCGCTTTGGGCCTCAGCTCCCAACCACCACTTTAAGAATTCCCAGCTGGCTTTAGCTTCTTTCGTGTCTCCTAAAATAACCGTTCCACTAACCGTTGAAGTGGTTTCATTCCTGATTTCGCCATCGAAATCATAACCCGGTAAGGGCCTAAATTCCCAATGACCGCGAATTTCCGGCGCAAAAACGGATAAAGTATTATATAAAGAGAAGTTGGCAACGCCCATCGGCATTTCACCACTGCGGAAGCGATTGGAGAAGTTTGCACTGATTTCAAAACCGTAATCGCTAAAAAAAGTAGTAAAATCAATAAACGCTTCCATGGCTTTAGGTTCCGTAAGCAAGGTTTTAGTGCCTTCTTCATCATACAAACGGCCACCCTTTTGCGCAACCATCGCATATAATAAAGAACTTAAGGCGCCTTTGGAGTTGGGTAAATAATAATCTAAATATTGCCGCTGTAATTGGGGAAGGGTATCAATGACTTCATCCCAAGAAACGGGAACGGCCATATTCAATTCTTCCGCAATATCGGTTCTCACAAACGAAACCAAAAAATCCTGAGTATCGGGAAGGGCATAAACACGGTCTTGAAACCTAAACGGTAAAACGGCACTCGGATGGAACCAATTTTGGACCGTCTCAAAGTCAGCAAACTGCGTTAAATCCAGCAAAGCATTCCGAATTCCCCAGTTAACGGGAATATTTTGCCCAACCCCGATGGCCACATCCGGTCCGTTTCCGGATAAGGTGGCCGGCAGCAGAGCCGCTTGGGAAACCAGTTTTAAACGAACATTAATATTATTTTGTAAGGTAAATGATTCATCAATTAATTGCCGCAACAATTGTGATTGATCCCGTCCGGAGGAAATCCAAACGGTAATCGTCGGTCCATCCGTTTTGACACTGCTTTCCAAAGAGGTGTTGGCACCATAACTGCCGAACAACATCACCATTTCATGCCATAATTTTTGGAAAAAGTTAGTGCCGGCTTTCGGCAACTTGACTTGTGAACCGTGAACATAAAAACAATCAATGGCTAAGGATTGTTCGGAAATCGTCATCACCCAAGTCCCTAAAGCCGCAATATTGTCATCGAGTTCTTTTAAACCGATTTGGATATGACGTTCGCTTTTCGCAAACTGCTTCATTTGGTAAAGCGTTCTTTCAAAACTGGAGATTAAGGCGCTTCTTTCGCCGGAAATAGCAATAATCTGATCAATGCACTGTTGTAAATTAGCAGCACTGTCATTAATCATCCCAAACAAATTATCAATGCGTTCTTCTAATAAATAATCCTGATATTCATTCGGATTGACGCCGGCAATCATCACGACTTTACGATATAAAGAATTAAGGGTGGTAATCGTTTCTTCCGCAATCCGGACAATCTGCGCATAAACGCCGATGGTTGCTTCCAGCGTAATCACGTTTTTACCGGCTTCCAAATAGAACCAGTAAGCTCCGTCTTCATTACCTAAAGTCACATTTTGCCAATCGTTATCATATTTAAATTGAAGATTACGACATTCCGAAAACGGAACCTTTCCATTAATTGATAAAATGCGGGTTGAATACATTCCTTGGCGGTAATTTTGTAAGACCTTAAAAGTTAATTGATATAAACCGGTTTTAGGAACTTCAACTTGCCAACTGACAAAATCACCGGCCACCCGCCAAGTGGTGCCGCCGATGGTATTGTATCTGGTCATAAACTTAACATAAGGATCGACTTTATAACTGCTCCAATTAGCAACTGGTGAAAGAATCGGCGTTGATTTCTCAAAGCTGTTTTCACCTTGATGTTTGATATAACTAAGTTCACCAAAATCCGCACTGTCAACTTTTTCATAGCGATTAACTTCATATTCAGCCAGGGTTTGAGCATAAGTTTTTTCCGCTTGAACAGGAACGAAATGGATGGTTTGTAAGACCATCGGTTCTTTATTGCCGGTTAAAGTAAAAGAATTTAAACCGGCTTCCAAAACAAATTCATAACTTTGACCATGATAAAAACCCGCTCCATCACGGATGGGAAACTGATTCCATCGTGGTTTTTCTAATTGGGCGGGTTTTTGATCGTGTTTCCCGGCTTCTCTTTGGGTCGCAACATCAAAAGCATCTTTCCAAATTCGGGGCAGCATAAATGACGATACCTCGGAAAACGGAAAAACGCCGTTGATTTTTAAGCCGCGGCTAATTTCTGAACTACGGCCTTCAACCGGATAATAAGTTAACAAAAGATGATATTTCCCGAAAGCGGGAACATCAATATTCCAAGTAATATCCCCGATTTCGGGAATAAATAAACCTTCTTCGCCATCAAGAGTAATGGTATATGGTTGAACATTAGCTTCCGGCAAAGAATAAATGTAACCAACAGTGACCTTTTGGCTGAAACTAACACCGCCACTGGCAGTGCTATGAAGTTGCCAATAGTCACCATAGCTTCCATATTCTAAAAGCGTGTTTTCAAAAACAGAACCGGCATAGGGGCGTGGTTCGCTGGCTTCCACCTTCAAAAAACCGACTAATAAATATACCGTCAGCCCAAGCAATAATACTAGCACACCGATAGCGATTTTTTTCTTCATATTTCCTCCCGTGATTCCTCTAAAGATAATCTTGAGCCAAAAGCGGAGTAACACCGTCCGCAACCAACTTCATGTAATTCGCTTTTAATAAGGCATTAACTATGAAAGCGAGCAACGAAAAGCCGATAAATATTAAATAGTAAGGGAAAAAGTAAGTGATTACTGCCATTAATACTAATATCCCCAAAATAGCAAGAAAGCGTAACGGCAAGGCTCGTAATAAAACAAAGGCATATTTCAAGGTTTTTTTCGTATTTAAATTCGGAAAGTAAACGCGGATAAAGATGGCATTAATAAATGCTACAATTATAATTCCGTCTAAAACAAAGGCTAAATTCATAATTATCTCATTGATTAAGGCTTGATATTCCTGCCATGCCAGAAAGAAAAAATAGGCATTAAAAGTGAATATCAAAAACAAAACGAAGAATAAACCTGATAAAACGAGATTGCTTTTAAAGTGTTTTTTAAAAATATGCCAGAAGGTTTTTCCAATGGGAAAAGCGGTTTCGGAAGAATATGACTTAATTACGGTTACAAGGGCGATCGCTGCCGGCACAACCGAAAAAACGACTAATCCCAGCAATGAGCAAAGAATGAATAACAAATTGACGAGGATTAGCCGATATAAGCATTCAAAAAACATATAGAACTTACTGTTGTATAATTTTTCAAATTTCATCTTTTTCTCCTGATTAGCGATAAGTCGAGGATTGCTCCTCGACTTATTCACTTAATCATTGATCAATATTAGAAAGTGACATCGACTTTCTTAAAGGTATAGGTAACATTGGACGGATTGATGAATTGATCAATCGTCTTACGCCAAGTTTCCTGTTCGCCAATCGTCCAAGCACCCATGAAGTGATATGCTAAGAAATCACGCGGACTTAAAGCTGCTCCTTCTTGTTTTTTGGCCGTGTTATTCGATAAAATAATGAAGTCGCCTTCCGCTACTAAGGACCTAATTTCTTGAACTTTAACTTGTCCACCTGTAACGTCGCTTAATGTTCTCCAACCATTATTAACATTGGCATCATTCGTTGCTAACCATTCAAAAGTACCAACGATGGTGCGAACAGCTTTTAATTTGCCATCAGCACCGAATAGTAAGAAGGTTCCATTGGCGGTAACAACAGCGGTTTGAGTGGCGAAGGTCGCAAATTTAACAGCATCTTCAATATAGAAGATTTCCGTTGAACCGGCAAACCCACCATCAGCAACGGTAATATTCCGTTTGGTCATCCATTCATCAACCGTTGTATAAGTTATATGTTGACTTTCAAGCGCTAATTTTAAATATGTGCTCGTCGGTACACCAAATGAGAATTTGGTAGATAATGGCGAAGCAACATACATCTTATCAGCAGCCGCCGGTAGGGCTTTTACTTGAACAGATTTTGCGGAAGAACCGAAGAATTCGCTTAGGTCAAAACTGTTGGTTGCGGAAGTTCCCGCTAAAACATCATTGACATAAATTTCATAGCTAACGGCTTTGTCAACAACTGCCCAAGAAAGAACCTTATCGTCAAGAGCTAACTTAATAGGTGCGGTCAAAGCGATGAACTGAACGGTCACCGGATCCGAAAGGACCGAAGTGGAAGCCGTTTGCGCATTGGCCGTAATTGCTCTTACTTGAATCGTATGAACTTGACCATCTAGTTTTAATAAACTTAAATCATAATTATAAGTCGTCGTATCCGGTACTAATTCACCAACATTGCTTGCTTTTAAAACACCGTCAACATAAACATCATATGAGCCGGCATTAGCAACTTGTTCCCATGCTAAGATGTGTTCGGTAATCGTTGCTACCGGACGAACAATTTTAGTTGGTTTAGCAGTAACTGTTGAAACAAATTGAACTTTGAAAGTTAAACCGGCAAGGTAAGCAGCATTGTAATTTGTGGAATCAAAGCCGTTGGTGGCTGGGTTAGGTGCACCTGCTGGTTGTTCCGGCAAGCTTGCGTCAACAATAATACCACTGCCCGGATAACTATTATTCCAAAGCAATTTAATTCCATAATTACGAACCGCCGTATTGCTTGTTCCCGGAAGAATGAAGAAAGCTCCACCTTCAGGAATAACATTTTGAATGTCGGCTAATGGACCATGAGGAACCGTGTTGTTAGCATTTGGAATAACTAAATCCCAAGTTAGGTTCGGATCTCCGGCCTTTGCTTTATCTGCTTCCGTTGGAGCAACTACCGCAGCATTACCATAAATGACAGTACCGTCAGCACGAACTTCGGCCGCCGCGGAAGTCGTCATAATCCGCGCTAATACAAATTTACCCGTTGCATCAACAACGATTAAGACACCGTCACGGAACCAAGGTACACCTTTATTACCGCTTAATGTCGTAAACGAATTAACAACATCAGGATTTTGTGCTAAGACAGCATATTCCGATTTGGTATAATAGTAAGCTTTACCAACATCCAAACGGAAACCGGCACCACCACCGGAAGATGAGAATACTAAGGAGTTTTTGCTGTTTTCCACAACAAAGATATTCGTATCAACACCGTTGATATTAATTTGTGGCGCAGCATCATTAACGATGAAAGTTGACACTTCTTTGACTTCTTTAATAATCATTTCCACAGAAACTTTTCCGTTCATCGGTAAGGCTTCGGTTAATGCTCCTGATTGATAATTAAAATCATAATAAGCTTTGAGGGCCTTGCTTAAAACAGTGCCATTTAATCCTTCCGGATAAACAATCACATAACCACCGGCCGGCACTAAAGCATCCAAGCCATCAAAAATCTGGGTCCATGTTAAATCAGCTGTTTTAGCCGTTCCTGTCGCATCCATCTCAAAAGCAATGCCGTTAACAATGCGAACTAATTGAATGCGATAGAATGGATCAATAACAACGACAACAGCTTTTTCCACAGCTGGGAATGTTTTTAAAGCTTTAAAAGCTGTCGCTGTATAAATGATTCCTTTTTCGGTTGCCGTCATCGAACCAAAGTTATCTAAGTTAGGATTCATATCCAAACGTTGTTGAATGCCCATGGCTTCGGAGAAGACCGAATCGGTTGCTCCGTATAAATCGATGTAGTCAGGAACCATTGCTTTAATTTGAACTAGTTTATAAGCAGTATCCGTATGACCATTAGCGCTTACTTGATATTGAACAACAAAATGGTAATTGTTATTAGCAGGAACCATCATTTGTTCAAGGGTAACTTCGCTATCTGCCATCTTCCACAAAGCCGCTTCTTCTAAATATAAGCCCCAACGAGGATCGTTGATTGGGAGTGAAGATAAAATGCCATAAGCGACTTCAGTTGTTTGATAACGGAAAATTTTATAAGTGATGGATGAAGTAATATCCGCGCCTTTACCGTCATTGGCACTTACGCCTAATAACGGATTATAAGGATGTTCTTCGGTATATTCATCAAGATAAACGGTTTCCGTATAACGATTTTTCCAAACTCCCGTTGCAGTTACATAGCGAACACTTGGAATCGAAATAATCGGGAACGGTTTCGCCGGATCAAAACTTTGACGAACCGTCTTGTCGGTCAATTTAGCATCTAAAATTTTCAATGAACGACCGATGGCATAATCCATCACATCATCGCCGTCTTCATCGCTGGCCATGATGTACTTAGCACCCATGGCTCGTGGCATGGTTGGTGAGTTAGCAATCGGAACAAGTTTTCCTTGGTCATCCTTGCCAATCGTTGTCCAGTTGATGAAGATAAAGACATGCCCACCTTTAGGAACCCATTCATTGATGTTGGCCATCATCAAGCCCATTTCAGCGGAACTGTATTTCGCATTCGTCATGGCTACAGTTTGACCACCAACATCGACGGTCCAGTTACGGTTGGTTCCGGTTGACCAATTGACGGCCTTTTCCGAAACTAATTTTCCATCTTTATCATGATAAGCTTCGCCACTATTCCAATGACGAACATAAACGATTTTTTCGTTAGCATCAGTGACAGCAATAACACTCCAGCCTACACCGGCACCTAAACGTTCCGGAGCATATTCTAGAATCCATTCCAAATATTCTTTGGAAAGAACATTGACATAATGGCCATCGTAAGCTGTGTTAAAACCGGTTCCGGTATTGCCATTCATGATTTGCGGGTTATACAAAGCTTCATAACGAATGGTTTCGCCTTCAAACGAGGTCATTTCTGCTCTTGCATAGGCTTCTTCCACAACAACGGTACGGCTAAAAGGTTTGCCTTCGTTGCCGGAAGAGTCGGAAGCAGTTATTTCAACTGTGTAAGTGCCAGGCGCAGATTTGTTGTAGTTTTTATAATCGGTAACTGTGAAAATGACATTGGTACCATCTTTATCATCGACACCCTCTAAACCCTTGGTTAAATCAACCGTTTCACCGGCCAAATGAGTAATCGTCGTAACCGCACCGGTTACCATCGGTGGTAGAATGTCAGCTTTTACAATCACCGTAATCGTGCCCGTGGAGAAATTACCACTCTTGTCCGTTGCTTTGACGGTAATAACATATGTGCCTTCCACACTCTTATCATAACCATTATAATCAGAAATGCTAATGGTAATATCACTGGCGGCATCGACATTGTCCGTGGCCGTGACATCAGCTAATAGATTAATCTTAGCGTCATTAACTTCATGAATTATTTCTGATTTTCCAATGGTAAGAGTCGGAGCTACTGTGTCCGGTACTTCGGTAACTTTAACCGTAATGGTTTGTGTAACTGAATTACCGGCTTTATCAGTGGCTTTAATCGTTACAGTATAGGTTCCGACTTTCGTTTTGTCATATCCGCCCAAGTCGGATATTTCAATCTTAATGTCGGCAGCCGCTGATTCATTGTCAGTCGCGGTGATGTCTTTCAATAAATCGACATCTTCGTTAACAACATGTGTAATCGTTGGGTTGGGGATCACTAAGCTTGGGTTAACCGTATCTTCGCTTCCACAAGCAGTGACCGCAAAAGCCACAATGATTAAACATAGAAAAAATAGAAATTTTTTAATGTTTGACATTAGTTTCCTCCTTTACCTAATGATAACTCTATTATATCGTGCTTTACTTGTCTAGTCAAGAGGAGATTGTAAAGGTTTACATATTTTTGGTAGTTTTTTAATTTTTACCTCTAAATCGACCTCATACATCCGTTTCCACGGTAATTGAACTTTGCTTATCTCCACCCTTTCCCACAAATCAGGCATCTTCTCTTGTACAAACAATTGTAATTGTCTTTTAACTTCCGCGGCTACCACTCCATCCGTCTCTCCAACATCAAAATAATTAAACGGCGGATGCTTAGGTAAATAATCCGCCATAATGAATTGACGGACATAACCGCAATAGCCGATATCTTCCACATAACGACTGGCTAGAAACTGGAAATGGGCGGAACTTGCTCCATTGATAAGATATGAATACCCCATGGCTATAGCTTGACCAATGCTATTGGAAGCGGTATTCCAACCGCCAAAACCCGCTAATTTATCAAGTAAATTTTTAGCCGCCAACCATTGATAGATTTCTAAATCACTACCGTTGCCATAAGTGATATCAGCGATGATAATCGCTTTTTGCCGGTGGTAGGCATAGTCGATAAATGCCATTGCTTCAGCCATATTTCTTAAAACGGCAAGGCCACGCCCGGGTTCTTCTCTTGAAAAAGATGAGCGCATATAATCGGCCGGAGCATTGATGAACAAAACGGCATCACACTCTCGTAAGGAATCAACCACGATACCCCCGCAGGCCAACACATGATATTTGACCATCGTATCTAAATAACGGTCTTCAATCGAAGGAATGATGCTTGGACAACTCGGACCCGGATATTTAATCAAGACTTTCGGGCTTATTTGATGAAGATGACAAACTAACCGACTGGTAAGCACGCAGCCGGCTTCATCGGCGCCCGGATACATATAAACAAGATCTGTTAAATGTTGATCCTTAATCGCTTGGCGAATTTTAATTTGATCCTTCGCCGTCCAACCATATTTTGAGGAATCATCTTGGGGAAAGATAAAAAAGGAAATAATCCCTTTCTTCACAAATTCCAAAGCCGCAATATTCATCCTTTGATTAATCAAACGCCGCTTGGAAAAATCGCTTAGATATTCCTTGGGAATATTAAGCGCCTTTAGCTGTGCTTGATCTTCTTTTGTAATCATTCCCAGTTCTTGTTGATGATGGAAATAGCCATAATTGTGAATATCTTTTCCATGAGTTTGGAAATATTCCGGTTCTTCGTCGGCAGAATTATATTGCGGGCAACGCATAATCAATTGAAAAGCGTAAATAATTAAGCGCGGATTCTGTGTTTTTAATTCCGATAAAATCGCCAATCTTTGTGATAAGTCTTCAAAAGAACAATGATGCAGTCGCGAAGGCACAATGCCCCCGTAAAGGAGCGTATCCAAGGCGACCACCAAACCATCGGCATCGCCGGTATTCTTAATTAACCACGCTTTTAAAGCATCCATATCGGCCGGCCGCTTTTTATATCCCATGATGGGCATCGGGGGCGTAATTACCACCGTGTTAGCTTGGAAAAAAAGCTGAACCGGAAAGCGATAATTACATGGTCGTTCATCCAAAGGTATATAGATAATTTTAGTCATATCTCCCAAAGCGCCTTTTTAGAATTAGCAGCCCGAAGAATAACATCGTTAGCGAAACGACAATGTTTTGGGAAAAACAACCTCTTTTGTTCGGTTCGGGTTGTGGTTTTGGATCAGGATCTATTATTGGGTCGGTTTCAACTTCATATGTATATGTAAAAGTTTCTTCATAGCTTTCAAAAACAGGGTTAATGGTATCAAGACGATAATAATAAACAACGGAAAAAGTGAAGGTCCTTGATTCGGTGATGTTGTAAAAATCAACAACATAACCGGTTGCTCTTTTAATGGCAATTTCTTGTTTATTATCATAAGCAAGATAGATTTTGGTTAAGGTTTTATCCGGGTCCTCACAATTGATAATCGCTTTAAACCCCTTAATACTTTCATCTTTGGTAAACTCCACCGTAAAATTGTGGGGTTTTTCTTTAATCACCGTCTCCACAAAACCATAATTGGCGAGATTAATCCGCTCCATCCATAGGCATCGCTCATAAATAACGCCTTGTTTTTCATACTTCACGGTCATGGACAAATAATTGATTCCCCCGGGAACCATTCCTTCAATAACGACCGCACCATCATTTTCCGTAAGCGCTTCATCGTTAAGATATAAAAGATGGCTAATAACACGAATGTTTTTACTGGGATGAAGAGTATAGTTTAAATCCGCCCCGCTTAATCTTAAATTAGTGATGTTCGCATCAACATAAATATCCGGTTCGACCAACAAAAGACCGTTAGCATTATTGCGATAAATTTCCGACGGTGAATTAAGCATAATCAACTGATTGTTTTTTCGCACCACCAGTTGGCTTGAACCGCCACCATCTAAATTGAAGGCTTGATAACAACCCAATGATTCCATAATCATCGCTTCTTCACGCAAATCAACACCGGCCATTAAAGATTGGCGACCATCAATGGTGGCCATCACAAAATCTCCCGTTTTGGTAAAGCCGAAGGAAGAACGGGGAGCCCGCAGCTTCGCAAAGTCCAAACTTTGGTCATTTATTGCGGAGAACTCTAAAACAACGCCATTCTTTAATGGTTGGCTTCCAACCCCAATAATGTTATCAAGACCATTATTGGCGTCTTTTAAGTGTTTTTGAACGCGGACAAAGGGCTTTTGCTCTAACAAAGATTGCACTTTTTCGTTAAGTGTCACAATCACTAATTGTCCCTCTTCCGCTTTGGTGTTATCAACTACTTCCGAAACCCGGCCTTTAAACAAATAGGAATCAATATTGATAATATTGTCTAAATCATTAATGCGGTAATACTTAGCCCCAGCAATTTGGTACGGGTATTGATTGCTAAAATAAATGCTGGTTTGATTAGTACTCGGATAGATGTTGAAACCATGAATTGGGACTTCCAAAATAATCCGTTCTTTTTTATCATCATAAATGCTTAAAGAAAATTTATTTTCTAAACGGTTCGTTTTCGAACTAACAAAGCCGCTACTGTCATCCGTAAAGCCTACGGAAAAATAGCGGGGCTGAGTAAAGTTAGTAGCTCGAACAACATCCCCTTGCTGAACGAAAGCATTGACGGGGATTTTGCTTGGTGGATCATAATAATCACCATTAATGCCGGCTAAAACACGCCATCCCGGATTTTTCTCTTCAAAATCACGGGCCAAATTTAACATATTCGCTCCCTTGATTTTTGTTTTCTCAAGAATACTCCAAGCAACGATTTTAGCTTTTGCATCAACACTTTTCTTAACCCAACTAATCCGCTGATGGCTTTGGGTTCCGGCATCATTGATGACAGTACCGCGATAGCTTTCAAAGCTAACCCCCGAAGCGGCTTCGCCACTGTTTATAATTTCTGTCTTGTTAACACTCATCGAGTGAGCATGGACATTAAATCCCCAGCTCAAGGCAACAACAATGATGAAAAGACTTAAGATAATCGCCAACTTCTTCATAATTAATCCTTTAAATTAATTTTAAAATCAACTTCAAACATCCGCATCCAAGGTAAATTAACCTTGCTTAAATAAAATCGATCTTTAATGCTGGGAAGATATTGAGTGATGAAAGCTTGTAGTTCTTGATTGACAAGTTGAGCCGCTTGGCCTTCTTTTTCCTTGACATCAAAGTAATTCATTCCATAAGTTCCCAGTTGCTTGGTAACTAAAGCTCGCACCATTCCACAATACCCGACATCTTCCACATAGCGTTTAATTAAGAAAGCTTCATGTTGCGGGCTGTGACCGCGATACCAAAATTGAATTGCTTGCGCAATCGCTGTCCCTAACGAGTTACTGGAAGTATTCCAACCGGCATAAGACGCTACTTTCATCGTGAGGTTTTTGCTTTCCAAAAAGTTTAAAATATCGATGGAACCACCGTTTAAATAAACCAAATCAGCAATCGCAACCGGATAAGCTTTATTAATTGCATAATTGGCAAATTCCATCATTTCCGTAAAGTTGCACATAACATCCACATCCAAACTCGGTTCATTGCTAGGGCGAGGAATCATGTTAGTCGCCCCCAAAAACGGCAACAAAACTAAATCGGCATCGGCTAAGGAAGGCACAGTGACACCACCCGCACAAGCAATATGGTATTTGATGGTCACATCAACATAACGGTCTTCTAAACAAGGAATAACCATAGGGGTCGTCGGGGAAGGATACTTCACAAAAAAGGCGGGCGTTTTTTGTTCTAGATGATTAATCATCCGACTCACTAAAACACAGCCGGCTTCATCCGCTCCCGGATACATATAAGCTTGATGCATGAGTTGTTTTTGGCGAATAACGGTCCGAATATCAACTTGATCCATGGCAGTATAACCGTATTCGCTGGCATCATCTTGGGGAATAACCAAAAAATCAATCGCCCCTTGAGCTAATAAATCCAAAGTAAAAATATTAATTTGTTTGTTAAGCGCCCGTCGACTTAAAAAGTCGTTTAAATAGCGCTCCTCAACCTTAATCGTTTCCCAATGTTGAGCTTCGTCCAAGGATAGAATCCCTAACTGTTTTTTGTTTTGATAATAACCATTTAAATAAATATGGCGACCCGAATGTTGATAATATTCGGGTTCCTCATCACTTGAATCGTATTGTGGACAGCGCATAATGAGCTGAAAGGCAAACAGCGGTAAGTGAGGATATTGGTTTTTAATCTTTGTTATAAACAAAAGTCGTTTCTTTAAAACATCGGCCGTTAAATAATGTAAGCGTGAAGGAACAATGCCACCATAAATTAAGGTGTCAAGGGAAATCACCAAACCGTCGGCATCACGGCATTCCTCAAGTAAAAAGGCTTCTAAAGCCTCATGCTTGGCCGGCTTCTTTTTTTCGCCCATAATATCTTTAGGCGGAACAACAATGGAATAAAGAGAACTGTTAAAGATTTCTGACGGAAAGCCATAATTACAAGGTCGTTCGTCAAGCGGAAGATAAACAATTTTTTTCATTATTAACTCCTTAATTCTTTCGTCCCGGATGAATGATAATGGCTTCTCCGGTAGGATCAAGCGGATGTTTCTTAACGGTAATGACATCTTGATGGGGACAAATCATGGATGTTTGACGATTTTGTAGAAAGGGTACTTTCACAAGCTCACCGTTAATTTCTCGATACAAATAAACTTCTTGCCAGAGGGCTTCGGTCACTTCCGCATTCGTGTTTTGCGCAACCAAACCTTCATTGCCATACTGATCAATCGAATTAACTCTTTTGAATTCAGCTTTTTCATAACCATGACCTTTGGAGAAGAAAAGGGGACTTAAAAAAGATGTCGGTAAATTGTTCTCAAGACCATAGCCCATGCGGATTTTCACATACTTAGGATTACTTGTCGCTTCAATAACATCAATTCGTAGTTGTAAATAATCTTTTAACGGACTGTAAACACTCATTTTAATAACATCACCGGGAAAGTAATAATTGCTTAAATGACGAGGATTGTGAACGTTCCAAGAATTAATTTCCTGACGATCCACATTTCCGGAAAAATCGGTTGTGGAATTATAAATATAACGCCAAAAAGGCCGATAAGCGAGTTTCGGTGAAGATAAACTTAAGTCCTCTTTCGTATCGGATGATGAATAAGATAAATTTAAATTGAGGCCGGCATCACTTTCTTTAGCACTTTTTCCACCCATATAAATGGACGGATTGTCCATATAACGGCCTTTCCCATCAAGATTGAAACGGGCTTTATCGGGAATAAATTCCCCCAATTTGATAATGCCTTCAATTCCTAACCAATAATCTGTTGACGAAAAAACTTTACGATACCAGGCGCCTAAAAAACATTCCGGCACAGGAGGAGCAGGAATCTCGTTTTCAATCTTTCCATAATAAACGGGGACTTTTTGAAACTTGCTGCTATCAACATAATGGCTGTCTAAAGTCGGAATGACCCTAATGGCTAAACTCATATACTACCTCTTTCTTTTTTTCGGAATAATAACATCAATGCCCCCCAAAACAGCCACACCGGAGCCGTAAATATTTTTAAACATCCGCGTTCAGTTTCCGGTTCGGGCTCAGGTTCTGGTTCGGTCTTCACTTTGGGATATGAAAATAAACTAGGATCCAATCGTTCGCCGTCACTTGGGTCATAGTAGCCGAAAGCCATCATTTCCCGACTGATTTTCACATCTAAAATATGGATTAAGTGCCCTAATTCCTGAACAAAAAAATCCCTTTGGAAATTAGAATTAATAGCAGAAGCCATTGTTTGTACATCGAGCATCTTTTCCATCAGTTTTTGGTAATCTGCCGGGTTCTCACAATCCATTTCTATCATTTCATCGACATAATTTAAAAACATCGTTTGCTTAGCTTCATTAATCATCGCTGTTTGAACATATTGTTTTAAACCAATGAGGCCATGATTAATCACCAAGCTGGTCTTAACTAAGGGTGAAAGCGCCGGATAGCGAAAGACCCCGGTTTTGATGGATGCGGAAACATCCGCCAAGCCCACGACATTTTGACTGGCAAAAAAGGCGACACCATCAGCGGCTCTCGTGGCAATAAATTGATCATGATTGATTTCTAAAGAATATCCATAATAAGTAGGCGCAATGCCGGATGCTAAAAACGATAAGTTTTTCATTTGCTTCATAATCGCTAAGGAATCTTTTTCAACGACATCCGCACTGCCGGTATAAATCATCGGACATAATAAGTCCAAATAACCTCGCTTAACCCAAGTTTGCCAATCTTGCATACATGTCGCTTTCGCATTATTAATATCAGCTACAACATCGGCGGAAATAATAATATCAGGTTTAAGGCGACGCAAAGTTTGGGAAAACACTTTAACGGCATTGGTAATATTGTTTTGGCGCCATTGATTCCATTTTGCCAAGTTGGCACTTTGTTTAATTAAAGTCCGTACATCACCCGTTAATCCATAAGCTTCCTTAAACCTCGTTTCCGGTAATAATCCATACCCGCTATCCCGAATCGGACTTTGCGCATAGTTATTGTCATCATAACGGATATAATCAAGCTGAAGACCTGCAAAATCATATTTTTCAATCATTTCCGAAAAAACATTTGTTAAGAAAGTAAGAACTTCAGGATTGGAAGGATCCAAAAAATAACTCCCTCCATAAACATTGGGGTGTAAGGTCAAACCTTGATAATCTTCCAATAACCATTCATCCTTGATGGAGGCCGCTTTGTAACTTGCATCACCGCCATTAAAGGTGTGGCACCAGGCATGAACATCAATGCCAACTTTCCGGCACTCACCGATTAAAGCAGCAATATAATCATTTTGATACTCTTCACCATAAGTAAAGCTCGCTACTTGCGGATGGGTACTCATTAATTCCGAACGGTAACTTACATAGCCATTCCAAAGCGTCTCTACAAATAAGGTATTAAAGCCGAGGCTTTTTACTTCCTGGACAAAGGCTTGTAAATTCGCTAAATTATCTTCCTTTAAACTCGCCGCATTGGGACGATGCCAAAGAGCGCGAATCTCGGTGGTTTGCGAATAGGAGGTTAAATATTTAATCGACAAGGCTCGAGCTTCAATATCTTTGGCTAGTTGGCTAACTTGGTTAATTTCAGAAGCGGTTGGATTTTCTTTTCCGACGATTTCATCGATTACCAGTTGATCCTCTCGGTTTAATTCTAGCAGCTGATTAACGAAAACCTCATCAAAACGATATCCTACTGCAATGGCATGTTCGTATTCGACAGTGGCAGTTTGTAAGAAACGATGAGCTAAAAATTGCGAGCTTAGTAAGGGATCCCTCGCAATAATAATCTTTTTGGTTTTCCAATCAATGGTGACTTGGTCACCTACTTTCACATTCATTAATTGGTCTTTTTTAGTTCCGTGCCCTGAAATGATATATCCTCCTCCTTCCATCGTCGCCTTGGTATTGCAATCAATCACAAAATGATCTTTGTTAACAGCAATTTCATAACCCCACTGATTGGCCGGAGATTTCAGTGAAGCGTTAAAACTATAATAAACTAAATAATTATCATACCGAGTGATGTCTTTTCCGTTGAGATAGTCATCAACGATAATTGTTGATGAAGCATAAACGCGAACACCCGCAACCATCATTATCAGTAATAATACCGCTAGGATTTTTCTCATTTGTTTATCTTCCTTTTTCCTAATTATAACATTTAATTTTAAACTTGTATATACAAATAAAAGGGGAATTAATTCCTTTGGTTTTTTTCATCCATCACTAGAATTATTGACAGACCTTTTTTGAAAACAAATGACGATTCACAATTAAAAAAGTGCCAATTTATGACACTTTTTAAATCGTAAACTTATGGGAAAAGTTCACATGTTCGGCATTGAAAAAGGTTCTTCTGTAAAGAACAGCCCGCCCATTAACCAAGTGGATTAGAGTACTGCAATATAGCGCCGGACTTCCTACGGAAAGATGCAAAACTTCCGCGGCCCGACCACTTAATCCCCTTGCTTCAACCGTCATTTGGCAAGACAAAGAATGCCAATGCAATTGTTCTTTCGCATATTGTTTAAACGAGCCTTTAAAAATCGATGCCTGCAAATCTTCGTACATATTAGCCGGCAAATACATTCGTTCAAATAACATCGGTTTATTATCTAAAGTAACCATTCGTTCCACATAATACAAAAGATCACCTATTTTAAGTTGTAAACGTAAAGCTAATAATTCATCCGCCGCACGCTTTTCAAATACTAATACCCTTATTTGAAAATCGCCTTTACTATTTTGTTCGTTTGCAAAGGAAAATAAGGGGTTATCGTCAAAATCGATATTTTGTTTGTTATAAGTAACAAATGTTCCCCGCCCTTTATGGCGATAAACTAAACCATCCGTTAGTAAATTGTTAATGGCTTGACGGACGGTCATTCTTGTGACTTTATAATAAGCGGCCAATTCAACTTCACTGGGAATAATGTCGCCGTGTTTATATTTTCCTTCCAAAATATCGTGACGCAAATCATTTTCAATCTTTTGATAGCGATGTTTTTGCAAATCTTGATGTTTTTTATAAAGGCGAAGTTCATATAAAACATAAGAATTACTGATTTCTGAAAAACCCGAGGCTTTAAAATAATCAATGAAATTGGTCCAGTCGACAATGACATCCGAACAGCCCAAAGTAAATAAATGGTTGACCGCTTGTTTAACAATATTATTAGCTAATTCGGAGCCTTTTTTTTCAGGAAAGATGGCCACCGGTCCAATCCCGCCTAAATGAGGATAGAGGGGATAAGTATTGACACTATTGGCAATTTTCGAAAAATGAGGGGTGTTAATGCGCACAAATCCCACAATCTTGTGCTTCTCTTTAGCAACGAAAAAAGCTTCCGGCTCACAATTCATAACCTCATTATACCAGCGAATCGGAAACAGTTTCCGGATTTGTTTCAGTAAATCATCGCGTTCTTGTTCCGTTTTTAAAGTCGTATACTCATAATTGTCCACCGATAACGCTGGTGGTTCCCTACAAATCAAATTGTAATTTTTATAAGCGATATTAAAACGATGATTTTTGAAAAATTGATGAACATGGTCGTTGTTTAATAAAAACAATCCGGAAAACAAACAATCGTTGTCACCACCGATGTACAGTACGGCTTTTTCCTTGGCGGTGCAAATACGGATGGCATCGCTGATTAAAAGCGAACCATAACCTTGATTACGAAATTTAGGATTAACAAACAAAAACGCAAGATAGGCATGGTCCTGTAGTTTTTTATCATTGCTATGATTAAATTTTAAAACCATACTCCCGATGTATTCTTCTTGATAATAAAGAGAATAGGAGCCGTCATCAACAAGTTCTTTGGAATCCAAGATTTTTTCTTGAAATAAACGTTTAGTAAGGGGGTAGCTTGAACCAAATTCCTGATTCCAATAAACTAAAATATCGTCTTGGGAAGCAGTAATGGTCTTTCGCTTCATTTAAAACACTCCACAAAAGTTTTGGTAATTTCACTCGGCCTAGTGATGGCTGTTCCAATGACCACCGCAAAGGGTTTTTTCGCCAACACGCGTTTTAAATCACGCGGGTTTCTAATTCTTCCTTCCGCAAGCACCGGAATCTGTAATTTCTTCACACATTTACTAAGTAATTTAAGATCCGGTCCTCGTTGTTTTTTAGTATAAGCAGTATACCCGGAAAGGGTTGTGGAAACGAAATCCGCTCCGGCTTGCTGGGCCATCACCGCTTCTTCAAAGTTTGAAATATCGGCCATTGCCAAACGATTTTCAGCATGAATGAGCGAAATTAAGCCAACCAGGGATTCTTGCTTGGGGCGACGACGGTTCGTTCCGTCCAAAGCAATAATTTCACAGCCACTTTCTAAAAGTTTCCTAACCTCTTGCTTCGTTGGCGTAATGTAGACTTCCGAGTCCGGATAATCTTTCTTAATTAAACCGATAACGATGGTATCATTGAAGGCTTTAATCGCTTTGATATCATCAAGACCCGCTGCCCGGATGGCCCCGGCCCCACCAATTAAAGCGGCGGTCGCCATTTTAGCCATTATTATTGGGTCTCTTAGCGGTTCACCTTCCTTAGCTTGGCAGGAAACAATTAAGCGGTTTTTTAGTTTTTCCAAAATTAATGTTTTCATTTTAATGATTGGGCCAGCGTTTGTACTCAAAAACGCGATACCATTCTCCACCTCTTCGTTTGGAAATTAACTTTGTAAACTCTTCTTCCGTTAGGATCTTTTTTTCAATAAGCAAGTAATCAAGAATCTTTCCGCCCGAAAATTTTATATTTTCTAAAAAAACCAGTAACTTAGCTTTATCGACCTCAGCTTTAATGATGTAATTGACCCATTTTTCTTCCTCAATCACTCTTTTAAGCCACGGGCTTAACTCTTCAATAATCGGTTCATTAAGCTTTAACAATTGGCGAGCGCTATCCGCAACAGCTTTCATATAATGCTTAATGGCAGGATAATCATGCTTTTCCACCATTTGTTTTTCTATTAGTAACTGTCCATGGGACAAAACATTCGGATAATTATAATCAAAGAAAGCTTGTCCTAAACTAGCAAATGTAGGACTAACACTCTTTAAAGCTCGGTCAAAAGATTTTGTATAATCATAACGGCCGCTGTTCCAAGCATAGTGGGCCATAGTAATCATCGCAATTTTCGAAATGTGATAATGAAGGCTTGGATTAATTAAATAGCCCTCCGCATAATCACTTAAGTTAACGGCGCGATTTTTAATCGGAGCGATAAATTCCCGCACCCCATAAGTAAAATCGCTAACCGGAAAATTGTCCCAAATAAAAATAGGCTTCGCAAAGGCTTCTGCTGTTTGTTTGGCATCATTTTCGGTAATGACTTCCGCACAAACCCGGTCCCCTGTCCAAAAAACAATGATTTCGTCATCTAAGAAGTCCTTTAAATCTTGGCGATATTCGGTAGCCCCGATTTGATGATATTCGGTGGGACACATCACTAAAACCGGTTCAACCACATGGGCTTTTAAGAAGTCAAAAACTTTATTGCAAATATGAGCATGAGCAATCCCCGGCCGCTTAAACAAGCGTAAATTATCACCGCTGAGTTGATAATCAATATCATCTAAAAACAAGCCGAAGTGGTCGACACCAACATCAATCATTTGTTTTAATTTTAAAAACAAGCGTTCAAAATCCTCATCACCAACATATTTAAAAGCGTCTTTTGGTTTTTGCGCATGCCCCGGGGAAATACAATAATAAAAATCAATGTTGCGGGCTGCTAATTTATCTTTGATAGCACAAAGGTCTTGAAACTGTTGTTCGGGATATGGTTCATACCATTTTTCCCGATGGTAGGGATCAGTTTTAGGAGCATACATAAACGCATTTAAGCGATATTGATCCATAAAGTCGGCCATTTCTAAATGTTCTTCCAAGGTCCATGGTTCACCATAGTAGCCTTCTACAATCCCACGAACTCGAAAGGACGGTTCATCCTCAATCAAAATTATCGGTAAAGAATAACCAGTACTTGTTTTTTTGACTAAATCATTAAGCATCTTAAAAGCATAGCGGATACCGCGCATATTAACGGCTTTAATAATAATTTTATTATCGGTCACAATGTTTAAATAATAGGCGTCGGCTTTTAAACTTTCATCATAATGAACATATAGCTTTAAGCCGGGGTTTTTAACTTCAAAGCACTCACTATCAAGTAAATCGGAAAAATGAGCATCCATTTTAAAACTTACCGTCCGCCCATTGATATCAATAGGGATTTTCCCATCAAAATTTAAAACACCGTCAATGGTGTAAACATCCTTACACAAATAGGTTTTTTCATTAAACTCCATTTTTACCCTCCCTTAACCTCCCCTGGATGAATAGTAATCGCTTCACTGCCAATCGCTTCATTAAGAGCTTCAACAGTAATAGCCTCATTATTAGGACAAATCATCCTCGTTTGACGTGCTTTCGAAAACGGGACTTTTCTAATTTCTCCGTCAAGCAAGCGATATAAATAAGTTTCATGCCAAACCGCTTTTGACACCTTAGCTTTGGTTGCTTGCGCATGGAAACCCTCATTCCCAAATTGGTCAATGGCATTGACCCGTTTGAATTCCGCATCGTCGATCCCGTGACCCTTAGAGAAAAACAAAGGACTGAAAAAATCATCGGGGCGGTTATTTTCTAAATGGTATTGCGCTCTGATGTTCATATATTGGGGAATAGTTGTCGTTTTGATAAGCTCAATATGTAACTGTAAATAATCAATAATCGGACTATAAACACTCATTCTTAAAACATCACCGGGGAAATAATTATAGATAACACTTCTGGGATTAGTGACATTCCAAGAATTGATTTCCCGACGCTTGACATTTCCGTTTAGCTCGGAAGCATCTTGGTATATATAACGCCAAAAGGGTCGATAAGCCAGTTTCGGGCTCGACTGGTTTAATTCCATACTAAAATCATTGCTTAGATAAGTGGGGCCAAGGCCCAAACCGGCATCGCTTTCAAAGTGGCTTTTACCACCCATGTAAATACTGGGAACATCCATATAACGACCTTGGCCGTCAAGATTAAAGCGTGCTTCATCGGGCGTAAATTCACCCAGTTCAATCACGCCTTCAATTCCCAACCAAGCATCAAACGAAGAAAAAACTTTCCGATACCAAGCCCCTAAAAAACAAGGCGGCGAAGTCATTGGGGCCTTTTCATTTACAATCGGGCCCCGATAAACTTTGGGATTCAGAAAAGGACGAACATCAAAGGCCCGGCTGTCATAAGTCGGAACAACTTGAATCCTTAGTGACATTTCATTCCTTTTTTGGCAACTCGGCAATCGCTTTTTTAAATTGTTTGATTTGCGAAACCATTTTATCGATGTCATGACCCATAACAATGGCACCGATCATAATCCCTTTCACCCCGCATTTCGCAATCGCTTTGACATCGCTCGGATACAGTAACCTTTGGGAAGGCAAAACGGTTGGAATGCTGGAAACTTGGGAAAAAGTTAAGTAATACCCCAAATCACGGGCATTAAGGCGTAAGCCATATTCTTCATGCGGAAGAATGGATAATTCTAAAATATCCGCAATAAAGGAATTGGTAATGGTTTTAACTTCTTCTAGACTGTAACTATAGTCAATAGCAAATAGATTGACGACATCGGAACGACCGGTTAATGACACCGGCATGTGATGACCGTATAAGGAGATAAAATCAAAACCCATTTCAACTAATTCTTCGATAACCGCTTCGCTAGTTTTCGTGTCCTGCCCGGCAACAACGCCGACCGGAACCGGACAATCGCGAAGGATGGCTTCTAAAATCGGGCGTTGTTCGGCCAAAGTGCCAAATTTAACTAAACTGGCATTATGAAAAAGGTTGATGTGAACTTTAATGGCATCGGCGCCGGCTTCCCAAGCAGCTTTAGCCATTTCATAAGTGTTTTCCGGTAAACTGACGACCAAGGTCATAGGCTTGGTCTTAAGACTTGTTAGAATGCGACTCATTTTTCTTCCTTTCAATTAAATTATAGATTTTTTTATAAAGATAAAAACTACCGTAATAAATTATTTGATAATAAGCAATAAACCGAAAGGTTTCAATCGGCATCGTTATTATATTCTTTTTCAACAATTGTAAATCGATTAGACGAATCAATAAACTGATAATTATCGCCACGGCAATGTTGAAAACAGTGCGGTAGAATAACTTTAATCCTGTGGAAAAATGGGCTTGATTACCTTTAGTGATGGTTAAAATGACAAGATCCACAAAAAAGGTATTAATTATTCCGAGAATGAGACCAATGAACAAATGTTGAAATCCCATCATAAAATGAACAACGACAACCACCATACCGATAACCCATGATCTTAAAAGAAATATCTTTAATTGATCTTTCATTATTTGTCCGAGCCCAAAACTAAGCCTTTCACAAAATATTTCTGTAAGAACGGGTAGAGCACAAGAATGGGAATCGTGGCCGAGAAAATCGTGGCGGCGCGGATGGATTCCGTTGACAAACTTTCCGCAACTTCCGGCGACAATTCATGGGCCGGAATATAGGCCATATTGAGCAAAGTTTGTAAATATGTTTGCAAGGGCATTTTGCTCGGAGTAGAAATATAGAGCATCCCGTTAACATAGGCATTCCAAAAGCCAACCGCATAGAATAAGGCGACGGTCGCCAAGGTTGGTAAGGATAAGGGCAAAGTGATTTTAATGAAAATCTGAAATTCGGTAGCACCGTCAATTTTAGCCGACTCATATAAAGCTTCCGGCAATGTTTCAAAATAGTTTTTGACCAATAGCATATTATAAGTCGAAATCAGCGACGGCAAAATTAAAGCCCAGCGGTTATTACGTAAACCAAGCTGATTAATCAACAGGTATGTCGGAATCAGCCCCCCATTAAACAACATGACAATGATAAAGATAACTAAGAAAAATTTTCGTGCTTTAAACTTCGGTAAACTTAAGGGATAAGCCGCCAAGGTTGTTACCATTAAAGCTAAAGTGGTTCCAACAAGAGTTACAAACACCGTTGTTTTTAAACCGTTCCAAAATTGATTATTTTGAATAACAAATTGATAGGCACTCCAAGTAAAGTTTTTCGGCCAAAACGAAACGGAGCCATTAGAAACCGCTACTTGATCGGAAAGGGAGGTTGCCAAAAGGTTTAAAAAGGGCATAATAATCGATAATCCGAAAATCGAAAGAATGATATAAACAACTAAACTAAATATTTTATCGCTTTTTGATTCTAACATCTTACCACAGTCCCTTCTTAAAAATTTTCCGTGATAGATAATTGCCACCAAGAACCATAACTAAGGCGACCACCGAGTTAAACAGCCCGACAGCGGTTGCAAAACTGTAGTTTTGGTCCCCAATCCCTGAACGATAAACTAATGTTGATAAAATATCACCTTTATCATAAACAACATAAGAATACATATTGAAAATTTGATCAAAACCGGCATCAAGAATGGCACCGATTCTTAAAATAAACAGCATAATAATCGTATTGGCAATTGACGGAATGGTGATGTAAATCACTTGTTGCATTTTGCTGGCTCCGTCAATTTTAGCGGCTTCATACAGTTGCGGATTAATGCCGGTGATAGCGGCAATATATATAATTGCATTCCAACCGACTTCCTTCCAGCCCGCCGATATCACCACTAAACCGCGGAATATATCATTGTTGCCGAAAAAAGCGATTGACTGCTCAATAATATTCAAGTTTTTAAGCCAGTTATTAATGACCCCATAAGGTCCTAAAATCTGAAGAAAAAGGGCCGTAACCACAATCCAAGACAAAAAGTGTGGTAAATATAAGATTGTTTGGATGACTTTTTTATACCATAAAGCCTTAATGTCGGTAATCATAATGGCTAGAATAATGGGAATCGGAAATAAAAAGACAATTTTATAAGTACTGATAATGAGCGTGTTTCGAAAGGCTCTCGTAAAGTCACTATTGCTAAAAAGGGTTTTAAAATGAGCAAAGCCGACCCATTCACTTTTAATGATGGATTCAACGGGCGTGCGTCCGGCAAAAATATCATAGTTTTTAAAAGCAATCACAATGCCGGCCATGGGAGCATAATTAAAGATGGCCACCAAAATTAAACCAGGAATTAAGAAAAAATATAAAGCACCATACTGTTTAAAATGCTTTAACAGTTTGTTAGGTTTCTTTTTCATGCTCTAGTTCCTCCTCCTTCTTGACAATATATTTATTGACAATCGGCCAATATAACAAATTGATCCATAAACAAATTAAACTGAAAAACAATAATAAAAACAAACCGTTAAGATAAATCACAAAGACATAAACTAAGATTACAACGCTCAAAGTCATGATAATGGTGGTAAGAACATGACGATGCAAAATATAAAAAGACATTTTCAATAAGTCAGAAAACTTTTGAAAAACAAATAAGCCGTTTAAAAAAAAGACCATGATTGCCATTAGTGAAGTTTCAATAATCATAATATATTGAAAAACAGCAATGGTTTTTTCCAACCAAAGAGGATAATTCATTAACATTACATTATCTAAGTTAACAATGCATAAATAAAGAATGACCGCAGCAATTAAACTGAAAATAAAACTGAAACGAAACTTCTCTTTAATAATTCTAATATATTTTTTAAAAAAGGTAAATTCATTCGCATCTTTTCTTAATAAATCCTTTGTACAACAAAAAAGAGCACTTGTTGCCGGGGCAAGCAATATTCCTACGCTCACAGCGATGGTAAGAATATATATGACATTTAAAATAAATAAACGCCCCATGACAAAAAGTGCTCTATTAATCATCGAATTTCCTCCGTTTCCGGATTATTTACTTAATGTTGCATACCAAGCATTAACTTCTGTAGTACAATCGGTCAATTTAGCTTCCGCAGCCAATTTCGCATTGAATTGAGCTTGCGTCATTTGGTCTCCTTGACCGGTAATTACACTTACTAAGTATTCAGTCGTAAATTGTGCCAATTTTTGTTTGTTAGCACCATAAATTAAGAAACCCGGAGCTAGACCAACACGGTCATAAATTCCAACACTGGCTTTTTGGGCCGCCGTATTCATACCTTCCCAAACAAATTGTTGACGAGGATTTTTACGAGCTCGGCATTGCCAGTATAATGAATAGTCTTCTTCACGAATTCCTGTTAAGAAATAATCACCCTTGTTGAACGAATTAAACGGAATTTCACCTTTGGCATCCGGTGTTAAAATCGGGAAATATTTTCCATCAACGACTTTGTGATGAACATTTTCTTCACCAATTGTTAAACGTTTGAAGTTAACTGGATCCATTTTTTGATTCATCCATTTAATTACAGCTACTGCGGTTTTATTCATATATTTAGGAATAGCATAGAAATAAGTAACGGAATAGTCCATTTTGGCTTGACCTTTTCCTGGTGTTCCATAGTTGGCATCACCTAATAAGGAATCGATAAAATGTAAGTAATCGCCAGCATGAGCAATTACATATTCTTCTGTTTGCTTTTCAGAAGCAGCGATACCGTTAATAATGCCATTCCCGCTCCACCATGCGTCGAGGGTAACACCGACAGTTCCGTTTTGCAATCCTGCCCGGCTGTTGGCGCCATAATTAGGAGTTGTTAAGTAACCATCTTGCATAACACCCAAATTAACCAATTCTTTCATATAATTAGCGTAATCTTGGAAAGCAGGAGTTTCGGTCCAATATTTTAATTTACCATCGCTTTGGGGAACCCAATCCGTAACAATTCCAAATGCTCCTCTAATTGGTTCAATATTATGCGAACTAGCGCTGAATGGAACAAAACTTGAGCCAAGTTTAGTTTTCAAAGCCACTAAAGCTTCTTTGAACTCCGTTAATGTGGTTGGAAGAGCAACTTGATTCTTTGTGAAGATGTCTTTTCTTAAGAATAAGGCACTGTTGATGTTGTTTGATGGATTCTTTTGAGGAACACCATAAATTTTGCCATCAAAAGTAGCCGTTTTCCATACTTCTTCACTGACCGATCCGGTAATGTTGGGAGCATGCTTATCTAGCAATTCCGTAATGTCCAACAAAGCGCCAACTGCACGTAATTGGTCAAATTGAGTAGGATCAAGTTTTAATAGATGGTATTCAGCTTGTCCGGCAATGTCTAAATAAAGTTTAGTGTTTGCGGAGGCACCATCCTGTGGCAAAAAATCATAATCGACATCTACACCGGTAATTTCTTTGATTAAGCCATGAACATAATCCTTTTCCGGGTCAAATGTGTCGAACGGGCCATAAATTTTAATTTTGTTTAGGCTTTCAACAACTTCGTCGTCTTTTTTACATCCGACAAACATGAAAACCGAAAACAACATTAAACAGGCAATGATCAGTTTTTTTAGCATGTTTTTCTCCTTTTCTTTTCAGCTTAATAGGCTGTCATAGTAGACGATAATCGTTATAAAATAACGCTTTCATCACAACTATCATTATATCACCAACAAAATGTCTAGTCAACTGATTATTGATTATTTTATCATTCTCTTTTTATTTTGGCTGTGTTACAATAAAAGCAAAAAAAGGAGCTTTTATGAAAACAAATATTGGCTTAATACCCCTAGATAGTCGTCCTTGTAATTACGATTGGCCTCTTACTTTATCAAAGTTGGCCAATGTCAATTTAATCACTCTTGATAAATCATGTTTAGGAACATTGCATACTAAACTTGATTTCGCCCATATCCAAAGTTTTTTAGATGAGAAACTCGATTGTTTGCATTTTTTAATTTGTCCGCTTGACAGTATTATCAGCGGGGGCTTAATTCAAAGTCGCAAAGCCAATTTTTCGCACGATGAATTAAACTACAAAATAAATTATTTAAAAACCCTCAAAAAACGCAATCCAAAACTAAAAATATATGTTTTTGATACCATCTTGCGGACTTCCATTTCGACATTCGACGAGAAAACCAAACAATATTGGCAATTAATCAACGAATACAGTCGCTATAAAGGTCAATATTTGCGCTTCCACAAACAAGAAGATTATGATGAATTTCAAAAAATCAGTTTGCAAATTCCCGTTGAAGTTCTTAATACTTACGAAGTTGCCCGTTTAAAAAAACATGAGGTCAATCAATTAGCCTTAGATTTATTACAGCAAAAAGCCATCGATTTCTTGTTGCTGCTTCAGGAAGACTCGATGCCCAAGGGCCTGCAAACATTGGAACATGATGTGTTAAACAAAATCATTCAACATAAACATTTAGAAAACAAAGCCTGGTTATATAACGGCGCGGATGAAGGCAGTTGTTTTTTATTAGCTAAAATTATCAGCGATATCCACGAACAACCATTAAAGTATTATTTACTTCATCCGGATGAAGCTTTACTAGCCCTTCCCCAAGCATTTGAAGATCGCCCTTATTTAGAAAACTTAAGTAAAATGACTAAAATACTGCAGATGCAAAGAACGGATGACCTTAAGGAAGCGGCCTTTGTTTTAGCGATTTACCAAAATAATCCTTTACCAAAAATGGAAATAGCCGACCGTGAACAAGCACTGAAAATGGTTAATGACGATAAAACAAGGGCTTTTATCAATCACATCAATATGCTTTTAAAACAAACCATTCCGGTCTTTTTCTTGGATATTAATGTTCCTAACGGTGGTTGTTGGGAATTATTGAAACAAATTGATTTTCTTAAGCTTAAAGCTTATAGCGCTTGGAATACCGCTTCCAATTCAACGGGTAGTTTACTAGCAACAGCCGCTATTTATTGTTTACAAGCAAAGCCCGATCCTTCATTAACTAATCTTTTCTTACAAGAACGAATTATTGATGATTGTTTCTACCAAGATGTCGTTAGAGGGAAAATTCATGAATATCTGCGAACCAACTTATTAAACCTGTTTGACTTTAAACCGCATCATGAAGTCAAGCAATTATTACAACGAGAATTACATGCTTTGTCCGACCCCTTTTTTAAAACCGTTTACCGTGCCTATTTTCCTTGGAACCGCGCTTTTGAAATCGGCATATCTTATGACTAATAAAAAAAGCACATCGGTGCTTTTTTAGTTTGCCTTAAAGGATTTTGGTAATTTCTTTGTTTGCTTATGCCACTTTTTAATAGCGATAGCTGTCAAAAGAATCAGGTACGCAAGTAAAATAAAACCAAATAAATATGCAAGCAAGAAAACATAATATCCAAATTGGTTCTGAATTTGCGATAACACCGGTAAGTGACATGCGTAATAAGGACTAATAAAAAACATATTAAATACTTCGCCGATATTCTTACCCAATAGATTCATCAAAAGAGCCATGATAAACAGCACAAAGAAGATTAATGAACTTCCGATAATGCTTTTTTGTTGTAAAACCGTCCGCCCGGAAATTAAACAATAAAAGCCAATTAAAATCATCGAACTATGGTGAACCATCGTTTGGATGTCAATACCAAGAATGCGAATAAAAACATCCTTGGGGTAAAACATTGCCGCCAAACCGGCAAACAAGCAAAAAGTACCTAAAAAATTATAACAAGCGTTTTTCATTTTTCCGGGTTTCAAAAAAGCGGTAATGAAAGCAACATACATCGGTACGGAACAAAACTGAAACGGAAAAACATACCATTGATAATCCCAAACATCTTTTTCGATTGTAAAAACCAATTGCTTATAAACTTCAAAACTCAACATCAAAACACTTAAAGTCAATAAGATAAATCGATCTTGTTTATCATTGCTGTGTCGAAGTTTCAAAGCAATCAAAAAACAACTTATAAAAGTCAATCCTAAAAATAATAAATGAAATCTCCCGTAGGGAAGGGGAGAACTTGGCAATTGATAACTTAAAAAATCAATGATTTTTTCAAACCAATTCATAGCAAAATAATCACTTTCTAGAGGGCTGTCGTTAACTTAGCCAGTTTAAGCGACAAGGCTTTTTGTAAAGTGGTGGCCTATTCATCAATGTAAGTAGGATATTGATAAGGCATCCCCATGGGACCGCAACCACCCCGAACATAAGCGGTTAAAGATAACAACTCCTTAACTCCAAGTATTTCCAATCTTTTCACAAACCAAACGCCGGAGCTTTCTTTAAATCCTGCGTCCCAGCAAGCGGAATCATAAGGACATAAATTTGCTTTCGTAAGCAATGTTTTAAAAACCATTGTTTGAGGCTTCCCAATAAGGGAAGCCTCCATTAGTCCATCAAGGGTTTCCTTGGAATGAGCATAGGAATAAACTTGATAGTTAATCTTCTTCCCATCCAACAACCGCATGACATTGCTTTTTGTAATTTTCATCTTAACTCAGCCCCAAAAGGCAACAAGGCCAATTGAGCTAATTTAAACCATTGCAAACCAAAGGGAATGCCCACAATCGTGATACAAAACAAGGCACAAAGAACTAAACAACCAAAGCTTAATTCAATCCCAAAAAAGATAATCCATAAAATATTGGCCAAGGGATGTGCACTGAAATTAATCTCAATTTGGCTGCCAAAGGGCCAAAGGCAAAGGACACCAATTTTAAAAAGTTGCAAACCAAAAGGAATACCAATAATAGTTAAGCACCATAAAGCTCCTACTACAAAGAACAAAAGCCCCATAATCAAACCGCCAAATAAGAACCAGATAATATTACCTAAAGTTTTCATATTATTACTTTCACTAAAATTGTTTTATTCCGGAACCAATCTAATTTTTTTCAAGACGGCGGAAAAACCCCACATGATTGAATAAGCAAGGGCCACCAATAGCAAGGTCATAACAACTTCTAAAATCAAAATATGACCTTCAACATTAATATCCGTTTCTTCACCGTTAATAATCCAATGGCCGTCAATACTGATTTTTAAGTCCGGTTTGACATGTGCAGCATCATCAACCAGCAATTCGGAATTTTTTAAAGCTAAATAATTGGTATTGGTACCGTTGATTTCCCAGTACCCTTCCGCATTGACCGTTAAACTGATGTTGTCAGCATCATTGGCGGGGATTGCTGTTATCACATTATTAATCTTAAAAACCCGAACCTGATTATTCGTCACAACGACAATGGTCGGCACAATATATTCATTGGCATTAATAATTTCCATTTTTGCGGAAGCGACCACTTTGGTTTCTTTTCCGTTCATAGCAAAGAAACCAAATTCATTAACCGTAAAGTCAATTTTTTCTTCATTGGCGGCTTTAATTTCGGTAGTGATATCGTTTAAGCACCAATAACCATCATCAACGGTTAAAATCGGTTCTTCATATTTATTATCGAGAGCTGCAAAATTGAGAATCGGTTGGCGCGTTGCCTTAATCGTTTTCACTTCATTTAAGTACCAATAAGCATTTTGAACACTTAAATCAAACTTCAAAAAGTCATCAGCTTTAACGCCGGTTTTCTTACCGTTAAAGAGCCATTCTTGTTCTTTATTAATCGTGATAACCGGAGCCATATAAGTAACTCCGTCTTCAACATCATTTAAATTATTAACCGGATATTCGTAGGCTTTAACACCGGTCGGCTCATTGTTTAAAAGCCATTCTTCGCCACCTCCCGTATTAACAGTTGTTAAGACGGTATCATACTCCTTCGGGCTCTTTAAATAAGTCAATTCCAAGTCCGGAATAACCGGCCAGTCCTTGACTATCCCCGTCCCTAAAACGAAGCATCCGGCTAGCATCATAACATACAACAACTTTCTGAACCAATTGAAAGGTCGTGACACTTGGAAGAAAACAATCATGACGACAGCCGTCGTAATAATAGTGGTAATCGTGGTGTAAACTTTCGGGTTATTATATAAACTTTCAAAGCCCGGTAGCGGTCGTAATAAAATTAACAAAAGATGGAAAAAGACCACCGTTAAAGCTCCCGGTAAGGTTGATTTCAACACATTGCTTAAAAACTTACCTTTCACAATATCATGGTTTGGCTGCAAAGCTAAAATGAAGGACGGAATCCCTAAAGCAAACCATTCAATCATATATAAATTTTTGGCAGTGAACGGATAAGTGATCCGGTAAGGTCCGGTTTGCATTGCGAAAACAATGTACAAAATTGCTAGCAAAACGGAAAAAATCGTTTTCGTTAAAAACAATGTTGATGTTTTTTGAATATTATTGATGACGCGACGCCCTTCATCAACAACTTTCGGCATCGATGAAAAATTGGAATCCATTAAAACTAAATGAGAGACATATCTAGTCGCTTCACTTCCGGAAGCCATCGCAATACTGCAATCGGCCTCTTTGAGTGCTAAAATGTCGTTGACACCGTCACCGGTCATCGCCACGACTTTTTTATGTTTTTTCAAGGTTTGAATAATAATGCGTTTTTGAACGGGGCTGACCCGACCAAATACCGTATATTCAAAAACCGATTCCCGAACCTGATCATCGGTCAATCCCGCTAAACTAATAAAGCGTTCCGCATTTTCGACACCGGCCCGTAAAGCGATTTCGGAAACCGTAATCGGATTATCACCGGAAATAACTTTAACATCCACACCGTTATGTTTGAAGTAAGCAATTGTATCAGCGGCATCATCACGAATATGGTCTTGAATGACAATGAGGGCTAAGGGTTTAATGGTTTTAGGAATATCATTTTCTTTAACTTTTAAAGTCGTATGTCCCAGCGCTAAAACCCGACATCCTTGCTGAGCAAAGCGTTCCACTTTGCTTTGAACTTTATCATAATTGTCAAACAAGATGAATTCCGGAGCACCCAGAAAAAACGTTCCTTGGCGGCCAAAAGTTACCGCACTGAATTTCCGTTTTGAAGAAAAAGGAATAATGGCTGTCGGTGCCAAAACTTTATTTTTATCAAAAAAACGAATTAAGGCTTCCGAAGTCGGATTGACATCGGTAAAGGCATTCATCATTGAACCGACAATTTCCCGAATCGTGTAATCGGTGTAGTTTTTAACTTCCACGCAATCACAAACGCGCATTGTGCCATCGGTAATGGTCCCTGTTTTGTCCAAGCAAAGAACATTAATGCGGGCCAGCATTTCAATGCAGTATAATTCCTGAACTAAGGTTTTGCTTTTTCCTAAACGAATAACCCCGACCGCTAAGGCCATACTGGTTAATAAGAACAAACCCGCCGGAATCATCGCTAGAATCGAACTTCCGGCTTTAATAACACCATCACGGTTTAAGAAATATCCGGGTTGACGCCCAAACATTTTTTCCGCCCAAGTTCCTAAATACAAAAAGTCCTTAATAGCATCTTTTGATGTGGTCATATAAGTAAGAACGGCTAAGGGTAAAATAATAAAAGAAACAATCCGAATAATCCAGTTTAGGGTTGTTAAAAGTTCCGATTTCGGTTTGCGATACAAACGCGCATCCGCAGATAATTTTTCAATGTAATTATCTTTCCCGACTTTGTCGACACGTGCCACCGCAACCCCGCTGACCACAAAACTACCCGACAAAAGCGGACTGCCGACATTTTTAATCACGGCTTCCGATTCACCGGTTAATAAGGATTCATTGACTTCCAAAGTTCCATCCACAACAATACTGTCGGAGCTTATTTGCTTGCCCGGTGTATAGAAGACGATATCATCCAAGACAATTTCCGAAATTGGGATTTCCAACTTCTCACCGTTCCTAACCACCGTCGTGGTGGGCGCACTCAAAAGCGACAATTTATCAACTGTTAATTTGGCTTTAATTTCTTGCGCAATCCCAATGATTAAATTAGGAATAATCGTCGCTAAGAATAATAAATTATCCGTACTATTTAAAACAACAAACAAAACCGTAATAATCATATACACAATGTTGAAGTATGTGAAAAGATTGGAAACAATAATCCCGAAAATGGACTTTCCTTGGGTTTTCTTTGCGACATTAATCAATCCATCCGCTTTTCTTTGAGCAACAATTTCGTCGCTTAAACCTTCTAAAATAGGAGTATCAAGATAGCGGATAATGGCTTTTTCTTCAACTTTTTTGTCTTTTTTTCTGCTTTTCTTTTTACTAATCGCCGCTTCAAACAATTCTTCTTCCGTCGGTTTGGGCGGTTCTTCCGGTAGATTAACAATTTTCTTTTGTGTTAATTCTTCAATCGGTGATAAAGTAGGTGTTTTTTCCGGAATGGAATTTAATTTCTGCACATCGATTTCTTCAATTGGCACCGTTTTCGCAGCTGTTGTTCGAGGTTTCCGCGGTTTAGAAATTTTGGGCGTTTCAATTGGCTTTTCGTTCATTTTTGTCACCACTTTTCTCTACTTTTGGTAAATAATATAGTCTAATTTTACCATAACACCTGCTAATAAACAAGAACATTTTATTTTTATAAATCATTTAAAAAAACTGTGAGATTGTTTCTCACAGTTCACCACGAATATTCCGCCGTACTTGTTCTTTTTGCTCCTTACCTTGAAGGAACTCGATAATGGCTAAACTAAATTCAAAAGTAAAAGCCATCGCTTTCGCAGTAATAAAATTTCCATCCCGAACAACGCTTTCCTTCGGCAAATATTGCCCGCCAACAATGGTTTTTTCACTGCCGGGAAAACAAGTATAGGAATGATTATGGTAATGTCCCAGTTTACCAACTAAAGCCGGACCCGCACAAATGGCCGCCACTAATTTTTGGGATGACACAAATTGATTAATCAAGTTTGTTAAGGGAGCAAATTGATCCCATACGGAATAAACCGCTCTTCCACCGGGAATAACTAAAAAATCATAATCTTTCTCCGTAACTTTTTTCCATTCTTTTTCCGCTTTAACAACAATGTTATGCGCTGATTCCACAAATAAATTCTTATTAATCGTGACCACATCAACATTGATTTTACTCCGACGCAAAACATCAATCGTAGCGATGGCTTCGACATCCTCAAAGCCATCAGCTAAAATTATCAGACCTTTCATTCATTCTCACCTCGCTTATATTGTCCATAAAGTAATTTCACAATATGTATAAAAATATCTTCCCGTTTTACCAAATTATTGGTGAAGACACCAATTGCCCCTTGCTTTTGGCGGATATTACTTGAATGAGTGTATTCATCCATGACTTCCGCAAGTTCCCTTCCTTGTTCCAACAATGCTTCTTTCATAAAATCCGGCAGAGGGATTCTTGTACCCCCGGCCATGTATTGATGCTCATATTCATCAATTAAAACGCCCCAATTAACTAAAAACAAACGCTCTTCATGAAGCTGGACTCCGGCTTCCAAACCGATTCTTAAGCCATCTTTCGGTAAACATAAAGCTCGATTAACAGCCCCTTGAATGGTTTCCAAATCGGATTTCGGTTGTTTGGAAACCTGGCTATTAACCTCAAACCCGATAACTTCATAATTTTTTAAAACTCTTTTAACAGCTAAAAGTTTGACTCGATTTTGTGAGCCTACATAACATTTACGCATTATGTAAAGCCATAAGCCTTTTAGAATCGAAATCTTTAACGACAGCTAAAACCATTTTTTTAACCGCTAACATATCATCAACATGAACCATGGTGGCATTGGAATGGATATAGCGGCCCGGAAGCCCAACAGTTGTGGATAATGTACCACTCCCGGCATACTGTGCTGCCGCCGCATCGGTGCCACCAAAGGCGAGGAATTGTTGATAAGGAATTTTGTTTTGGTGCGCAAGCTGTTCAAAATAAGCTTTAAGGGCCGGATTCATAATACAACGGGGATCATAAAAACGAACCAAGAAACCTTTTCCTAAAGTACCAAAAGCACGCGGATGGTCTTTGCTTAAGAAATCACCGATGGGTGAAACATCAATGGCAATGAATAAATCCGGTTCCACCATTTGGCTGGCGGTGGTCGCCCCCCTTAAACCGACTTCTTCTTGGACGGTGCCCCCGGCTATAACGGTATTCGGGTGATCCATCGTTTGTAATTCCCGTAAAACTTCCAAGGCCATCCCGCAACCAAAACGATTATCCCAAGCTTTGGAGACGATTTTTTTACCGTCAGCCGAAAAATAGTACTGATTCATAAAAGTAATTTGTTGGCCGATTTCAAGACCTAATTCTTGGGCATGATCCTTGGAATCCGCCCCCACATCCAATAACAAATCATCAAAGGATAGGGATTTATGTTCTTCTCCTTTAGTGATATGGGGCGGAACAGCACCCACCACCCCGGGAACAAAGCGCTCTTTTCCCACATTGACTAAGACATTTTGTGACAACATAACCTCGGGATTGAGGCCCCCAATGGGAATCATTTTGATAAAACCGCGGTCGGTAATGGCGGTAACCATGGCTCCGACTTCATCCATATGGCCGGCAATCATGATAATTGGTTTATCGAGGCCTTTCTTCACCCCAAAGATACTTCCCAGTTTATCTTGAATGATTTCATCGCTGTATTTGCTTAATTCTTGTTTCATAAATTGGCGCACGGATTTTTCATGACCGGCAACAGCATGTAAATTGACTAATTGTTCAAAAATTTCTAAATTGAGATTGTTCATAATTCCACCTTCATATAATATATAATTTTATTCTCATTAATAAATTTGTCTTCATATTCCGTTGTAATCACATCCGGATTAGCTTGTTCATGTAAATGAAGATTAATAGCTAGTAAACGATATCCGTGCTCATTAAACTTCAATAAACTATATTCAAATAAATGACGGTTATCGGTTTTCAACTCAATGATGCCCGGACGACTTAAAATTTGTTCGTAAGTTCTTAAAAAATTATCAAAAGTTAAGCGTCGCTTCGCATGGCGTTCTTTCGGCCAAGGATCACTGAAATTAAGAAAGATGGTAGTAATCTCACCAGGCTGAAAAATTAGTTCCAAATTTTTCGCATCTGCCCGCAGCAAGCGTAAATTAGGTAAAAACTCTTTCTCTAAACGTTGAGCGGCTTTTAAAACAATGCTGTCATATTTTTCTAAACCGATGTAGTTAATGTCGGGATGACGACGGGCATGTTCACTAATGAATTGTCCTTTTCCCATGCCAATTTCTAAATAAATGGGATGGTTGTTGGCAAAAACATCCTGCCAATGTCCCCGGTTTTGCTCACCACCTAAAATGACGATATCAAAAAAGGCAGTTAATTTCACATCAGCTTGTTTAATCTTTCGGAGGCGCATTTATTTGCTTAATTCCCTTAAGGCATCCGCATAAATGGCCATCGCCTTAATGGCATCTTCAATTATTAAATATTCATTCGGTTGATGGACAACATTTTCCCGATGAGGAAATTCCGGCCCAAAAGCCACCCCCTTCTTTAAAGCCCGGGCATAGGTTCCTCCACCAATGGTCATCATCGGGGTTTTGGCATCGCCAGTATTACGAACATAGGCTTGATAGAGGGTTTTAATTAGGGGATCATTTTTATCAACATAATGGGGGATTTGATCTTGTTTCACAAGCACTTTCAAACCGAAAGCCGCCGCTTTTTGACTAAAAATTTGTAAAAACGCTTCTTTGTGCCAATTAATCGGATAGCGTAAATTCAACCCGATTTTCGTTTCCTCTTTATTAATTTCTACAATCGCCACATTGACGGTTAAGTCCTTCATTTCCGGATCTTGGAAATCCAAGCCCATGGTTTTAAAGCGGGAATCTTTTAGTTGACCGGCAATAAAATTTAAAGCCTGATTACTTGAATACTTTTGGAGAAACTGACTTAATTTGATGGCAGCATTAATTCCGGCATCGGGTTCCATCGCATGGGCACTTTTCCCATAAAGCGATAATATTTCTTTAGCTTGACCTTTTAAATGATGTTCTAAAAGAAAAGCGTGAAAGGCCTCGGAAACATCTTGGTCAATTTTAGCTTCAGCATAATCAGGAACAACATTATAGCGAACTCCTGCTTTAAAAAACAACTTGGGGTCACCAGCACCCAGTAAATCAAGCGACATAATTCCTTTTTCACCATAAATCAAGGGGAAATTGGCATCCGGAGAAAAACCAAACAGGGGCATTTCTTCTTTTTCAAAATAACGCTTAATCCCCCGCCAAGATGTTTCTTCATCGGTACCGATGATTAAACGCAGGCGTTTGTTGGGCTTAAAGCCGAGATCTTTCAATAATTTAAAAGCATAGAGCGCACAGACCGCCGGACCTTTGTCATCAAGCGCACCACGGGCATAAATTTTCCCATCAGCCACCGTTCCTGAAAAGGGCGGATACAACCAATCGCCCACCGCCGGGACCACATCGACATGAACTAAAACCCCAATAATTTCTTCACCTTCACCAAACTCAATATGACCGGCAATATGATCAACTTCTTTCGTTTTAAAGCCAAAACTTGCGCCTAGCTTTAACATGTATTCCAAACTTCGATAAATTCCTTCCCCAAAAGGGTGTTTGCTATTTTTTGGTTGTTCAATTAATGTGCTGTCAATTTGTAATAATCCTTGTGTGTCTTTAATAAAGTCTTGTTCGTATCTTTTCGCAATCTCCACTAAATTCATTTTCTCACCTTTTCACTGCTACTTAATTATACCATAGCTAAACTCTTTTCCACTACAAAAAAAGCAAGTGAATTTCACTTGCTGTGATTTTTTTGCCAGCATTCTTTAAAAAGGCGCACCACATTATCAACGGTAAAACCATAATGGGAAAGTAACTTCCCCGCCGGCGCACTTTGGCCAAAAGTTTCAATATTAATTAGGAGCCCATTATCGCCTAAATAGCGGTAATAATGGACAGCATCACTCATTTCAATGGCAACTTTGGTTTTAACATCTTTAGGGATAACTTGTTCTTGGTAGGCTTGTTCCGCTTTTTCAAATAAATAAAACGACGGCATGCTGACCACCCGCACATCCAAACCATCTTTATATAATTCGGTTTGCGCATCTAAAGCGAGTTTAACTTCGGAGCCACTCGCTAAGAAAACACCATCGAGTTTTTTTCGTTCCGGAGAAATAACATAAGCTCCTTGGCGAAGATGGTTAGCTAATTTTTTGTTCGTAATATTCGGAACATCCTGTCTCGTTAAAATTAATGCCACCGGATTATTTTGCGTTTTCATAATAACATCCCAAGCCACTAAGGTTTCATTGGCATCGGCCGGACGAATGACATTAAGATGAGGCGTACTTCGTAGTTGGCTCAGTTGCTCAATCGGTTGATGAGTTGGGCCATCTTCACCGACCGCAATCGAATCATGGGTAAAGATATAAATAACCGGTAAATCCATCAATGAAGAAAGTCGCATAGCCGGTTTTAAATAATCGGAAAACACAAAAAAACCACCGACAAAGGGCCTAATTCCACCGTGCAAAGCTAAACCGTTAGCAATGGCACCCATGGCGTGTTCACGGACCCCAAAATTAAGATTGCGCCCCAAACGCTTGGTTTTGGAAAAATCACCGTCAATGCCTTTAACTTTTGTTGATGATGAAAGATCGGCCGAACCACCGATTAAGCCCGGGTGTAGTGTTTGTAAGTGATTAAGAATCTCGCCACTGGTGGCCCGGGTAGCTTTTTTATATTGTTCATCAAAATTAAATAAGCGATCCCAATTTTCATCAATCTCCCAATGGTCTAGATTTTGTAATTGTTGGGCTTCGTGTGGATATTCGGCTTGATAGCGATACCATAATTGTTGCCATTTTTCAAATTGGGCCTTACCTGAATCAACGATATTCTTTTGATAATATCCCCAAACTTCGGTAGGAACACTAAACGCTTCACCACCAAATTCAGCCCGCATTTTTTGCACTTCCTCTTGACTTAGAGGACTACCATGGGCTTTGGCAGTATTTGCTACCGACGAGTTAAAACCGATAATGGTCTTTATTTCAATGATGGTCGGTTTGCTGTTCTTTTTCGCAATTCCCAAGGCCTCTGAAAGCTCATCAAGGTCTTCACCGTTACTAACAAATAAATAATCCCATCCCATAGCGGGATATTTATCGGAAGCTTTTTCCGTATTGGTGTTAGCAACTTTCCCATCAAGTTGAATATCATTGGAATCAAAAAGAACGATTAATTTACTTAATCCTAAATGCCCCGCCAAACTCATCGCTTCTTGGGTGACACCTTCTTGCAAATCACCATCACCGCAAAGAACAAAGGTATAGTGATCGATAATCGGTAATTCCGGGCGATTAAAACGGGCCCTTAAATATTCTTCACCAATGGCCATACCGGTAGCCATGGCAATCCCTTGCCCTAAAGGACCGGACGAAGCATCAACACCCGGAGTAATATGAACTTCCGGATGGCCGGGAGTCTTACTGCCAAACTGGCGAAATTGCATTAAATCATCAAGGTCTAAGCCAAAATCAGCTAAATACAAAAGCGCATATAACAAAGCAGAGCCGTGGCCGGCGGCCATCACAAAGCGGTCACGATTAATCCATTGATGATGTTTCGGTGAAACCTTCAGATGTTTGCTATAAAGCGTATGCAGAATTGGGGCTGCTCCAAGAGCAATGCCGGGATGTCCGGAATTGGCACGCGTAATTTGTTCAACGGATAATATTCTTAAAGCTTCAATGGCCAATTTATCTTTATTCATCGATTTTCGAAAAATCCTTTAAAATATTATAGATGTAGACCGCTCGGTCACCAAATCCACATTTGACGGTATTCCCGGCCACTAAAATTCCGGTTGCCCCTTGGTTTTTAAGTTCCTCTAAAGAAACTTGATTGACATCTTTGACTTGAACGCTCACACGACTCATTTCTTGGGATACACTAACAATGTTGGTTTTTTCCCCAAATAATTGAAAAAATAATTGGCTTTGTGAGGTGTTCGTATCCTCAGCAATTTGCACTTGCTGTTGCTTTGATAATTGATTGCGTTTCATAATTGCTACAATAATGGCATAAAGCATTAGGCCAATAATTGGCAATAAACAAAGCGCTAATAAAATCAGTACTAAGGTCTGATTATTCACTGCTAAAAACATGTAATCCATCTCCTTTTTTTAATTATACCACCTTTTCCCAACTTTGTTAATAAAATATGTTTTCATTCTCGGCAATTTAGAGTATAATGTAAACTAACAAATTAGGGTGATACTGTGGAAAAAGTAATCGAATTTATTAAATATTTAATGCTCGGCTTCGTGCAAGGAATAACAGAACCACTACCTGTTTCTTCAAGTGGCCATATGGTAATCTTTGACCAAATATTCGGGCATGTTATTTCCCCGGCAGCGATGAATAATTTTCAAATTGCTGTGAACTTTGCTTCCCTATTAGCAATTATTATTTATTACCGACATTTGCTTAAAGAATTGATTGTTGGTTGTTGGCAATTCCTTTTTAAAAAAAACAAAGACCAAAAGCCGGCCTTTCTCTATCTTGTTTATATCATCCTAGCCACCATTCCGGCGGGTATAGTCGGTTTAATCATCAAGTTAATGGATTGGGATCAATACTTTACTAATATCCTAGTGGTGGGGATTTCCCTTTTAATAACCGGTTCACTATTGATGTGGATTGCGAAAAAGCAAACCACCGCCCTAAGAGAGACCATTACTTGGAAAGATGCTCTCTTGATGGGGGGCGCACAAGTGGTCGGTTTGTTGCCGGGGATTAGCCGTTCCGGCATTACTTCCGCCGTCGGTGTTAGCAATAAGCTGCAACTGGAAAAAGCCTTGCGTTTTTCTTTTATGATGTATATCCCCGCCAGTATCGCAGCCGCTTTCCTTGGGGTTTACGATTTAATTAAACCCGATACGACAGCCACGGAACCGGTGTTTTGGCTTGGTTACCTTGGCGGCTTTCTTGCCAGCCTTATTAGCACTTACATCGCCATTACCGTCTTTTTTAAATTGGTCAAACATAAAAATATCAAGTATTTCGGCTTTTATTGTTTAGCCGTCGCTACCATTGTTTTAATCCTCATCGCTACGGGAGTCTTTAAATGGTAAAATATAAAATTTGTAAAACAAAGAATCAAATCATCGACCATTTTTGGGTCCGAAAAACCGTGTTTGTTGAGGAACAAAAAGTAACAATGGAAGAAGAGTTTGACCTGGAAGAAAAAAACCACACCATGTTTGTGGTCTATGATAATCATCATCCAATCGGTGCGGCCCGCCTTAAAATCATGGGCCACCAAGCCAAAATTCAACGTGTTTGCATTTTAAAAACTTATCGCTTCTTAGGATACGGCTATAGTTTAATGATGGAACTGCATAAATATTGCCAGGCTTATGGGGTTTCGGAAATTATTCTTGACGCCCAAGTTCAAGCCATCCCTTTTTATGAAAAATGCGGCTATACCGCTTATGGTGATTTATTCTACGATGCCCGCATTCCTCATTATCGAATGAAAATAACCCTAGAAAAAATCTAGGGCTATTTTATTGGTTTTTTTGGTAAATAAGGCGGAGTCCGTCCAACAATAAATGATCATCGTAAATAATTTTTTCTTCTAAGAAAGGCATTATCATACGCGCTTCCCCACCGGTAATAACCACGACGGCTCGATCGACATTAACATCTTGTTTAATTTTTCTAATCATCCCATCAATCATTGAAGCGGTTCCGTAAATCATCCCGCTTTGAATGGAAGCAACGGTATCCCTACCGATGACTCGTAAGGGGACATCCATGCGCACTTCTTCCAGTTTTGAGGTTTTAGAAACAAGATTGCTGAAAGATGTTTTGATGCCGGGAACGATAATTCCCCCTAACAATTCTTTTTCCGCATTAACATATGCAAAAGTAATCGCCGTTCCCATATCAATGATGATGGCCGGAGCACCATATTTATAATAAGCTGCAACTGCCCCCACCAAAATGTCGGCTCCTAATTGTTTGGGGTTGTCCAGTTTAATTTTAATTCCACTCTTGGTTCCCGGCCCAACAAACAAGGGTTTTGTTTTAAAGTAAAGCTCCGCCATTTTTTCAAAAGTGCGGTCCAATCCCGGAACAACACTGGAAATAATCACGGCTTTCACACTTAAATAATCAATTTGGTAAAAGCGTAAAATCTCAATAATTTGTGTCCCATATTCGTCAGCCGTTTGCATTAAATTACACTGAAGCCGAAAGCTGTGCGACAAATTGTCGTCTTGAAAAACACCTAAAACAATGTTGGTGTTGCCGATATCAACACAAAGCAACATAAAATCACCTCGGTAAAATCATACCTTAAAAAGAAAGAGATTACAAGAAAAAAAAGAGAGAACCTCTTTTTTTTAAGCTCGGGAATAATATTTTCCTTCGACGGTATTAACAATAATTTTTTCACCTTCTTCAATAAACAAGGGTACCTGAAGGCGAAACCCGGTTTCCAAAACCGCTTCTTTGGTGGCATTGGTGGCCGTATTGCCCTTAACTCCGGGCGGGCACTCCCGAACTTCTAAAACCAGTTTTTCCGGTAACATGACACCGAGGATTTCACCTTCAAAATCCACCACTTGCACCGAAGCGCCTTCAACTAAAAAATTCTTTTCGTAAGTTAAGTTTTCACTGGGGATTTCCAGTTGATCATAGGTATCCATATCCATAAAAACCAAAGAATGGCCGCCATCATACAAATACTGCATTTTTTTCTTTTCAATCATCGCTTTTTTAATTTTGTCTTTGGGGTTGATGGCAATCTCAATAATGGCCCCGCTGCGCATATTCTTTAATTTGGTTCTAACAAACGCCATACTGTTGGCTGATTTCACATGTTGAAATTCCAGAACAGTATAAATGTTTCCGTCATATTCAATGGTAATACCGGTTTTAAAATCACTTGTGGTAATCATAATTCCTCCTAATAATTATATATATTATACTACAAATATTTGTTTTTGTATAGTTTATTATTCCAGTGATAGTGTCAAATTGTTTTGGGTAAAAATAAATAAATTAAAAAATGGTGAAATTCACCATAAATTATATATACTTATAAAATTGTGATTTACAAAAGTGTGAGAGTCTCTTATAATTGATTTGCCA
>Ga0208694_1000060_pt1 | contig 147068 bp, 146 predicted proteins | sample AD_UKC078_MetaG_FD_184442 | JGI IMG/M metagenome (GOLD analysis project Ga0208694, IMG submission 184442) | Active sludge microbial communities of municipal wastewater-treating anaerobic digesters from USA - AD_UKC078_MetaG (SPAdes) (version 2) | ecosystem: Engineered > Bioreactor > Anaerobic...
GGCATCACCGGCACCCCGGAACAGACCAGATCAAACAACTCCCGCTTCACCATCAGCGGAAAGGGATAACCCCGCGGCATCTGCAACCTCCACAGCTAGGAAATTGCATTGACCGTATGAATCCACCTCGCACTTTGTCTGCAAGGTTCCTCACTCAACGGTGAGGCGGGGTCGTTAGACCGAGTTCTGCAGGTCCTCGACCTTGTCCAGCCGCTCCCACGGCAGGTCGACGTCGGTACGGCCGAAGTGCCCGTATGCGGCGGTCGGCGCGTACTTCGTGTGCAGCAGGTCCAGGTCGCGGACGATCGCGCCGGGGCGCAGGTCGAACACCGCGCTGATGGCCTTCTCGATGCGGTGGGTGTCGACGGTCTCGGTGCCGAAGGTCTCCACGAACAGCCCGACCGGGGCGGCCTTGCCGATGGCGTAGGCGACCTGCACCTCGACCCGCTCGGCCAGGCCGGCCGCGACCACGTTCTTGGCCACCCAGCGCATGGCGTAGGCCGCCGAGCGGTCCACCTTCGACGGATCCTTGCCGGAGAAGGCGCCGCCGCCGTGCCGGGCCCAGCCGCCGTAGGTGTCGACGATGATCTTGCGGCCGGTCAGGCCGGCGTCGCCCATCGGGCCACCGACCACGAAGTTGCCGGTCGGGTTGACCAGCAGCCGGAAGTCGGAGGTGTCCAGGCTCTCGTGGGCCAGGTCCTTGATGACCGCGTCGACGACATGCTTACGGATGTCGGGGGCCAGCTCGTCGACCAGGTGGATGCCTTCGGCGTGCTGGGTGGAGAGCACCACGGTGTCCAGCCGGATGGGCGTGGTGCCCTCGTACTGGATGGTCACCTGGGTCTTGCCGTCCGGGCGCAGGTAGCCCAGCGTGCCGTTCTTGCGGACCTCGGACAGCTTGCGGGCCAGCCGGTGCGCCAGCGCGATCGGCAGCGGCATGAGTTCGGGGGTGTCGCGGATCGCGTAGCCGAACATCAGGCCCTGGTCGCCGGCGCCCTGGGCGTCCAGCGGATCCTTCTCCTTCTCGACGCGGGCCTCGTAGGCCTCGTCGACGCCCATCGCGATGTCCGGGGACTGCCGGCCGATGCCGACGTTCACGCCGCAGGAGGCGCCGTCGAAGCCCTTCTCCGAGGAGTCGTAGCCGATCTCCAGGATGCGCTGGCGAACGGTGTCGGTGATGTCGGCGAAGGCCTCCTTGGCCGAGGTGGTGACCTCGCCCACGACGTGCACCTGGCCGGTGGTGACCAGGGTCTCCACCGCGACGCGCGAGGTCGGGTCGTCCTTCAGCAGCGAATCGAGGACCGAGTCACTGATCGCGTCACAGATCTTGTCGGGATGTCCTTCGGTCACCGACTCGCTGGTGAACAGCCGACCGTTGTCGCTCACAAAATTCCCCTTTGCTGATTCTTCGGAGCCAAATCTTATTGTCCCGGGCTGACGCTGAGCGCCGCCGGGTGCGCGCTAGCCGCCGCTGCGCTGGATGAAGGCTGCGACCGCGTCCACGATACGGCTCGCCATCAGGGTCTTCGAACCGTGCTCGAGGGTGACCTCGCTGCCGTCGGCGCCCAGCAGCCAGCCGTCGTTGCTGTCCACCTCGAAGGCCTTGCCATCCCCGACGGCGTTGACCACCAGCAGATCGCAGGCCTTGCGCACCAGCTTGGCCCGGGCATGGAACAGCACGTCGCCCTGGGCGTCGCCGGTCTCGGCGGCGAACCCGACGATGGCACGCATATCGGGCAGTTGGCCGTCTGCGCGCGCGCGGACGGCGCCGGCCAGGACGTCGTCGGTCCGCACCATCTCGACGGTGTGCCCCTCGGCGGCGTCGACGGTCTTCTTGATCTTGCTCGCGGCCACGTTAGCGGGACGGAAGTCGGCCACCGCCGCGGCCATCACCAGCACATTGGCGTCGGGGGCGTGTTTGGAGACCGCCTCGTGCAGCTGGGCCGCCGAGGTGACGTGCAGCACCTCGACACCGGCCGGATCGGCCAGGCCGACGGTGTTCCCGGCGATCAGGGTGACCTCGGCGCCACGCTGGGCGGCCACCCGGGCCACCGCGTAGCCCTGCTTACCGGAACTGCGGTTCCCGATGAACCGGACCGGATCCAGCGCCTCCCGGGTCCCGCCCGCGGTGACCAGGACCTTGCACCCGGCCAGATCGAACGGCAGCGCGTCGGCGCGGGCCAGCAGCAGTTCGGCGAAGGCGGCGATCTCCTCGGGTTCGGGCAGCCGGCCCGGACCGGTGTCGGCGCCGGTGAGTCGCCCGGATGCGGGTTCGAGCACCACGGCGCCGCGACGGCGCAGCGTCGCGACGTTCTCCGCGGTGGCCGGGTGCTGCCACATCTCGGTGTGCATGGCCGGGGCGAAGAGCACCGGGCAGCGGGCCGTCAGCAGGGTGGCGGTGAGCAGGTCGTCGGCGCGGCCGGCGACGGCGCGGGCCAGCAGGTCGGCGGTCGCCGGGGCGACGACGACGAGGTCTGCTTCCTGCCCGAGCCGGACATGCGGCACCTCGGGGACGTCGTCGAAGACGCCGGTGCGCACGGGTTGACCCGACAGTGCCTCGAACGTGGCGGCCCCGACGAAACGCAGAGCCGACTCGGTGGGCACCACCCGGACCTGATGGCCGGCCTCACGAAGCTGACGGACCAGCGAGCAGGCCTTGTAGGCGGCGATGCCGCCGGCGACGCCGACGATGATCCGCTTGGGAGTCAGTGCCTGGGCAGTCATGTCAGGACAGTCATGTCAGGACGTGGCCCGGTCGCTGCTATTCGCCTTCGGTGTGCTCGAGCAGGTCGGCGTGGATCTCGCGCATCGCGATCGAGAGCGGCTTCTCCTGCAGGCCGGGCTCGACCAGCGGGCCGACGTACTCGAGGATGCCGTCACCGAGCTGGTTGTAGTAGTCGTTGATCTGGCGCGCCCGCTTGGCCGCGTAGATCACCAGCGCGTACTTGCTGGAGACGCGCGCCAGCAGTTCGTCGATCGGCGGATTGGTGATGCCCAGCGGGGTGTCATAGGCAGTGGCGGCACCGGGGGCCGGATCGTAATGATCCGAAGTGTTAGTCACGTAGAACGTCTCCTGGCAATTTGGGGTGAGTTCACGCCGACTCCGGCGCTCATCAAGGCGTGCTGCCCACCAGCAACGATACCAATTCAGCGCAGGCGGATTCCAATTGGTTGTTGACGACGACGACATCGAACTCGTCCTGAGCAGCCAGTTCGGCCTCAGCGGTGGCCAACCGACGGGCCATGACCTCGGGAGTTTCGGTGCCCCGGCCGACCAGCCGCTGCTCCAATTCCTCCCAGCTCGGCGGGGCCAGGAACACCGTGACGGCTTCGGGCAGCGCCTGCTTGACGGCCCGGGCGCCGGCCAGATCGACCTCGATCAGGACCGGCTGGCCCGCCGCGGCCGCTCGGGCCACCGGTTCGGCCAGCGTTCCCGACCGCTGCAGGCCGCCGTGGATGTCCGCCCACTCCAGCATCTCGCCGCTGTCGATGAACTGCTGGAAGCGATCCGGGGTGACGAAGTGGTAGTCGACTCCGTCGACCTCACCGGGACGAGGCGCCCGGGTGGTCGCGGAGACGCTGAAGTGAAGGCCCGGCACCTGCTCGCGCAGACGCCGCACGACCGAGGACTTGCCGACGGCAGAAGGGCCGGACAGGACGAGGACACGACCACGCGTGCCTCGGCTGTCCGGCCCCTCACCGACGTTCATCGGCCTGCCTGGAAAGTAGTTCAGGCGAACTTTTCCAGCAGAGCCTTGCGCTGACGATCGCCGAGTCCGCGCAGACGGCGGGTCGGAGCGATCTCCAGCTCGGTCATGATCTCCTGCGCCTTGACCTTGCCGACCTTGGGCAGGGCCTCGAGCAGAGCGGAGACCTTCATCTTGCCGAGGACCTCGTCGGTCTCGGCATCCTTCAGCACCTGCTGAAGGTTGGTGCCACCACGCTTGAGCCGATCCTTGAGCTCCGCACGAATGCGACGCGCGGCGGCAGCCTTCTCCAAGGCTGCGGCGCGCTGCTCATCGGTCAACTGGGGAAGGGCCACGGTTTTCCTCCGTCTTCATTTCCATTTCTGGACCATCAGTGTTGTGCCTGGGCCGGGATCTTCAGCCAGCGACGACGACCGTACCCACGCTGTCGGACGAAATCTAACCCGCCCCCCTGTCCGGACGCGTAAAGCCGCAGGACAGGACCGCCCAAACGGCTTCATCACAGTCCCTGAGCGGTGCCGGTGGGCGCTCCGCGGCCGGCGCCCGGCCATGCCCGCCGAAATACCCCTCTAGCTGCTGTTTTATCGCTGCAAACAGGTCCGGTAAGCCCCGTCGCCCCACACCCCTGCGGGGCCGCTGCCCGGTCCGGGGCGGATTTTCGGCCGGATTCCCGGTCGGCGGCGTGTCGCGCGTGTCGCCGCAGCGACTCAGGCCAGATAGGCGACGGCGTCGCGGAGCTGCTCACCGGCCGCGCGGACGGCTGACGCGTCCGGTCCGGCCCGCAGGACCTCGCGGGACACCGCGGGCAGCAGCTGGCCGGGACGGGCTCCGCCGAGGCCGGCCAGCGCCTCCGGGCGGCCGCCCTGGGCGCCCACCCCGGGCACCAGCACCGGGCCGCCGAGGTTCGCGAGATCGGGAACCTCGGTCAGCGTCGCGCCGACGACGACGCCCACCGATCCGGGTTCGGGCAGTGCACCACGGTTCACCGCGGCGGCGGCGTCGACGATGGACTGCGCAACGGTGCGGCCTCCCCCGTCTCCGGCGACCATCGCGCGCTGGACCGAGGCGCCCTCGGGATTGGATGTGGCGGCCAGCACGAAGACGCCGCGGCCGTGTGCGGCGGCGACCTCCAGCAGTGGCTCAAGCGAGCCGAAGCCGAGATACGGGGAGGCGGTCACCGCATCGGCGGCCAGCGGCCCGTCACCGGCCCAGGCCTGCGCGTAGGCCGCCATCGTCGACCCGATGTCACCGCGCTTGGCGTCGGCCAGCACCAGCACCCCGGCCTCCTGCAGTGCAGCCGTGGTGCGCTCCAGGACGGCGAAACCCTTTGAGCCGTAAGCCTCGAAGAAGGCGACCTGGGGTTTGACGATGGCGAATCCGGCGTAGGCCGCCACGCAGATGTCGCAGAACCGGGCCAGACCGTTCACATCGACCGGCAGATCCCAGGCCCGCAGCAGTTCAGGATGCGGGTCGATGCCCAGGCACAGCGGCCCACGCGCGGCGATCGCCGTGGCCAGCCGGCTGCCGAAGCTCATCGGCTCTCCATCGCAGCGTGCAACTCCTGCAGCGAGCGCACGTCGATATCGCCGCGGATCGCCGCTTCGATTCCCTGCACCGCCGCCGAGGCACCCTGCACGGTGGTGATGCACGGGATGTTCATCGACACCGCGGCCGAGCGGATCTCGTAGCCGTCGATGCGCGGCCCGGAGTTGCCGAACGGGGTGTTGATCACCATGCCGACCCGGCCGGCGTTGATGGCGTCGATCGCCGTCATGGCCGGACGGCCCTCCCCTGGCTCCTCGAAGTGCTTGCGCACGATCTCGCATGGAATTCCATTGCGCCGCAACATCTCTGCGGTGCCCTCGGTGGCCAGCACCTGGAAGCCGAGGTCGGCCAGTCGCTTGACCGGGAACACCAGCGAGCGTTTGTCGCGGTTGGCCACCGAGACGAAGACGGTGCCCGACATCGGCAGCGATCCGTAGGCGGCGGTCTGACTCTTGGCGAATGCGGTGCCGAAATCGTGGTCGATGCCCATCACCTCGCCGGTGGACTTCATCTCCGGACCGAGCAGCGAATCGACCCCGGAGCCGTCCATCTTGCGGAACCGCCGGAACGGCAGCACGGCCTCCTTGACTGCGATCGGCGCGTTGGGGTGCGGGGTGGACCCGTCTCCATGAGGCAATAGAACTCCTTCGGCGCGCAGCTGGGAGATGCTGGCGCCCAACATGATCCGCGCGCAGGCCTTGGCCAGCGGCACCGCGGTCGCCTTGGAGACGAAGGGAACGGTGCGGCTGGCCCGCGGGTTGGCCTCCAGGACGTAGAGCACGTCGTCCTTGAGCGCGTACTGGACGTTGAGCAGCCCCACCACACCGACTCCGTGGGCGATGGCCTCGGTGGCGTGACGTACGGCTTCGATGTCGCTGCGGCCCAGGGTGACCGGCGGCAGCGCGCACGCGGAGTCACCGGAGTGGATGCCGGCCTCTTCGATGTGCTCCATGATCCCGCCGATGTAGACCTCGGTGCCGTCGCACAGCGCGTCGACGTCGATCTCGATGGCGTCCTCGAGGAACCGGTCGACCAGCACCGGATGCTCCGGCGAGAGCTGGGTGGCCCTCGTGATGTAGCCGTGCAGGGTCTTCTCGTCGTAGACGATCTCCATGCCGCGCCCGCCCAGCACGTAGGACGGCCGCACCAGCACCGGATAGCCGATGGTGGCTGCGATCTCGCGGGCCTCCTCGAAACTGGTGGCCATGCCGAACTTCGGCGCCGGCAGCCCGGCGTTGATCAGCACCTGACCGAACCGGCCGCGATCCTCGGCGAGGTCGATGGCCTCGGGCTTGGTTCCGACGATCGGCACGCCGGCCGCCTCCAGCCGGTGGGCCAGGCCGAGCGGGGTCTGACCACCCAACTGGACTATCACCCCGACCACGCCGGGACCGCCCGCACCGGACAGCGACTCGGCGCGGTAGACCTCCAGGACGTCTTCGAAGGTGAGCGGCTCGAAGTACAGCCGGTCGGCGGTGTCGTAGTCGGTGGACACCGTCTCCGGGTTGCAGTTGACCATCACCGTCTCGAAGCCGGCCTCCGAGAGTGTGGTGGCCGCATGCACGCAGCTGTAGTCGAACTCGATGCCCTGACCGATCCGGTTGGGCCCGGACCCCAGGATCAGCACCTTGGGCCTGTCGGTCTGCGGGGCGACCTCGCTTTCGGCCGCGGGATCGAGTTCGTAGCTGGAGTAGTGGTACGGGGTGTGCGCCTCGAACTCCGCCGCGCAGGTGTCGACGGTCTTGTACACCGGGTGGATGCCGAGGCGGCCGCGCAGCGCCCGAACGCCGGACTCACCGGACAGTTCCGGGCGCAGTGCGGCGATCTGCCGGTCCGACAGACCGCTGTGCTTGGCCCGGCGCAGCAGGTCCGCGTCGAGGACGGCGGCCTCGAGGACCTCCGCGCGCAACGCCACCAGGCGAAAGATCTGCTCGACGAACCAGGGGTCCACGCCCGAGGCCTCGGCCACCGCCTCCACGCTGGCACCCAGCCGCAGCGCCAGTTCGATGTCGTAGAGCCGACCCTCGGTGGGCGTACGCAGCCGGGTCAGCACGTCATCGACCCAGCCGTCGTCGTCGGCCTGCGTCCAGAAGCCGGCCTTGGTGGTCTCCAGCGAGCGCATCACCTTGCCGAGCGCCTCAATGAAGTTGCGCCCCAACGACATCGCCTCGCCAACCGACTTCATCGTGGTGGTCAGCGTCGGGTCGGCGCCGGGAAACTTCTCGAAGGCGAACCGCGGCGCCTTGACCACCACGTAGTCCAGCGTCGGCTCGAAACAGGCCGGCGTCTCCTTGGTGATGTCGTTGAGGATCTCGTCGAGGGTGTAGCCGATGGCCAGCTTGGCGGCCATCTTGGCGATCGGGAATCCGGTGGCCTTCGACGCCAGGGCAGACGATCGCGACACCCGCGGGTTCATCTCGATGACGATGAGCCGGCCGTCCTTCGGGTCGACGGCGAACTGGATGTTGCAGCCGCCGGTATCGACCCCGACCTCGCGCAAGATCGCGATGCCCAGATCGCGCATCTTCTGGTACTCACGGTCGGTCAGCGTCATCGCCGGGGCAACCGTCACCGAGTCGCCGGTGTGCACGCCCATCGGGTCGAAGTTCTCGATCGAGCAGACCACCACGACGTTGTCGTTGAGGTCGCGCATCAGCTCGAGTTCGTATTCCTTCCAGCCGTAGATCGACTCCTCGATCAGCACGTTGGCCGACGGGGATGCCGCCAGGCCCTCGCCGGCCATCCGCTCGACGTCCTCGGCGGTGTAGGCCATCCCCGAGCCCAGGCCGCCCATGGTGAACGACGGACGGACGACCACCGGCAATCCGAGTTCGGCGACGGTGTCGCGGACCTCGGCCATGGTGAAGCAGACCCGGGACTTCGCCGACTCCCCGCCGACCTTGGCCACGATGTCCTTGAACTGCTGACGGTCCTCACCGCGCTGGATGGCGTCGAAGTCGGCGCCGATCAGCTCGACGTCATAGCGCTCCAGGGCGCCGTTCTCGTGCAGGGCGACGGCGGTGTTCAGCGCGGTCTGTCCGCCCAGGGTGGGCAGGATCGCGTCGATCCGGTTGCCGCGGGCAGCCTGCTGGGCGATCACCTTCTCGACGAACTCCGCGGTGATCGGCTCGACGTAGGTGAAGTCGGCGTACTCCGGGTCGGTCATGATGGTGGCCGGGTTGGAGTTGACCAGGCTGACGGTCAGGCCCTCCGAGCGCAGCACCCGGCAGGCCTGGGTGCCCGAGTAGTCGAACTCGCAGGCCTGTCCGATGACGATCGGACCGGAACCGATGACCAGAATGTGCTTGAGATCGGTACGGCGTGGCATCTAGCTGCCCTCCCCTGCCATCAGGTCGACGAACTGGTCGAACAGGTAACCCGCGTCGTGCGGACCGGCCGCCGCCTCGGGGTGGTACTGGACCGAGAACGCCCGGCCGCTCAGCAGCTTGACCCCCTCGACGACGCCGTCGTTGGCGCAGGTGTGGCTGACCGTCGCCTTGCCGAAGTCCGTGTCGAACACCTCGCCGGCCTCACCTTCCAAGGCGAAGCCGTGGTTCTGCGCGGTGATCGCCACCCGCCCGGTGGCATGGTCGATCACCGGCACGTTGATCCCCCGGTGGCCGAAGACCATCTTGTAGGTGGAGCGCCCGAGTGCGCGGCCCAGAATCTGGTTGCCGAAGCAGATTCCGAACAGCGGGATGTCGGCCCCGAGCACCTCGCGGGTGAGGCTGACCACCCGGTCGGCGGTGGCCGGATCGCCCGGGCCGTTGGACAGGAACACACCGTCGGGTTTGAGGTCGGCGATCTGGGCGAAGCTCGCGGTGGACGGCAGGACGTGGGTCCGGATGCCGCGCATCGCGAAGTTGCGCGGGGTGTTGGTCTTGATGCCCAGGTCCAGTGCGGCGACGGTGAACCGTTGGGCCCCTTGCGCTTCCACGATGTAGCCCTCGCCGGTGCTCACCTCGCCGCACAGGTCCGCACCCAGCATCGAGGGCTGATTGCGAACCCTGCTGAGCAGTTCCTCGTCGTCGGCAAGAGCGTCTCCGGAGAAGACACCGGCCTTCATCGAGCCGCCGCTGCGCAGGTGGCGCACCACCGCTCGGGTGTCGATTCCGGCGATGCCGACGACGCCCTGGCGGATGAGTTCGTCGTCCAGGGTGCCGGTGGACCGCCAGTTCGACGGCCGTGGCGAGGGATCGCGGACCGCGTAGCCGGCCACCCAGATCTTGTCGCCGCGGCTCTCGCCGTCCTCGGCGTTCCAGCCGGTGTTGCCGATCTGCGGCGCGGTGGCCACCACGATCTGCCGGTGATAGCTCGGGTCGGTCAGGGTCTCCTGATATCCGGACATCCCGGTGGAGAACACCGCCTCGCCCAGAGTCTGGCCCACCGCGCCGAACGCGGTTCCGGTGTAGACGCGCCCATCCTCGAGTACCAGGACGGCCTTGCTTCTGGTCACGCTGCTTCTCCTGTCGATGGCGTGGTCCATGCGGTGTAGTCGCGGTTGTCGTCGCCGCGGAAGCCGGTGTCGATCTCGGTGCCGGACGGCAGTCGCCAGCGGATCACCAGAATGCCGGGGCCGACCTTGCCCGCCATCGCGGTTTCGACGCGGACACCGATGATCGAGGGCTCGGGGATGAAGATCTCCGCCGCACCGGAGCGTTCCAGCATGATGCCCTCGAGATAGCGGGTCAGCACAGCCTTGCAGCGGTAGCCCAGATCACCCGCCGTGACCCGTTCCAGCCAGTCCGGGGCGATGGTCGAGCCGACGTAGAGCCCGCATGTCGGGGCGATGACCGCGGATCCGAGCAGGTCCGGCAGCGGCGGCAGGTCGCCGATGGTCTCGGTCTGCCGTTCGGTGCGGCGCCGCCAGCCGCGCAGCATCCGGCGGATCACCACACCGATCAGCACGACGACGACGAATCCGAAGACGTACGTCGTGATGGCTGTGGGGGTGTTCATCCGCGGTCGGCCCAACCGCCCCTGACGCTGCCGTCCCTGGCGGTGATGCGGCCGCGCAACAGGGTGGCCGTCACGGTCGCCGGCAGCGTCATCGACTGGTAGGGGGTGTTGGCCGACTTGCTGGCCAGTTGCGGGCCGTCGACGGTCCAGGTCGCCTCGGGGTCGACGATCACCAGGTTGGCCGGTTCGCCCACCTCCAGCGGGCGGCCCTGGTCGTCGAGGCCGACGATGCGGGCCGGGTTCTCGCTCATCACCCGGGCCACGCCGCGCCAGTCCAGCAGTCCGGTGGACACCATGGTCTGCGCCACCACCGACAGGGCGGTCTGCAGACCGAGCATGCCCGGCCGGGCCTTGCTGAACTCGCAGCACTTCTCCTGCTCGGCATGCGGCGCGTGATCGGTTCCCACGCAGTCGATCACGCCGTCGGCCAGCGCCCGGCGCAGCGCCTCGGTGTCAGACGCCTCGCGCAGCGGCGGGTTCACCCGGTTCACGCCGTCATAGCTGTCCAACCGGCCGTCGTCGAGCATCAGGTGGTGCGGGGTCACCTCGGCGGTGATCGAAATACCCTGCTGCTTGGCCCATTTCAGGATCTCGACGGTGCCCGCGGTGGAGGCGTGGCAGATGTGCACCCGGGCACCGGCATCGCGGGCCAGCAGCGCATCGCGGGCCACGATCGACTCCTCGGCGGCGCGCGGCCAGCCGGCCAGTCCCAGCCGCGCGGCGTTGGGCCCCTCATGGGCGACGGCGCCGGAGGTCAGCCGCGGTTCCTCGGCGTGCTGGGCGATGAGCACTCCCAGGCCTGCCGCGTACTCCAGCGCCCGGCGCATGACCAGTGGGTCGGCCACGCAGACTCCGTCGTCGGAGAACAAGCGCACCCGGGCGGTGCTGGAGGCCATCAGACCCATCTCGGTGAGCTGCTTGCCTTCCAGTCCGACCGTGACCGCACCGACCGGATGCACGTCGACCAGGCCGACCTGCCGGCCGCGTTGCCAGACGTGGTCGGTGACCACCGGGCTGTCGGCCACCGGATCGGTGTTGGCCATCGCGAACACGGCGGTGAACCCACCCAGAGCCGCTGCGGCCGAACCGGTTTCGATGTCCTCGGCGTACTCCCGGCCGGGCTCACGCAGATGGGTGTGCAGGTCGACGAGACCCGGCAGCAGCACCTGGCCGGCGGCCTCGATCACCTCAGCACCCTTGGGTGCCTTGAGCCCCGAACCGATCTCCGCGATCTGGCCGTCGGCGACCAGCACGTCGACCGGATCACCCTCACCGTAAAGCCGGACTCCCTTGATGAGAATCGGGGAGGTCATACGCTCACCGCCTCGTCCGTGCCGACCAGCAGATGGAACAGAATCGCCATCCGGACGTGCACACCGTTGGAAACCTGTTGCAGCACAGCCGATTGCGAGGAATCCGGCACCGAGAAGGAGATCTCCATGCCGCGCAGCATCGGACCCGGATGCAGCACCACCGCATGCTCGGGCAGCAATGCCTGGCGGCGTTCGGACAGTCCGTAGCGCACCGAGTACTCCCGCTCGGACGGGAAGAATCCGCCGTTCATCCGCTCCGCCTGCACCCGCAGCATCATCACGGCGTCGGCGGCGGCCAGTTCCGCGTCCAGGTCCTGGGAAACGGTCGCATGCCCCCAGTCGGCCACGCCGGTCGGCAGCAGCGTGGGCGGGGCCACCAGCACCACCTCGGCGCCCAGAGTGCTCAGCAGTGCGACGTTGGACCGGGCCACCCGGCTGTGCAGGATGTCGCCGACGATCACCACCCGCCGGCCCTCGATACCGCCGAGGCGCTGCCGGATGGTGAGCGCGTCGAGCAGTGCCTGACTGGGGTGCTCGTGGGTGCCGTCACCGGCGTTGACCACACAGGGGCCCGCGCCACCGGGCTCGGCGGTCCACTGGGCCAGCTGCTGCGGGGTACCCGAGGCGGGGTGCCGGATGATCAGCATGTCGGCCCCGGCGGCCCGCAGCGTCAGCGCGGTGTCGCGCAGCGACTCCCCCTTGGCCGCCGAGGAACCCGAGGCGCTGACGTTGATCACGTCCGCGCTCATCCACTTGCCGGCCACCTCGAACGACACCCGGGTGCGGGTGGAGTTCTCGTAGAACATCGTGATGATGGTCCGGCCGCGCAGGGTGGGCAGCTTCTTGACCTCGCGACCCAGCAGTGCGGAGCGGAACCGGTCGGCGTTGTCGAGGATCGCGGTGGCCTCGTCGCGGGTGAGGTCGGTGGCGGACAGCAGATGCCGGGTCGTCATGTTGTTCTCTTCTTCGCGCAAGCGCTCATCAGCGGGCCGGGCCTCCCTCGGGTGCGATCCAGATCCCCTCGATGCCGTCGTCCTCCATCAGGCGCACCTTGACGTTCTCGCTGCGCGAGGTGGGCACGTTCTTGCCGACGTAGTCCGCCCGCAGCGGCAACTCACGGTGGCCGCGGTCGACCAGCACCGCCAGTTGGACCACCTTCGGCCGGCCGATGTCGCGCAGCGCATCCAGCGCCGAGCGCACCGAGCGCCCGGTGTAGAGCACGTCGTCGACCAGGATCACCAGGGCGCCGTCGATTCCCCCGGCCGGGATCGAGGTCTCCTCGAGCGCGCGCGGCGGCTTGAAGTCGAGATCGTCGCGGTACAGCGTGATGTCGAGGCCGCCGCGGGCGACGGTGACCCCGGAGAATTCGTTGATCTTCTCGGCCAGCCGGTCAGCCAGCGTGACCCCGCGGGTCGGAATGCCGAGCAGCACCACACGTGGCGCATCCGCACCGTCGAGTGCGGTCTTCTCGATGATCTGGTGGGCGATGCGGGAAACGGTTCTACCGACGTCCGCATCGGACATGAGTTCACGGTCGGTGGCGCTCAAGAGCTACCCGGACCTCCTTCTCCGCCTCTCAGGACGGATCGTTAAAGGATGTCGACGTCGCCCAGAGTAGCACCCGCTTCGCGCTGCGTAGACTCCTGCCGATGAGTCTCGACGACAACCGCACCTCGATCGTCCAGGCGGTCGAGTCCGGGCTGCTCTCCGGCGCGGTCACGCTGGTCTGGCACCGCGGGAAGGTGCTGCAGGTCAACGAAATCGGCCACCGCGACGTCGAAGCCACTCTCCCGATGCGCCGCGACACCATCTTCCGGATCGCCTCGATGACCAAGCCGGTGACGGTCGCCGCCGCGATGGCGCTGGCCGAGGAGGGCAAGCTCGCGCTGTCCGATCCGGTCACCAGGTGGCTGCCCGAACTGGCCGGGATGCGGGTCCTGACCGACCCCAAGGGTCCGCTCGACTCCACGGTTCCGGCCCGCCGCGCGATCACCGTCGACGACCTCATGACGCACCGCAGCGGGCTGGCGTACGCGTTCTCGGTGACCGGCCCGATCAGCCGCGCCTATTCGCAGGTGTCGCTGCGCCAGGAGCAGGACCAGTGGCTGGCCGAGGTGGCCGCGCTGCCGTTGGTGCACCAGCCCGGGGACCGGTTGACCTACAGCCAGGCCACAGAGGTGCTCGGGATCATCCTGTCCCGCATCGAGGGCAAGTCACTGCAGACCGTGCTCGACGAGCGGATCCTCGGGCCGCTGGGCATGTCCGACACCGGGTTCTTCATCTCGCCCGACAAGCGCAACCGCGCGGCGACCATGTACCGCCTCGATCAGCACAACGTCCTGCAACACGACGTGATGGGGCCGATCCCGGTGAAGGAGCCACGGTTCTGCCAGGGCGGGGCCGGGCTGGTGTCCACCGCCGACGACTATCTGAAGTTCATCCGGATGCTGCTCGGCGGCGGGACGGTGGACGGGACGCGGGTGCTCTCGCCGGAATCGGTGACCGCGATGCGAACCGACCAGCTGACCGACGAGCAGAAGCGGCACCCGTTCCTGGGGATGCCGTTCTGGATCGGCCGCGGTTTCGGACTCAACCTGTCGGTGGTCACCGATCCGTCGAAATCCACGCAGCTGTTCGGGCCGGGCGGGCTGGGCACGTTCAGCTGGCCTGGGGCGTACGGGACCTGGTGGCAGGCCGACCCGGCCAACGACCTGATCCTGATCTACCTGATCCAGAACTATCCGGACTTCACCGCGGCCGCCGAAGCGGTCTCGGGCAACACCGCACTGGCCAGGCTGCAGTCCACCCAGCCGAAGTTCGTCCGGCGCAGTTACGCGGCGCTGGAGCTTTAAGCCGTCAGGGCCCCATCGCTTAGGGGCGACGCGCGGTGATGCACCACGACGCGGCCGGCATCTCGATGCCGGCGTCGGTGCGGTGATGCTCCAGGGCCTCGACGACCCCGGCGACGACCTCGGCCCGGCGCGCTTCGTCGGCGGCCAGCAAGGCCCCGCCGAGTGGTCCCGCACTCAGCACCCGTTCGGCCGCGGCCGTGCCGTCCCCTTCGAAGACGAACGGGGCGTCCACCGATTCCAATTCGACGTCGACGAATCCCGCGCGGGTGAACAACTCGGCGGTGGCCTCCCGGTCCGCCATCGAGAACGGTCCGGGGCCACCGGGGGCCGGCAGCGCGGGCCGGTCGATGCCGAGGATCTGGGTCGCCGTCGAGTTGGTCAGCGACATCCAGGGATTGCGGTCGAGGTGCTGCCACACCGAGGCGGCCAGCCGGCCGCCGGGGCGCAGTGCGGCGAAGATGTTCGCCAGTGCGTGCTCCGGGTCGGGGAAGAACATCAGACCGAATCGGGAGTGCGCCGCGTCGAACGGCTGACCCTGGCCTGCGACCGAGATCAGGTCGGCGGTGGCCACGTCGGCGGTGACCGCCTCGCCGTGCACACCGGCGGCCGCCATCCGACGGCCGGCGGCCGCTGTCATCTGCGGGACCAGGTCCACGGCTGCGACCCAGCCGTCGGCGCCCACCTCTGAACCCAGCGCGACCGCGGAAACCCCAGGCCCGCAACCGAGGTCGGCGATCCGTTCACCGGGCCGGGCGGCCAGTGCCACCCGGGCGGCCACGCCGTGCCGGCCCATCGACTCCGACAGGGCCTCGGCCTGTTCGTCCCACACCGCGGCCAGCGTCCCGAAGTGTTCAGCGGCGTCGTCCAGTGTGGCCCGCTGATCCTCTCGGGGCTGTTCCTGGGCAGCCGCGCGCACCGCCGCCGCTGCCGCCCGGATCTGCGGGGTCACCAGCATCACCTGCCCGAGCACCCCGTTGACGAAGCCAGGCGACTCGTCGGTGGACAGCTTCTTGGCCAGTTCGACGGCCTCGTCAACCGCCACCGGCGCCGGGACGTCATCGGCGTGCAGCAATTCCCACACCGCCACCCGCAGCACCGCGCGGTCCACGGCCGGCAGCCGGTCCAGCGTCCAGCCCTGCAGATGCGAGGTGATCAGTTCGTCGATATGCGCGGCGTGTTCGGTGACACCGCGCGCCACCGTCGCCGTGTACGGATTGAGTTGCGGCACATCGGCATTCACCTCGGCCAGCGCCGTGTGCGAGTCGGCGACCTCGGCGGCGGACAGCCCCCGCGCCTCCGCCTCGAAGAGCAGTTCCACGGCGCGCTTGCGGGCCTGGTGCCTGCCCTTCTCCGGCTTCCGGTCAGCCATTCCTAGTTGACGCGGCCGCTGATGCCGTCAGGCATTGACGTGACCCCCATGCCGTTAGGCATTGACACGGCCCCCATGCCGTTAGGCATTGACACGACCTACATAGCTGCCGTCGCGGGTGTCCACCTTGAGCTTGTCGCCGGTGTTGATGAACAACGGCACCTGGATCTCCGCGCCGGTCTCCAGGGTGGCCGGCTTGGTGCCGGCGTTGGAGCGGTCGCCCTGCAGGCCGGGCTCGGTGGACGCGACGAGGACCTCGACGGTCACCGGCAGTTCCAGGTAGAGCGGTGCGCCCTCGTTGAAGGCGATCTGCACCGGCATGTTCTCCAGCAGGAAGTTCGCCGCGGTGCCGACCAGCGACTCCGGCAGCGGATGCTGCTCGAAATCCTCGGAGTCCATGAACACGAAATCCGACCCGTCGCGGTAGAGGTAGGTCGCGTCGCGGCGGTCGACGGTGGCGGTCTCCACCCTGACGCCGGCGTTGTAGGTCTTGTCGACGACCTTTCCGGTCAGCACGTTCTTGAGCTTCGTGCGCACGAAGGCGGGACCCTTCCCAGGCTTGACGTGCTGGAACTCGGTGATGGTCCACAGCACGCCGTCGATGTTCAGGACGAGGCCGTTCTTGAAGTCGGCAGTTGTTGCCACGGTGCGTTGTTCTCCTCGGGTGCGTTCAGTGCTGTGCGGAGCTTACCCGCGGGCCGACGCGCACTATCCGTCGCCGGTGCCGTCGCAGTCCCCGGTCGCCCCGGCGGTCTGTGGCACACCGGTCTTCTCCACGATCACGTTGGCCGCCAGCAGTACCGCGCTACCGAGGATCGCGGTCAGCACCGCAAGGATGTGATTGCGCGACTGCGCAGCCTGTTTGGCCAGCAGCGACCGGTCTAGCTCGTTGTTGACCTTCACCAGCTCAGGCACCCGGTTCTGGCCCTTCATGATGACATCGCTCTCGAATTTCTTGACCTGCATGAAATTCGAGAAGGTCAGATGCGCGCGCGCCTCGTCATTCAGCTTCGTGTAGGCGTCGTAGGTCTGACGAAAGTCGAGTTGCTGTTCGAGTGCCAGTTCACCGATCATATTCCGCACCGGAGTCGCCCGGTCCAGCATGTTGCCCTGATAGATGTCTGCAGCGAGGTCCCGGTTGGCCCCCGGCTGCAACGCCAGGATGAAGATCAGGTCGCCCTGCTGATTGGCGATGAAGTACTCCGAGGCGATCCGATTGAGCGTGGTGATCTGGCTGGCATTCACCGACTTCTGCTCACCCAGGTCCTGGATCTGGGCGTCGAGCCGGTCAGTGACCACAAGCCCCCAGAGCGCCCCCACTGTGGAGAACAGGAAGCCGACGAACAGCGCCATGAGCTTTCCGTAGCGCGGGAATACGGAACGCATTCCTCAGATTGTGCACCGCCCGCACGGGCCGTCAGGTCAGAACCGCAAGCTCCTTGGGGAACCGGGTCAGCACGTCCGTACCCCGCTCTGTCACCAGGACGGTGTCCTCGATCCGCACCCCGCCCCGGCCCGGCAGGTACACCCCGGGCTCGACGGTCACCACCGAACCGGCCCGCAGCGTGCCGGTGGCCGCCGAGCCGATTCCGGGCGCCTCGTGGATCTGCAGTCCGACCCCGTGGCCCAGTCCGTGGCCGAAGTGCTCCCCGTAGCCGGCCTCGACGATCACCGCGCGGGCCGCGGCGTCGACCTCGCACAGTTCGGCGCCTGCCACCAGCGCCGCCCGCCCGGCCCGCTGGGCCTCGGCCACCAGCGCGTAGACCTCCCGCTGCCAGGGCGCCGCGGTTCCCAGCACGAAGGTGCGGGTCATGTCCGAGTGGTAACCGCCGACCAGCGCCCCGAAGTCGATCTTCACGAAGTCCCCGGCCTGGAGTTCGGCGTCGGTGGGCCGGTGATGCGGGACAGCCGAATTGGCGCCGGTGGCGACGATGGTCTCGAACGCCCGTCCGTCGGCCCCGTGCTCGAACATCAGGAACTCCAGTTCGCGGGCCACCGCCCGCTCGGTCCGCCCCGGACGCAGTCCGCCGCCGGCGATGAGTGCGGCCAGGGCCGCGTCGGCCGCCTCGCACGCGAGCCTCAGCAGCGCCACCTCACCGGCGTCCTTGACCTCCCGAAGGCACTCGACGACGCCCCCGGCCCGGGCCAGCGATGCCTTCGGATACTCGCCGAGCCGGCGCTTGAGCGCGTCGAAGCCGTCGACGGTCACGACGTGGCTCTCGAAACCGATCCGCGCGGCACCGTCGATCAGGGCCCGCCCGACCAGATGGGATCCGCAGGCCCGCTCGATCACCACCTCCAGATCGGGGGCCTGACGGGCGGCCTGGGTCAGGTACCGGGAGTCGGTGGCCAGCACCGCCGGCGCGTCGGGGTCCGATCCTGAGGCGAAGACCAGCAGGGCGGCATTGGAGCCGGTGAATCCGGACAGATACCGCACGTTGACCAGGTCGCTCACCACCAGCGCGTCCAGACCGGCGGCCGCCAGCGCGGCAGCCAGCCGGACCCGGCGTTGGGCATGTGTCACGGCAGGTGACGGTACTCGCCACCAGGCGCCGATGCGGGACCGTGGGTTTCCGAGAAGAAGTTGGGCGTTCAGGGTTAGGCTGACCAACCATGACGATCTGGTTGCGGCGCGGACTGATATTCGCCGTTGGAATGGTGCTGCTCCGACTGGCGCAGGGCGCCTTGATCAATGCCAACCCCACCAACTCCGGCATCATCAGCGTGCTGCTGATGCTGATCTTGGCCGGCGTTGCGCTGGTGTGGGGCTGGCTGGACGGCAGATCCGACGCGGAGGCCAATCCGGATCCCGACCGCCGCCGCGATCTGGCGATGCGCTGGCTGATGACCGGCCTGCTGGCCGGTGTGGCCGGTGGAGTGCTGGCCTGGCTGATCTCGCTGTTCTACCGCGCCATCTACGCCGACGGACTGTTCGCCGAGGTGACGGCGTTCGCCGCCTTCACCGCACTGCTGATCTTCCTGCCCGCGATGATCTCCGTGACGGTCGGTCGCCTGATGGTCGACCGCAAGCGGGTCGACGAACCGCGGCGCGTGGTCAACGAGGACGGCACCGAGACCGACGTGTTCGATGCTGTGCACGACAGGCGGGCCGCCGTGGCCAGCGGCCAGAGCGAGTCCTGGCTGCGCGACTCCCGCGAAGCCGTGCGCGAGGTGCACGACACCGTCCAGCAGGCCAAGTACGACCTCAACCGGACCACCCCGGACGACAACTAGATCTCAGGCGCCCGAGTCAGACGTTCGCGGCGAGGTACCGCAACGCGAGCAGGTAACCCTGAACGCCCAGTCCGACGATCACGCCGGTGGCCACACCGCTCAGGTACGAGTGGTGCCGGAAGTCTTCCCGCGCATGGACATTCGAGATGTGCACCTCGATGAGCGGGGCGTTCAGTTCTGCGCAGGCATCACGTAACGCGATCGAGGTGTGGGTCAGCGCTCCGGCGTTCAGGATCACCGGATCACCGGCATCGGCGGCGGCGTGCACCCAGCCCAGCAACTGCTCCTCGCTGTCGCTCTGCCGTACCACCGCGGTGAGGCCCAGTTCGGCGGCCTCGGCCTCGATCATCGCCACCAGATCGTCGTGGGTGGTGCTGCCGTAGACCTCCGGCTCGCGCCGGCCCAGCCGGCCCAGGTTCGGTCCGTTGAGTACCAACACCGTCGTCATGACATCTCCTCATCGCCGGAAGGTTGGGAGACCTCCGCGTAGGCGGCCGCCAGCAGGGCCGGATCGGGGCCCTCCAGCCGGCCGGGTTTGGCCAGTGCGTCGAGCACCACGAAACGCAGCACTCCGGACCGGGTCTTCTTGTCGCCGGCCATGATCTCCAGCAGCTGCGGGAAGGCGTCGGCCTCGTAGCTGACCGGAAGGCCCAGCGAGGTCAGCACATCCCGGTGCCGCTTGACCGTCGCCTCGTCGAGCCGGCCGGCCAGCCGGGCCAGTTCGGCGGCGAACACCAGGCCGACCGACACCGCCGCGCCGTGCCGCCACTGGTACCGCTCCCGGCGTTCGATGGCGTGGGCCAGGGTGTGGCCGTAGTTGAGGATCTCCCGCAGCGCCGATTCCTTCTCGTCGGCGGCCACCACGGCGGCTTTCACCGCGATGGCGCGACGGATCAGTTCCGGCAGCACCTCACCGGCCGGGTCGATGGCGGCCTGCGGGTCGGCCTCGATGAGGTCGAGGATCACCGGGTCGGCGATGAATCCGGCCTTGACGATCTCGGCCATCCCCGCGACCAGTTCGTTGGTCGGCAGGGTGCTGAGCATCTTGAGGTCGACCAGCACGGCGGTGGGCTGATGGAAGGCGCCGACCAGGTTCTTGCCGGCCTCGGTGTTGATCCCGGTCTTGCCGCCGACGGCCGCGTCGACCATAGCCAGCAGCGTGGTGGGCACGTGCACGATGTCCACGCCGCGCAGCCAGGTGGCCGCGGCGAAGCCCGCGACGTCGGTGGCCGCTCCCCCGCCGAGACTGACGATCGCATCCTTGCGGTCGATGCCGATCCGGCCGAGCACCTCCCAGATGAACGCCACCACCGCCAGGTCCTTGCCGGCTTCGGCATCGGGAAGCTCGATACGGTGCGCGTCGACTCCCTTCTCCGCCAACCGGTTTCGGATGGCGTCCGCCGTCTGGGCGAGGACCGGCTGATGCAGGATGGCGACCCGGTGACGCGATCCGAGCAACTCGTCCAACTCGCCGAGCAGACCGTGGCCGATGATCACCGGATAGGGCGGGTCGACCGCGACGGTGATGGTGGCCAACTCGGCGTTCATGTGTGGGCTGTTCATTTGCGGCCTCCGGCACGACGGGCGAGGGTGGCGGGCGTGACGGGTCCCGAATCGACCACGGCGGGGCCGGCCTGAGCGGGTGCACTGGCCGCGGCCTCCGCAGCGGGAGCTGTGACGGCCGGACGGCGCCACGGCGGGCGGCGGCGGCGCGGTTCGGGATTCTCCAGCCGGGTGGCGATGTAGCGGACCACCGCACCCGGATTGCGACGGTTGGTGTTCACCCTGATGGTGGCGACCCGCCGGTAGAGCGGGATGCGATCGTTCATCAGTTCCCGGTACTTCTCAGCCCGGTCCGGACCGGCCAGCAGCGGGCGCACGGTGCTGCCACTGGTGCGCCGAACCCCTTCTGCCGCACTGATTTCCAGGTAGACCACGGTGTGACCGGCAAGCGCTTCACGCACGCCCGGGGTGGTCACCGCACCGCCGCCCAACGACAGGATGCCGTCATGGGTCGCCAGCGCCTCCCGGATCACCTCTTCCTCGATCCGGCGGAAGCCCGGCTCACCGTCGGTGGCGAAGATGTCGGCGATGGTGCGACCGGTGCGTTCCTCGATCACCGCATCGGTGTCGAGCAGTGCGCACCCGACCGCCTTGGCGAGCCGACGGCCGATGGTGGACTTCCCTGATCCCGGCAGACCGATCAGCACGGCCTTCGGTGCCATCTCGCCCTACCCCGACAGCCGGACCGCGGAGCCGTCGGCGAAGTTCTCCCGCTCGGCGACCTCGCGTAGGTAACCGTCGATATTGCGCCGGGTCTCGGTCAGCGAGTCGCCGCCGAACTTCTCCAGCGCGGCACGGGCCAGGACCAGGGCCACCATCGCCTCGGCGACCACTCCGGCGGCCGGCACGGCGCAGACGTCGGAACGCTGGTGGATCGCCACCGCTTCCTCGCCGGTGGCCATGTCGACGGTGGCCAGCGCGCGGGGCACCGTGGAGATCGGCTTCATCGCCGCCCGCACCCGCAACGGCAGGCCGTTGGTCATGCCGCCTTCCAGTCCGCCGGCCCGGTTGGTGGAACGCACCACACCTTCGGGGCCCGGGTACATCTCGTCGTGGGCCTTGGTGCCGCGACGGCGGGCTGTCTCGAAACCGTCGCCGATCTCGACGCCCTTGATCGCCTGGATGCCCATCACCGCGGCGGCCAACTGGCTGTCCAGCCGGTTGTCGCCGCTGATGAACGAGCCCAGCCCGATCGGCAGTCCGTGCGCGACCACCTCGACCACGCCGCCGAGGGTGTCACCGTCCTTCTTGGCGGCCTCGATCTCGGCGATCATCGACGCCTCGGCGGCGGCGTCGAACGCCCGGACCGGGCTTTCGTCGATGCGGTCGATGTCGGCGGCGGTCGGCGGCGGGCCGTCGTAGGGAGTCGAGGCGCCGATGGAGATGACGTGCGAGACCACCTCGACACCCAGCGCCTGCTTGAGGAAGGCCCGGGCGACGGTGGCGGCGGCGACCCGCGCGGCGGTCTCCCGGGCGCTGGCGCGCTCCAGGACCGGCCGGGCGTCGTCGAAGCCGTACTTGAGCATCCCGGCGTAGTCGGCGTGACCGGGCCGGGGCCGGGTCAGCGGCGCGTTGCGGGCGGTGTCGAGATCGGCGGTGTCGACCGGGTCGGCGGCCATCACCGTCTCCCACTTGGGCCACTCGGTGTTGCCGATCTCGATGGCGATCGGGCCGCCCAGCGTGCTGCCGTGCCGCAGGCCGGCCAGCACGGTGACCTGGTCCTGCTCGAACTTCATCCGGGCGCCGCGGCCGTAGCCCAGCCGGCGCCGGGCCAGCTGCGCGCCGATGTCGGCGGTGGTCAGGTGTACGCCCGCGACCATGCCCTCGACCATGGCTACCAGCGCAGGGCCGTGGGATTCACCGGCAGTCGTCCATCGCAACACGCCCCAATCTTCCCACGTCGGCGATCGCCGACCCAATCTGGCGGGGCCCCGATCTGACGAGCCGAGGCCGGAGGACGGAATCGAGGTCTGCCATCATGCTGTCGACCACCGAGGAGGCGCTGATGGACATCGGACCCGACAATGGCCGCGTTGCGGAATTGAAGCGGCGCACCGCCGGGCTGGCCGCTGTTGCGGTGCTCTCGTTCTCAGCCGGCTTCGCCACGTGCCCGGTCAGCTTCGCCGATCCCTACGACGACGACGGCGGCAGTTTCAGCAGCGAGGAGTCCTCGGGCGGCGACACGACCGTTGACCAGACCGACAGCGGGGTCGAGGAGCCGTCGTTCGGTGGCGGCGAGGTCGAGGACCCGTCGCTCGGTGGCGGCGAGGTCGATCAGGAACCGGGCGGCGGATTCGAGCCCGACGAACAGCCAGCCGGCGCCGATGACAACACCGGGGATCCGAACCCGGGCGGCGGAAGCCACGGCGGGCCACCAACCGGGTCGGGCAATGCCGTCGAAACCCCGATCGAGTTGCATGCGCCCGCGGAGGACATCGCGGCCGCCATGCACTCCGACATCACATCGGAGACCTCCACCGAGGTCACATCGTCGGAGCTGACGAGCTACAGCGAGTCGGTCGAGTCCATCTACAGCAGTTCCACCTCGGGGTCCGGATTGACCCTGACCAGTCCGGTGGCCCGGTGGAACTCACGCTGGACGTCCTATGACCGGTACTACCGACCCGTGTTCACCAACCCGTACCGGACCGAACTCCAGGTGATCTACGAATACGCGGGGCAGCCCAGGATCTTCACCGTTCCCCCACTGCAGCGCACCGCTCTGGATGTCCCGGAGGCAGGTGTTTACAGCTTCACGGCGATGACACGTCCGGAGTCGGGACCGGTAGCCAACGTCGCGGTCGGGAGCTTCTCCGGCGGCGGGTACCAGCCGGCGCCGGGCCAGGCGCCGCCGAAGAAGCCCGCAGCCCTGAAAGTCCTGAAAAACCCTCTGGTGCAAGTCAAATTTGATCGGGGATCATCCGATGTGTTTCGGGTGGCATCGCTGACCGACCTCGGACCCGATGCCACCAACGACGGCCGGACGAAGGTGCTCATCGACGGCGAGATACCCGCCTGGGGGCAGTGGACGAAAGACACCAAGGGCGAGGCGCTCTTCGTGATTTCCCAGACCCAGTTGCTGCCCGGGCTCAAGCCCCCCGGCGAGCAGCCGCTGCCCGGATACACGGTGAGCCTGACGGCCGCCCCGGCATCACAATCCTGGTTTTCCGGGCACAAGGGCATTCTCATCGGCGCCGGGGCGGGCGCGCTGGTACTGTTTGCCGCCGGCGTTCTTGCATCGCGCCGTCGGCGCCCGGACCAGGGGGCCTAGAAGATCGACGGGGCGACTGCGCCCAGACTGGCCAGGCACATCGCCGGGCCGTGTGGCAGCGGACCGCCCCGCCGGCGGGCCAGGCCGACCAGCGCGGTCAGCAGTGGCGCGGCCAGGGCGGCCAATGCCCAGACATCCACCCCGAATGCACCGGTGAGCGCGCCGAGGCCCAGCGCCAGCTTGACGTCGCCGGCCCCCATCGCGGCCGGGGCGGCCAGATGCACCACCAGGTACAGACCGGCCAGCGCCACCGAGCCGGCCAGGGCGGGCCAGCCACGTCCGAAGGCGGCCGCGCCGCCGAGCATCACCGCCGCCCCGGACAACGTCCACGCGTTGGGCAGCCTGTTCTGCCGGATGTCGATCGAGCTGAGGGCCGCTGCCCAGGCCAGAACAGCCGCGCCGCCGATGATCCCGCCCACGCCGGCACGCTAACCCAGGGCCGCCGCCATCTGCTCTCGCGGAGCGGGCCGGCCTGTGAATTGTTCGACCTGACTGAATGCCTGGTTCAGCAGCATCTGCAGGCCGCTGATGACTTCACCGCCGGCAGCCGCCACCGCCTGCGCCAGCGGAGTCGGCCACGGGTCGTAGATGGCGTCGAGCAACACCGGCACGGCGGCGAAGGTTGATGCGTACCCCGCGGCGACGTCGGCCGGGATGGTGCTGACCAGCACATCGGCGCCGGCGACCGTCTGCGCGAGCGCAGGATCGCCGAAGTCCCGGGTGGTGATCCCCACGCCGAGAACCGGCCCGAGTCCGACCAGCCGGGCGGCCTTCTCCGGATTGCGGGCGACCACCGTGATCTCGGCAGCGCCCATACCGGCCAGCGCGACGACCGCCGCCGGTGCGGTGCCGCCCGATCCCAGCACGATCGCCCGCCGCACCGGCCGGTTCCCGAGCGCACCTGCCACACCGTCGATGTCGGTGTTGTCGGCGCGCCAGCCGCTAGCGGTGCGCACCAGGGTGTTGGCCGAACCGACGAGTTCAGCCCGTTCGGTGCGCTCACCGGCGAACTCCAGGGCGGCGAACTTTCCCGGCATGGTGACCGATACCCCGACCCACTCCGGGCCGAATCCGCTTACCAGCCTTGGCAATTGGGCTGCGGTGCACTCGATGCGCTCATAGGTCCAGTCCTCGAGACCGAGTGCGCGGTAGGCGGCCAGGTGCAACTGCGGTGAACGTGAGTGTGCGACAGGCGATCCCAGCACGGCTGCCTTCCTCGCCGTCACCCCGTTACCGTCCTGAGTTGAGGATGCCGCTGTTCAACGCCTTGTCGCGGTTGGCCAGATGCTCCTGGTAATCGCTGGTGAACAGCGTCGTGCCGTTGTCGTCGACGGTCACGAAGTACAGCCAGTCCCCCGGCTCCGGCCGCTCGGCGGCGCTGAGCGCATCAGCGCCCGGCGAACAGATCGGGGTGGCCGGCAGACCGGCCTTGGCGTAGGTGTTCCACGGCGTCTCGGTGTGCCGGTCGGTGTCGGTGGTGGCAAGCTCCCGGCGGTCCAGCGGGTAGTTCACCGTGGAGTCGAACTCGAGGCGGTCATACCAGCTCGCCAGCCGGTTGTAGATCACCCGCGCCACCTTCGCGAAGTCGGCCGGCTGAGCCTCCTTCTGCACCAGGGAGCCGACGATCAGCACCTCGTACGGCGAGAGGTTCAGCCCCTTGGCCGCGTCGAGGAGCCCACCCTTGAGGTACTTCTCGTTGCTCTCGGCGACCAGGGTGGCCAGGATCTGCTTCGGGGACGCGAACGGGTCGATGTTCCAGGTGCCGGGAGCGATCAGGCCCTCCAGGCGGCGATGGCTCTGCCCCATCGCCCCGGCACCCTTGACGGCCCAGTCCGGCACGTTCAGCGACGACAGCGGACCGTCCTGGGCGGCGGCCTTGAGGTCCTTGGCCGACACGCACTTCTTGGAGCCGTTGAGGTCGACGCAGCTCGCCTCGGAGATCAGGCTGAAGATGCCCGGATTCACCGAACCGGTGCCGATCACCTCGTGGTCGTCGAGTTGCTTACCCTCCGGGATGATGAGCTTGCCCACCCGGGAGGCCGGGTCGATCAGCTTCGTCACCGCGGAGGCGCCCGGGATCTCGGTGCGCAGCTTGTAGTAGCCGGGCTGGATCGCCGCCAGTGCGGCGTTGCCGTGGGCGGCGGTCATGAACGGGTCGACGTCCGCGATGACGCCCTTGTCAACCAGGTTCGCGGCGATGACGGATCCGGAATCGCCGGAGTGCACCTCGAAGACGATGTCGTCCTTGCCCTCCCCGGTGTAATCGGCGGGCACCTTGGGGCCGCCGAACAGCTTCGGACCGAGCAGCAGTGCCAGCGCGACGACCGCGACCAGACCGATCAGGGTGTAGAGCCGACGGCGCCCGTTGGCCTGGGCCTGCGCGGCCCGCCGCCGGCTTCCGGCCGCAGGGTCCGCGCCGACGGCCTCAGGCTTGGCGCGCTCAGATTCCTCGTCGGAGTACGTCATCGTCTTCTCTTACCGTTCCGGCGCCGCGGCGCGACGTTGATCAAGCCAGCCCTGCAGGATCGCCACGGCGGCAGCCTGGTCGATCTTTCCCCGTTGGTCCTTCGCGCGCACCCCCGCCTCGCGCAATGATCTCGACGCGCTGACCGTAGTCAATCGCTCGTCGGCCAATCGCACCGGGATCGGCTGGATCCGTCCGGCCAGCGCGTCGGCCATCTCGACGGCGTCGTCGGCCGAGGCTCCGGCCCGGTCGGCCAGGGTGCGGGGAAGCCCGACCACCACCTCGACCACCTGCAGTTCGTCGACCAATTTGGCCAGCCGGCGCAGATGTCCGGTGCCCCGGTCCCGGCGAACCGTCTCCACCGGGGTGGCCAGCACACCGTCGGGATCGCTGACCGCCACCCCGATCCGGACCGTGCCGACGTCGACCCCGAGCCGGCGTCCCCTGCCCGGGTCGTCCGGGCCCGGCCGGTCAGGGGTGCGGTTCTGGGCAGACACGTCGATCCTGCGAAGCCTCAGCCGCGGGACAGTTCCGCGCGGACCGCCGCGAGAGCCGCGTCGATCCCGGCGGGATCCTTGCCGGACCCCTGGGCCAGGTCGGCCTTGCCGCCGCCGCGCCCACCGACCGCGGCCGAGACGCCCGCCACCAGATCGTTGGCGCGCACACCGGCGTCCTGGGCGGCCTGGTTGGCCGCGACGATGAACGGGACGTTCTCGGAGTCGGCCTCCGAGATCAGCACCACGACGCCGGGTTCGGAGCCCAACCGGCCCTTGATGTCGCCGACCAGCGAGCGCAGGTCCCCACCCGACATCCCGGCGGGCATCCGCTGGGCGACCAGTCGGACCTTGCCGATCTGCTCGGCCGTACCGGCGGCGTCGGCGGCGCCGGCGCGCGCCTGCGCCAGCCGGACCTTCTCCAGTTCCTTCTCGGCGGTCTTGAGCTTCTCGACCAGGGTGGCCACCCGGGCGGGCACCTCGTCGGAGGGCACCTTCAGCGAGGACGCCAGTCCGGCCATCAGCGCGCGTTCCTTGGCCAGGTGCCGGAACGAGTCCAGCCCGACGTAGGCCTCGACGCGACGCACCCCGCTGCCGACCGAGGACTCGCCGAGGATGGTGATCGGACCGATCTGCGCGGAGTTGCTCACGTGCGTACCGCCGCACAGTTCCAGCGAGAACGGTCCGCCGATCTCGACCACCCGCACCTCGTCCGGGTACTGCTCGCCGAACATCGCCATCGCGCCCATCGCCTTGGCCTTCTCCAGCGGGCTGAGGAAGGTGTTGACCGCGAAGTCGGCCTGCACGGCCTCGTTGGCGACCGTCTCGACCTGGTTGCGCTGCTCCTCGGTCAGGGCGCTCTGTGCGTTGAAGTCGAACCGCAGATAGCCCGGCCGGTTGAGCGATCCGGCCTGAACGGCGTTGGGGCCCAACACCTGTCGCAGTGCGGCGTGCACCATGTGGGTGCCGGAGTGGCCCTGGGTGGCGCCGCGGCGCCACTGCGGATCCACCGCGGCGACGATGGTGTCGCCCTCGACGAACTCACCCGACTCCACGTTGATCCGGTGCACCCACAGCGTCTTGGCGATCTTCTGCACGTCGGTGACGGCGGCCTTGGCGGACTCGCTGCCGCCGGTGCCGGTGATCCAGCCGGCGTCGGCGATCTGACCGCCCGCCTCGGCGTACAGCGGGGTTCGGTCCAGCACGATCTCGACCCGGGTGTCGACGTCGCCCGGGGTGTGATGACCCACCACCGGCACCCGCTTGCCGTCGACGAAGATGCCCAGGATCCGGGCCTCCGAACTCAGTTCGTCGAACCCGGTGAACTCGGTCGGGCCGGCGTCGACCAGTTCGCGGAACGCCGAGAGGTCGGCGTGGGCGTGCTTGCGGGCCGCGGCGTCGGCCTTGGCGCGGCGGCGCTGCTCGGCCATCAGTTCGCGGAAGCCGAGTTCGTCGACACTCAGCCCGGCCTCGGCCGCCATCTCCAGGGTCAGCTCGATCGGGAATCCGTAGGTGTCGTGCAGCGCGAAGGCGTCCGCGCCGCCGACCTCGGACTTGCCGGCCGCGCGGGTGGCGGCGGCGGCGTCCTCGAACAGCTTGGAGCCCGATGCCAGGGTCCGGTTGAAGGCGGTCTCCTCGGCGACGGCGATGCGGTTGATCCGGTCGAAGTCGGTGGCCAGTTCCGGATACGACGGACTCATCGCGTCGCGGACGGTGACCATCAGTTCGCCGACGATCGGGCGCTCGATGCCGAGCAGCTTGGCCGAGCGGATGATCCGGCGCAGCAGCCTGCGCAGCACGTAGCCGCGCCCCTCGTTGGACGGGGTGACGCCGTCGCCGATGATGATCGCCGCGGTGCGGGTGTGGTCGGCGATGACCCGGTAGCGGACGTCGTCGACGTTGTTGCCCTGCCCGTAGCCGCGCGGCGCGTATTGCTCGACCTTGTCGATGACCGGCCGCAGCAGGTCGGTCTCGTAGACGTTGTCGACGTTCTGCAGCAGGCACGCGATGCGCTCGATGCCCATGCCGGTGTCGATGTTCTGCCGCGGCAGCGGGCCGAGGATTTCGAAGTCGTCCTTACTGGTTCCCTCGCCACGCTCGTTCTGCATGAAAACGAGGTTCCAGATCTCGATGTAGCGGTTCTCGTCGGCTTCCGGGCCGCCCTCGACGCCGTACTCGGGTCCGCGGTCGTAGTAGATCTCCGAGCACGGGCCGCACGGTCCGGGGATGCCCATCGACCAGTAGTTGTCGGCCATCCCGCGGCGCTGGATGCGCTCGGGCGGCAGTCCGATGACCTCCTGCCACAGCTTCTCGGCCTCGTCGTCGTCGTAGAAGACGGTGACCCACAACCGATCCGGGTCGAATCCGTACCCGCCCTGATCCACCGGCTTGGTCAGCAGCGACCAGGCCAACTCGATGGCGCCGCGCTTGAAATAGTCGCCGAAGGAGAAGTTGCCCGCCATCTGGAAGAAGGTGTTGTGCCGGGTGGTGATGCCCACCTCGTCGATGTCGGGGGTGCGGATGCATTTCTGGATGCTGGTGGCGGTGTCGTACGGCGGGGTGCGCTGGCCCAGGAAGAAGGGCACGAACTGGACCATGCCGGCGTTGACGAACAGCAGATTGGGATCGTCGAGGATCACCGAGGCGCTGGGCACCTCGGTATGTCCAGCGTTGACGAAGTGATCCAGGAAGCGCTTCCTGATCTCATGGGTCTGCACGGGTTCGGGTCCTTGCGGTGAGGCCAGCTGAGCGGGGGTTCTGGCCGGGGTTGTCGACCGCACCACCCTACCGGTCGCCCTTAACCAGGCAGGAAGCTCAGCCGCACCGACCGCCTGGGGTTGTCCCGGTTGAGGTCGACCAGGACCACGCTCTGCCAGGTGCCCAGCAGCGGCTCGCCGGCCAGCACCGGCACGGTCACCGACGGCGACACGATTCCCGGCAGCACGTGATCGGCGCCGTGTCCGGGTGATCCGTGGGAGTGACGGTAGCGGTCGTCACGCGGCAGCAGCCGCTCCAGGGCGTCGATCAGGTCGTCGTCCGAGCCGGCCCCGGTCTCGATCACCGCGATACCTGCGGTGGCGTGCGGCACGAAGACATTGCACAGCCCGTCACCTCGGCTACGGCAGAAGGCCCGCACCGCATCGGTGAGGTCGACGGTCCGGCGGCGCGCGGTGTCGATCTCGAGCAGTTCGGTGTCCATCGGTGTCCAGCCCAACCAGCGCCCCTGAACAGGGCCTTTGCCGTGTCGAGCGAATCGGCGGAGCGTGGATGGGGACCGGTGGCGCCACTGGGGCGCTGCCCCGACACGAAGGAGTCTGCCCAAATGAACTCGTCTATGTACGCGCGCTCAACGACTGTTCTGGCCCGGCCCGATCGCATCCGCCCGGGCATCGCCCATGTCGACCGCGAGGTACTCCCTGCCATGGAGACCATTCCGGGGTTCGTCGGCCTGTCCCTGATGGCCGACCGGGAATCCGGTCGCTGCATCCTGACCACCGCCTGGGACAGCGAGGTGGCCATGCATGCCAGCGAGGAGGCAGTTCGCCCGATCCGCGATGCCACCGCGGCGACTTTCGGCGGACCCGCTTCGGTAACCGAGTGGCAGGTGCTCGCGATGCATCGGGGCGAGCACGCCGCCCCGGGGACCTGTGTGCGGTCAACCTGGCTGAAGCTGGAACCCGATCGCTTCAGGCAGGCGCTCGACTTCTGCCGGTCCTCGGTGCTGCCCGCCATCGAGGAGTTGGAGGGATTCTGCAGCGCGAGCGTGCTGGCCGACCCCGACTCGCGACGAGCAGTGATCTCGGCGAGTTACGACAGCGCCGAGTCTCTCGACCACAACCGCGAGAGCGCCCGGTCGCTGCGCACGGCGCGGTTGCGTGAGCTGGGCGCCGACCAGCTCGACGTCGGCGAGTTCGAGTTGACCATCGCCCGGCTGCGGGTTCCCGAGATGGTGTGATCAGCGCTTGCGCCGGATGATGGCGCGGAGCTTGGCCAGCCGGCCGCCGATCTCCCGTTCGGCGCCCCGACCGGTGGGCCGGTAGTAGTCGACGCCGACCACCTCATCCGGTGGATACTGTTGTGCCACAACGCCATCCGCGTCGTCGTGCGGATATCGGTAACCCTGCGCGTGACCCAGCTTGGCCGCGCCGGAGTAGTGACCGTCGCGCAGGTGCGGTGGCACCAGGCCGGCTTTTCCGGAGCGGATGTCGTTCATCGCTGCGCCGAGAGCCGTGGTGACCGCGTTCGACTTCGGCGCGGTGGCCAGATGCACGGTGGCATGGGCCAGGGTCAGCTGCGCCTCCGGCATCCCGATCAACTGCACGGTCTGCGCGGCGGCCACCGCGATCGGCAACGCGGTCGGATCGGCCATCCCGATGTCCTCGCTGGCCAGGATCATCAGCCGCCGCGCGACGAACCGCGGGTCCTCACCGGCCACCAGCATCCGGGCCAGGTAGTGCAGCGCCGCGTCGACGTCGGAGCCGCGGACGGACTTGATGAAGGCGCTGACGACGTCGTAGTGCTGATCACCGTCGCGGTCGTAGCGCACCGCGGCCCGATCCAGCGACTGTTCGACGGTCTCGACGGTGATCGGCGCCCCGGCCGCGGTCGCGGTCTCGGCGGCGACCTCCAGGGCGGTCAGTGCGCGACGGGCGTCCCCTGCCGAGAGCTGGACCAGCAGGTCCACCGCATCGTCGGAGATCTCGACCGTGCCGGCCAGTCCGCGGGGATCGGCGACCGCCCGACGCACCACGGTCGCGATGTCCTCGCCGGCCAATGGCTGCAGTTGCAGGATCAGCGACCGGGACAGCAGGGGTGCCACCACGGAGAACGACGGGTTCTCGGTGGTCGCCGCCACCAGCAGCACCACCCGGTTCTCGACAGCCGCAAGCAGGGCGTCCTGCTGAGTCTTGGAGAAGCGGTGCACCTCGTCGATGAACAGGACGGTCTGCTCACCGTTGAGCAGTGCGCGCCGGGCGCTGTCGACCACGGCCCGCACTTCCTTGACCCCGGCGGTCAGCGCGGACAGCGCCTCGAAACGGCGGCCGGTCGCGTGCGAGATGAGCGAAGCCAGCGTCGTCTTCCCGGTCCCGGGCGGGCCGTAGAGGATCACCGACGCGGCGCCGGTTCCCTCCACCAGTCGGCGCAGCGGGGACCCCGAGCCCAACAGGTGAGCCTGGCCGACGACTTCGTCGAGGCTCCCGGGGCGCATCCGTACCGCCAGTGGCGCCGAACCCGACGGCGCCGACAGCGCCGACGTCGACAGCACCGAATCCTCGCCGGGAAGGTCGAAGAGGCTGTCGGGCACGGATCAGGCTTACCACGTCGGGTTGCCCGCCTTCGGCTAACCCGCGTCGGGCGGACGAGCTATCGACGCACGGATGCGGATTCAGTTACTTACTGCAGCTTCTCGATAACTCTGCATCGACGTTCAGTTTTTCAGTAGGTGGCAGCTAACTTCCAGTTGAGAATGCATTTTCTGATCCCGAACAAGCAATTGCTCTGGAAGCCTAATTTTTTGCTGAAACATTTGTCCGCAAACATTTATGTGGTTTAGTTTGGGCGCGCCCGACACCGACACCATGACCCCCTGGCTGTGCGGACTGGCTGACCCAAACGTGCGAAAGGGAACCCCTGTGGCAGACAAGAACCAACCCCTCAACGTCGTCGAGAACCTCGTCGACAAGCCCTACACCGTCCAGCGACTCGTGGAGCGCCCGGTGGAGCGGATCATCGACAAGCCGGTGACCCTGGAACGGGTCATCGAACGACTGGTGGTCGACACCGTCGACAAAGTCGTCGACAAGCCGGCTCAGGTGTCGCGGTTGGTGGAGCGGCCCGTGGTGAACGTGGTCGACGAGATCGTCGACAAGCCGGTCAAGGTGTCGCGCACCCTCGAGCGCCCCATCGTCACCATCGAGGACAACATCGTCGACAAGCCGGTCAAGGTCTCCCGCGCGGTGGAGCGTCCGGTGGTGACCGTGGTCGACGAGATCGTCGACAAGCCGCTGAAGGTGGGCCGCGCCGTCGAGCGCCCCGTCGTCACCATCCAGGACACCATCGTCGACAAGCCGGTCGAGGTGTCCCGGCTGGTCGAACGACCGGTGGTCACCATCATCGACAAGATCACCGACAAGCCGGTCGAGGTCCAGCGACTGGTGGAGAAGCTGGTGGTCAGCATCGTCGACAAGATCACCGACAAGCCCGCCCAGATCCAGCGACTGGTGGAGAAGCTGATCGTCGACATTCACGACAACGTGGTCGAGAAGCCGGTCACCGTGCAGCGACTGGTGGAGAAGCCGGTCGTGAACGTCGTCGACAAGGTCGTTGAGGTGCCGGTCGAGAAGATCGTTTACAAGACGATCGAGAAGCCGGTCGAGCGGATCGTCGAGATCACAGTGGAGAAGCCCGTGGTCAAGGTGGTCGAGAAGATCGTCGAGGTGGTCGTCGAGAACATCGTCGAGAAGATCGTCGAGAAGCCGGTCGATCGCATCGTCGAGAAGATCGTCGAGAAGCCCAACATCATCGAGAAGATCATCGAGCGCCCCGTCGACCGCATCGTCGAGAAGATCGTCGAGAAGCCCCACGTGGTGGAGAAGATCGTCGAGAAGCCGGTCGACCGGGTCGTCGAGAAGATCGTCGAGAAGCCCAACATCATCGAAAAGGTTCTTGAGCGCGCTGTCGACCGGACGGTGGAGAAGGTCGTCGAGAAGCCCAACATCATCGAAAAGATCATCGACAAGCCCGTCGACCGCATCGTCGAGAAGACCGTCGAAAAGCCCAACATCATCGAAAAAATCATCGACAAGCCCGTCGACCGCATCGTCGAGAAGACCGTCGAAAAGCCCAACATCATCGAAAAAATCATCGACAAGCCCGTCGACCGCATCGTCGAGAAGATCGTCGAGCGGCCGCGCATTGTGGAGAAGGTGATCGACAAGCCCGTCGAGAAGGTGCTCGAGAAGTTGGTCACCAACCCGGTGCTGGTGGAGAAGGTCGTCCACCGGGACGTCGAATACATCGACGAGCGGATCGTCGAGCGTCCGATCGAGACCGTGGTCGAGCGGATCGTCGAGCGTCCGGTCTACCGCGAGGTCGAGAAGATCGTCGAGAAGCCGGTCGAGAAGATCGTCGAGATCGTCGTCGAGAAGCCGGTGATCGTGCACAAGTACGTCGAGAAGCCCGTCGAGCGGGTCATCGAGCACGGTGCGGAGATCACCGTCGCCCGACGGGTGATGGGCAAGTCCGACGACGTCGAGGCCAAGTTCATCGGGCGTGACGCCCGTCAGGTCGAGTGGGTTGAGCGGGTCTCCGGTGAGCATCCCGACGACGACATCGTCGGCGACGAGTCAACGGTGTTCAAGGCCCGCGAGGCCTACCTGGTGGATCCCCGGGTTGATCCCAACGATCCGCGTAACCGCCGCCCGTGACGGGGCCGGCTGAGCTGCGACAGCCGGCCGGACACCTCAGACCCGGACACCACAGACATGGCGCCGGGGCGACCGAACCCCCTCTCGCCCCGGCGTCATCCTTCACAATCAACGTCATCGAAAATCCGACGAGGAGTCTTGTAGTGACACCAATCGTGTCGTCCCGATCCCGCCGTGGCGCAGTGGCCCTCGGCGGGATGTTCATTGCGGCCAGTGCCGTGCTGGTGAGCACACCTGCGGCGTCGGCGGCGCCGTCCAGCGATGCCGTGAACGCCATCAACGACCGCTACAGCGCCTTCGGTGGCGCCGGCTCACTGCTGGGCGCCCCGACCGGAGAAGCGGTCGACGCGCCTGGTGGCGCCGAGCGCGACTACGAGGGCGGTGCGATCTACTACTCGAAGGACACCGGGGCGCACGTCATGTACGGCGCAATCCTGGAGCGCTACAAGGCATTAGGAGGTCCGGGCAGCGAGCTCGGCTACCCCAAGAACGACGAGAGCGACACCGGTGACGGCACCGGGCGCTTCAACGACTTCACCACCCCCGGCGGCGCGTCGATGTACTGGACCCCGCAGTGGGGCGCCTCGGTGATCAAGGGCCGGGTGCTCGACGCCTGGCGTCAGTCCGGTGACATCACCGGTCCGTTCGGCTACCCCAGCGCCGACACGTCGATCCTCGACGGGGTGCAGACCGGCAAGTTCGTCGGGCCGGGCGGTACCGAGATCCAATGGTCGGAGGCGGCCGGACTGGTCACCATCCCCGCGGCGCTCGCGGCCACGATCCCGGGTTTCAGCGCTACCGCGCCGACGGCAGAAGGGACCACGTCCGTGACCAAGCCAAGCCTGGCGCCCACCACGACCACCGCTCCCGCCAAGGGGTCCGGCAAGAGCAGTAAGTGGTGGTGGATTCCGGTCGGGCTGGCCGCACTCGCCCTGCTCATCGGGTTGCTGCGGCTGATGACCCGCAAGCCCAAGGCGCCCGAACCGGTCAGGGTCGCGGCGCAGCATGCGCCTGATGTGACAGCGCAGCGTACGCCTGATGTCACGGCCCAGCGTGCCGCCGAAGCCGCAGCGCAGCGTGCTGCCGAGGTCACGGCGCCGCGCGCAACCGAGGTCAAGAAGCCGGCGCCGGTGATTCCGCCGCCGCCGGTCCGCCCGGTCACCCCGGTCCCCACCCTGCGGCCGCCGGCTCCCCCGGCACCGCCGGCTCCGGCCAAGGTGGTTCCGCTGGTCAAGACGCCGCCGCCGGCGCCCAAGCCGGTTACCCCGGCGGCCCCGGTTCCGCCGGTGCCCAAGCCGGATCCGGCCCCCGAAACCGTGGCCATCCGGCCACTGCTCTCGGAGCCGCCCAAGGCGACGATCCACACCGAGTCCGCCGCCCACGACGACACCGCCACGGTGATCAAGTACGAGTCCTCGGCGCCGGCGGCCACCAGCATCCAGGTGACCTACGAGAACAACGCGGTCGGCGACAACCAGGAAAGCCGTGCCGACAAGAGCGACACGGTTCCCGACTCACGACAGCTCTGAACCAATAACCCGTCTGACCTTCAGACATACCAACAAGGAGAAAACACATGGAATGGCTACTCGGTGCAGTCGGCGGCCTCATCGGCGGTAACGCGGCCGGCGTCAAGAACGGCCTCGGCGCAGGTCCCAACAGCATCGCCGGCGCACTCGGCGGCCTGCTCGGCGGCGGACTGGGCGGCAACGCGATCGGCAACCTGATCGGTGGCGGCGACGTCGCCCACATCGTCGGACAACTCGGTGGTGGCGGCGTCACCGGCGCCATCCTGACCGCCATCGTGGGCGCGGTCATGAAGGGCAAGGCCGCCAAGTAAGGCAGCTGCAGAATGAATTCGGCGCGGGTGACCAACTGGTCGCCCGCGCCGAATTCGTTTGTGGCTGTTGAGTTTTCGAAACTAAGCGGTCGGAACCGCCAGCTCGGTCTCTTCCTTCGCGGCTTCGGCCGGGGTCGGCCAGGGCTCGGGAACCGGACGCTGCCGCACCCGTTGCGGCCACCAGAACCAACGGCCCATCAAGGCCGCGATCGACGGAGTCATGAAGGACCGGATCACCAGGGTGTCGAACAGCAGACCTAGCCCGATGGTGGTGCCCACCTGCGCCAGGATCTTCAGTTCGCTGAAGCCCATCGCCGCCATCGTCACCGCGAAGACCAGACCGGCCGAGGTCACCACCGAGCCACTGCCACCCATCGCGCGGATGATGCCGGTGTTGAGGCCGGCGTGGATCTCCTCCTTGAACCGCGCGACGAGCAGAAGGTTGTAGTCCGATCCCACCGCCAACAGGATGATGACCGACATCACCAGCACCATCCAGTGCAGAGGGCGGCCCAACAGGTCCTGCCAGATCAGCACCGAGAGTCCGAACGACGTGCCCAGCGACAGCACCACGGTGCCGACGATGACGGCTGCGGCGACAACGCTGCGGGTGATGATCAGCATGATGATGAAGATCAGGCACAGCGCGGAGATGCCGGCGATCATCAGGTCGTAGTTGGCGCTTTCCTGCATGTCCTTGAAAGCCGCCGCGGTACCGGCGAGATAGATCTTCGAGCCCTCCAACGGGGTGCCCTTGATCGCCTCGAATGCCGCGTTCTTGATGGTGGCGATGTCCTTGAGACCTTCCGGGGACATCGGGTCACCCTCGTGGGCGATGATGAACCGCACCGCTTTTCCGTCCGGGGACAGGAACATCTTCATGCCGCGCTTGAAGTCGGCGTTCTCGAAGACCTCCGGCGGCAGGTAGAACGAATCGTCGTTCTTCGCGTCGTCGAAGGCCTTGCCCATCGCGGCCTGATTGTCCTGCATCGCCTCCATCTGGTCGTACATGCCGGACTGGGTGCTCTGCATGGTCAGCTGCATCTTCTGCATCGACACCATGGTGTCGATCATCGGCGGCATGATCGTGCGCATCTCGGCGGTGAGCGTGTCCAACTGGTGCAGGCTGGGCAGCAGGCTCTTGAAGTCGTCGGTCATCGTGTCGATGCCGTCGATGGTGTCGAAGATCGACCGGGTCGCCCAGCACATCGGGATGTCGAAGCAGTGCGGTTCCCAGTAGAGGTAGTTGCGGATCGGCCGGAAGAAGTCGTCGAAGTTGGAGATGTTGTCGCGCAACTCGTTGATGTCGTCGTAAGTGATGTCCATCTTGCCGACCATGTCGTGCGTGACGGCGTTGAGCGCGCCCATCATGTCGTACATCTTGGTCATGCTGTCGATGTTGATCTGCATGTCGTCGCCCATTTTGAGCATGTCTTTCATGCGGTCCTGCAGGTACGACTGGTTCATCGTCTGCAGGGTGCCCTGCATGCCGATCATGAACGGAATGGAACTGTGCGCGACGGGGGTCCCCAGCGGACGCGTGATGGTGGTGACCCGTCCGATGCCGGGCTGGTGGAACATCGCCTTGGCGACCCGGTCGATGACCAGGAAATCCGCCGAGTTGCGCATGTCGTGGTCGCTCTCGAGCATGAGCATCTCCGGACTGAGGCGCGCGGCCGGGAAGTGCCGTTCGGCCGCTGCGAAACCTTCGGAGGCCGGGATGTCCGGCGGCAGATAATGCCGGTCGTTGTAGTCGGTGCGGTAGCCCGGCAGGGCCAGCAGGCCCACCAGCGCGAGCGCGATGGTAGCCGTCAGGATCGGACCGGGCCAGCGGACCACGGCCGCGCCGACCCGGCGCCAGAACCGTTCGCGCAGAGCCCGTTTCGGTTCCAGCGCACCCAGGTGGCTGGCCACCGTCACCACGGCCGGGCCCATCGTGACGGCCGCCGCCACCATCACGACCATGCCGATGGCCAGAGGCACACCCATGGAATGGAACATCGGGCTTCGGGTGAAGTGCAGGCAGAACAGCGCACCGGCGATGGTCAGGCCCGAACCGAGGATGACGTGGGTGGTGCCGTGGAACATCTCGTAGTAGGCGGACTCCTTGTCCTTACCCTTACCCCTGGCCTCCTGGTAGCGGCCGAACAGGAAGATCACGTAGTCGGTGCCGGCCGCGATCGCCACCATGGTCAGCAGGTTCACCGCGAACGTCGACAACTCGATCAGACGGAAATGGCCGAGGAACGCCACCACCCCACGCGCGGCAGCCAGTTCGGCGAAGACCATGAACAACGCCAGCAGCACGGTGACGACGGACCGGTAGACGAAGAGCAGCATCACCATGATCACGCCGAAAGACAGAATCGTGACCAGTTGCAGGCTGCGGTCACCGGCGATATGGGTGTCGGCGATCAGCGCCGACGGGCCGGTGACGTAGGCCTTGACGCCGGGCGGGGCGGCAACGCTTGCGACGACGTTCTTGGCCGCGTCCACCGATTCGTTGGCCAGGCCCTCACCCATGTTGCCGGCCAGATAGACCTGGACGTAGGCAGCCTTGCCGTCGGAACTCTGCGAACCTGCCGCGGTGAGCGGATCGCTCCAGAAGTCCTGCACATGCTCGACGTGTTTGGTGTCAGCCTTCAGCTTGCTGACGACCTGGTCGTAGTACGCGTGCGAGTCGGCACCGAGTGGCTGGTCGCCCTCGAGCACGATCATCACCGAGGTGTTGGAGTGGAACTCGTCGAACACCTCGCCGATCCGGTTCATCGCGATGGTCGACGGCGCATCCTGAGCCGACATCGGAACCGACTGTTCCTTGCCGACCTCCTCGATCTGGGGCACCGCGGTGTTGGTCAACACCGTCAGGGCGAGCCAGGCCAGGATGATCGGCACCGAGAGCCGCCGGATCCAGTGTGCGATGTGCGGCCGCGCCGTGCGCTGGCTGTGGCCGGCCGTCATCCGGACTTGACGATGCAGAACGTCTGCGCGCTGACCCCGCTGGACCAGCGCTCATCCTTGAGGACGCCGTCGACGGTGATCCGGCAGCCGATGGTGTCGGCATCACCCTGGGCGACGATGTTCGCGGCCGCGGCCGGCGCGGTGGTGGTCAATGTGAGCGTCCACGGCAACGGGACGTCCCGGGCGATCTGCGGCTCGGCATCGAGGTTGAGGTAGTTCACGGTGGCCACCGCGCCCGGTGGGCCCATGATCTCGTAGACGACCACCTTGGGGTTGAACGGCTTGGGATCGTTGACCAGACCGCTGCCCTCCCGGGTGAGTTCGGTCTTGCCGAACACCCCGCGCAGCCGATCCACGGCGAAGATGGCCACTGCGACCACGACCAGGATGACCACCACCATCCAGGCCTTGCGGAATCCCCGCATCGCCCAGTACCCGATGCTGCGCCGCGGGCGCTTTCCGGCCTTGGCCTCCACCTTTGCGGCCCGGCGTGCACTGCGGGCGGCCCTGCGGGATTGCGGCTGCTCAGAAGCAGGCACCGGGTCGGTCATCTGGCCTGCGGTCGTGCCGGCTGGGCTCTCCACCGTCATCCCCGGCACCCCCACGCTACGACCACGACCGACACCGCTACATAGTAGAACTAACAGTATTGCCGCGCGAACCGGATGTGACCGGCGTCATGCACTCACTCGATGGCGCCGGAAAGGTGCAGATCGGCGAGTGCCGTCTGCGCCGCCTCCCTCAACTGCTCCCGGGTGGTCGTGCCGTGCGCGTTGGACTGGCCGATCGAGATCCACACCCGGCCGTTGACACGCCCTGAAATCACCGGATGGAAGATCCCGTCGCTGCGGCGCAGGTCCCGGAATGTGATGCCCTGCTCGAACGGCAGGAAGAATGCGGCATCGGCATCGGTGCCGTCGGGCCGGTTGGTCGCGGGATCGAGTTCTCCGAGGTAAGAGCAACCGACCTCCTTGCTCTTGAGCACCAGGCCCTCGAGCCTGCGCACCACCCGTTGCGGCACGAACGGCACCAACGGCAGTGGGCCCAGCAGGTCATTGCCGGACTCCCCGAGGCCGGCAAGTGCGTCCTTGAACTGTGCCCGCACGCCGGACAGGTCGGTGGTCACGACGTCGGGATCGACCGTGAACGCCACGCTCGTCAACGCGTTCGCCCGCTCGTCTCCGGGCGTGCGCTCGCTGATCGGGACGGACATGTTCACCATCCCGTCCTCGGCCAGCCAGTCGAGAGCCTTTCCGCACCGGGCGCCGAAGCCCAGCAGCAGGGTCGGCCCGGTGCCGCCGAGTTCACCGGCCCGTTTGTCCCAGTGCTCGGCGTCGACGTGAACCGTGACCGAGGGAACAACCACCTCCCGGTCCAGACCGGCCTCCCCGGCCGGGATTTCGGGGGCTTTCCGCCGCACCGTCGAGGCGCCCTCCTTGCGGGCGAGGCGGGCCGCGGCCACGACCGACGTGAAGACCTCCGGCAACCCCCGAATCAGGGTCCGCGCATCCGCCTTCAGCGCTTGATACCGGGGTCGCGAACCGGGCGGCGGATAGCCCAGGTCGTGGGTGATGCCTTTGGCGGCATCGGTGACGGCCACGACTGCGCCGACACCGTCAGCGATGGTGTGCGAGACGATCAGCGTCACCGCCGCGCCGCCGTCGGTCAGTGGCAGCACCGCCAATCTCCACGACGGGCCGAGCTCGGGGTCGATCGGCACACGAGCCTGCTCGACAGCCCACTCCCGAAGTTCGGCTCGCGGCCGGGCCGCCGGTGCGATCTCGATATCGGGCAACCCGGGCCAGGAGACCCATCGGTGCCGGCCGAACGGCAGCGGCGAGCGTTCTATGCGACGGCCGAGCAGTCCCCGTCCGAGGTTGTGATGGAACCGGCGCAGCGCTGCCAGATCGACGTCGTGGCTGTAGACCCAGCACCACTGGATCAGTGGATCCCGCCCGCGCGCCCGCAGGCCCAGGAAGGACGCCTGATCCATGTAGTCGATCGTGTTATCCACGCCGGTCATCGTAGAGAGGACCTATTCCACCGTTCCGGACAGACAAAAGTCGGCGAGGGTTTCGCGGACCGACTGTGCGAGTTCGGCCCTGGTGGTGCTCGCCTCGGCGTTGGTGTAGCCGATGCTGATGAAGATCCTCCCGTTGACCCTGCCGGTGACCACCGGGAAGAAGGATCCACCGGTTCGGCGGATGTCGGCGCCGGTGAGGTTCTCGGCCATCCTCACCGAGAAGAAATCGGCGTCGGTGCCGTCAGGGCGATTGACCGCGGGGTCGAACTGGCCGAGGTTCGAGCTGCCGATGACGCCGGTGCTGATGACCATCCCTTCAAGCCGCCGGGCCAGCGCCTTGGGCACCACCGGAACCAGCGGCAGTGGGGCCAGCAGTTCATGCCGCGCTTCGCTCAGGCCCGACAGCGCGGCCTTGAGGCCGGCGCGAACAGAGGTCAGGTCGGCGCACACCTGATCGGGGTCCACCGTCATCGACACCTGGGTCAAGGCGTTGCCACGGGTGTCGCCCTCAGTGCGTTCGTTGACCGGCACAGTGACGTCCACCCGGCCTTCGCCGTTGGTCCAGCCCAGCCGGCCGCCGAGGCGGCCCGTCAACCCGATGAACAGTGCTGTCGGGGTGCCGCCGAGTTCGGCGGCTCGGGCATCCCACGTCTCGGCGTCGGCGTAGACGGTGATCGCGGCCAACGTGACCCGCTGATCCGGCGCGGGGGCCTTGCCATTGGTCTCGCGCGCTGGGGACGACAGCGAGTCACTGCGGGTGCGGGCCAGCCGTGCCAGCGCGATCGCGGCGCGAACCATGCCCGGGAATTCACGGACAGCACGACGCGAATCAGCAAGCAGCGCAGGCAGTTTCGCCGAGCTTCCGGACGTCGGGTAACCGAGGTCCCGGCTCTCCCCCTTGGCTGCCGCCACAACGGCCAGGGTCGCTCCGACTCCGTCTGCGACGGTGTGCGAGAGCACCAGGGTCACCGCGGCGCCACCTCCGGCGATCGGTTGCACCGCCAGCCTGAACGAGGGTCCGTACTCGGGGTCGATGGGCAACGCGGCCTGCTCGTCGAACCAGGCGAGCACCTCACTGCGGGGCAGTGCCGCCGCTTCGACGGCGATGTCGGCCGGGCCGGGCCAGGCGATCCAGCGGTGCCGGCCGAACGGAAGCGGAGAGCGTTGGATGCGCCGGCCGAGCAGACCCCGGCCCAGGTTGTGGTGGAACCGTCGCAGCGCATCGAGGTCGACGTCGTGGCCGTAGATCCAGCTGAACTGGATCACCGGCCCGTGGCCGAGTGCGCGCAGACCGAGGAAGGACGCCTGATCGATGTAGTCGAGCGTGTTGTCCATAGCCAGTCTGTTTCAGTGCGCTGTCTGTCAGGCGGGGTTCTTGGGCGCTTCTGGCTTGTGGTCCATCCCACTCTCCTTGCGCTGCTGCGCGGTGATCGGCGCGGGCGCATCGGTGAGCGGGTCGATTCCACCGCCGGACTTGGGGAAAGCGATGACGTCGCGGATGGAGTCCGCCCCGAACAGCAGGGCGGTGATCCGGTCCCAGCCGAAGGCGAGTCCACCGTGCGGCGGGGCGCCGAAGGTGAAGGCCTCCAACAGGAATCCGAACTTCTCGTTGGCTTCGCCCGAGTCGATGCCCATCACCGAGAACACCCGCTCCTGGATGTCGCGGCGGTGGATGCGGACCGAGCCGCCACCGATCTCGTGGCCGTTGCAGACGATGTCGTAGGCGTCGGCGAGCACCGAACCCGGATCGGTGTCGATGCGCTCGGCGTGCCCGGGCTTCGGCGAGGTGAAGGCGTGGTGCACCGCGGTCCAGGCACCCGAGCCCACCGCGACGTCGCCCGCGGCGGTGGCGTCACCGGCCGGTTCGAACAGCGGCGGGTCGACTATCCAGACGAACGCCCACGAGTTCGGGTCGATCATGTCCAGCTTGCGGGCGATCTCGCCGCGGGCCGCACCGAGCAGTGCGCGGGACGGCTTGACCGGGCCGGCTGCGAAGAACACGCAGTCACCGGGTTTCGCGCCGACGTGGGCCGCCAGGCCCTCGCGTTCGGCGTCGGAGAGGTTCTTGGCCACCGGGCCGCCGAGTTCGCCCTCCTCGCCGATGAGCACGTAGGCCAGACCCTTCGCCCCGCGCTGCTTGGCCCATTCCTGCCAGCCGTCCAGCGCGCGACGCGGCTGCGCGGCGCCGCCGGGCATGACCACCGCGCCGACGTACGGCGCCTGGAACACCCGGAACGGGGTGTCCTTGAAGTAGTCGGTGCACTCGACGAGTTCCAGGCCGAAGCGCAGATCGGGCTTGTCAGACCCGAACCTGCTCATCGCATCGGCGTAGGTCATCCGCGGGATCGGCCGGGACACCTGGTAGCCGATCAGCGCCCACAGCGCGGTCAGGATCTCCTCGGCGACGGCCATCACCTCGTCGGCGTCGACGAAGCTCATCTCCAGGTCGAGCTGGGTGAACTCGGGCTGCCGGTCGGCGCGGAAATCCTCGTCCCGGTAGCAGCGGGCGATCTGGTAGTAGCGCTCCATGCCGGCCACCATGAGCAGCTGCTTGAACAGCTGCGGACTCTGCGGCAGGGCGTAGAACGAGCCGGGCTGCAGCCGGGCCGGCACCAGGAAGTCGCGCGCCCCCTCCGGGGTGGACCGGGTCAGCGTCGGGGTCTCGATCTCGACAAAGTCGTGGCCGGCCAGCACACCGCGGGCCGCGGCGTTGACCTTGGAGCGCAACCGGATCGCGTCACCCGGCCCGCCCTCGCGGCGCAGATCGAGGTAGCGGTACTTCAGCCGGGCCTCCTCGCCGGCCTGCTCGTCGAGCTGGAAGGGCAGCGGGGCGCTCTCCCCCAGCACGGTCAGCGAGGTCGCGTTGACCTCGATGTCGCCGGTGGGGATGTCGGCGTTGGCGTTGCCCTCGGGGCGGACCTCGACGATGCCGGTGACCGCGACGCAGAACTCCGCGCGTAACCGGTGCGCCTGGGCCAGGACGTCGGCGTCGCGGAAGACCACCTGGGCCACCCCGGTGGCGTCGCGCAGGTCGATGAAGATCACCCCGCCGTGGTCACGGCGTCGCGCGACCCAGCCGGCCAGCGTGACCGTCTGGCCGGCATCGGTTGACCGCAACGAACCGGCGCCATGACTGCGCAGCAATGTCACTCCTAGGAACTTAAGAACCCACGGGTTCGGGCGGGTGATCCGCCGGGTGAAGTCTATGGAGTCCGCGGGTCGCCGCGACCACCGACACCTCGAGGTGCGGTTATGGCAAGCTTGTCGCGGCGGCTCACCAGGGGCGGCAGCAAAAGATCGAGGAGCACGGATGACCTTCAACGAAGGCATGCGGATCGACACCAGCACCACCAGCACCGGCGGTGGCGGCGGCGGTCGCGGCATCGCGCTCGGCGGCGGTATCGGCGGTCTGGCGATCGTGCTGCTCGCCCTGTTCCTCGGGGTCGACCCCGGCCCGGTGATCAACCAGATGCCGACGGGGCCGGCCCAGTCGTCCGGCCCGACCTATGACCTGACCAAGTGCCGCACCGGAGCCGACGCCAACGCGCACGTCGAGTGCCGGGTGGTGGCCACCGGCAACTCGGTGGACGGCGTGTGGCAGCAACTTCTGCGCGGCTACCGCCGGCCGCAGATGAAGCTGTTCAAGGGCCAGATCCAGACCGGGTGCGGAGCGGCGACCAGTGATGTGGGGCCGTTCTACTGCCCGGCCGACCAGACCGCCTACTTCGACACCGACTTCTTCCAGGTGCTCAAGACCCAGTTCGGTTCCAGCGGCGGTCCGCTGGCCCAGGAGTACGTGGTGGCCCACGAGTACGGCCATCACGTCCAGAACCTGCTCGGCGATCTGGAACGGGCGCAGAAGGGCGCGCAAGGCGCGCAGGGCGGCGGAGTCCGTTCGGAACTGCAGGCCGACTGCTACGCCGGGGTGTGGGCGCACTACGCGTCGACCACCAAGCAGCAGGGCACCGACGTCACCTACCTGCAACCGTTGACCGACAAGGACATCGCCGACGCGCTGTCGGCCGCCTCGTCGGTGGGCGATGACCGGATCCAGAAGGAGACCACCGGCCGGGTGAACCCGGAGCGCTGGACGCACGGGTCCTCGGAGCAGCGGCAGAAGTGGTTCACCGTCGGATACCAGACCGGTGACCCCAACAAGTGCGACACCTTCAGCGCGCGCGACCTGAATTAGCTTCGCGCAGAAGGTGATTCAGCCGGCGTCGCGCAGTTGCGCGGCGACCGGCGGCACCAAAGCGCCGAGCGACCTGAAGAGTTCAACGGCGGCGGCGAGGCAGCCGTCGACGAAGGCGCCGAACTCCGCTGGGTCGACTCCGCGGTAGACACTGCCGGCGGCGACGCCGACCAGATTCGGGTCACTGGACTCCTGCAGCAGCGCGCCGATCGCGCGGCAGTCCGAGTTCCAGCGCGCCAGCGCCTGAAGGATCCGGTCGCTGTAGGCAGCCGGGTAATACCGGTCGGGTGTGATGCTGATCTGGACACCATCGCGGTCCGCACCGCTCACCTCGAGGTGGACGTGCAGGCGCGCATGGTCGCCGATGTCGACCATGAAGAAGTACACGTCATCGCGGTAGCCGCGGTAATAGCGGATCCCACGCACGTCGAGGTACTTCTCGATCAGCTCGTTCATGCCCGCTCAACGCGCGGCATCGGCCGCCCGGTTCCCGGCGGCACCTGGAACTGCCCGATCTATACCGGATCGAAACCTGACACCAGCCAACGGCTTCGGGATCAGAAGTAGCGCGGGAACGGACTCCAATCCGGGTCGCGCTTCTCCAGGAAGGCGTCGCGGCCCTCGACAGCCTCGTCGGTCATATACGCCAGCCGGGTCGCCTCGCCGGCGAAGATCTGCTGACCGACCAGACCGTCGTCGAGCAGGTTGAAGGCGAACTTCAGCATCCGTTGTGCCTGAGGCGATTTCCCGTTGATCTTCGCCGCCCACTCCAGACCGACGGATTCCAGGTCGGCATGGTCGATGACCCGGTTGACCGCACCCATCCGGTGCATCTCCTCAGCCGTGTAGACGTCCCCGAGGAAGAAGATCTCCCGGGCGAACTTCTGCCCCACCTGCTTGGCCAGATAGGCGCTGCCGTAGCCGCCGTCGAAACTGCCGACGTCGGCGTCGGTCTGCTTGAACCGCGCATGCTCGCGGCTGGCGAGGGTGAGATCGCATGTCACGTGCAGGCTGTGCCCGCCACCGGCCGCCCAACCGTTGACCAGACAGATCACCACCTTGGGCATGAACCGGATCAGCCGCTGGACCTCGAGGATGTGCAGCCGGCCGGCCCGCGCCGCATCGACGGTGTCGGCGGTCTCCCCTTCCGCGTACTGATAGCCGCTGCGACCGCGGATGCGCTGATCCCCACCAGAACAGAACGCCCAACCGCCGTCCTTGGCCGAGGGCCCGTTGCCGGTCAGCAACACCACACCGATCTCCGGCCACATCCGGGCGTGATCCAGCGCCCGGTAGAGCTCGTCGACGGTGTGCGGGCGGAATGCGTTGCGCACCTCCGGGCGGTCGAAGGCCACCCGCACGGTCGGCTGCGGAATCCCGTCGCGCACATGACGGTGGTAGGTGATGTCGGTCAAATCCTCGAATCCTGCAACGGTCTGCCACAGTGCCGGGTCAAAGGGGTTGTCTCGCATGGGCGTCATCGTAGGCCCCGGTTCGGCTGCCCCATTCGGTAGGAAAAGAACTCGACGAGGACTGGGCGAAGCGCCCACTCCGGCAAATCCCCATCGAGTCAGTGAAACACCACGGGAGCGGTATTCAGCTGCTAATTTCCAGACCGTTGGCGAATGAACGACAGGAGTCCAGAATGACCGCGAAGACCGCAGATCCCGCCGGCAGTGTCCTGACTGATGCCAGGGCCTACTCCGATGAGAAGCGGCTGTACGCGGCGCTCGCGCACCTGCGGGCCCACGCCCCGGTGGCCTGGGTGGAGGCCGAAGGCTTCCAGCCGTTCTGGGCGATCACCAAGCACGCCGACATCATGGACATCGAACGGCAGAACGACCTGTTCACCAACGATCCCCGTCCGTTCCTGCAGCAGGCTGAACTCGACGCGAAACTGCGCGCCGAGCGCGAGGCCGGCGTGGGCCTGCGCACCCTGATCCACACCGACGATCCGCACCATCGCGACCTGCGCAAGATCGGCGCCGACTGGTTCAAGCCCTCGGCGCTGAAGGCCCTCAAGGAGCGCTGCGACGAACTGGCCAAGATCTGGGTCGACCGGATGGCCGAGATCGGCCCGGAGATGGACTTCGTCCAGGACATCTCGGTCAACTACCCGCTGTACGTGATCCTGACGCTGCTGGGCATGCCGGAGTCCGACTTCGGCTTCATGCTCAAGCTCACCCAGGAACTGTTCGGCGCCGACGACCCGGACATGCAGCGCGACGCGAACCCCGATGCGTTCATGGTGATCGTCATGGAGATGTTCCAGTACTTCACCGAACTGACCGCGGCCCGGCGCGCGCAGCCGACCGACGATCTGGCCTCGGCGATCGCCAACGCCAAGATCAACGGCGAGCCGATGTCGGACATGGACACGTTGTCCTACTACGCGATCGTCGCCTCCGCCGGACATGACACCACCGCCGCCGGGATCGCCGGTGGGCTGCGGGCACTGCTGGAGCACCCCGACCAGTTGGCCCGGTTGCAGGCCGATCCTTCTCTGATGGGCACCGCGGTCGAGGAGATCATCCGCTGGGTCACCCCGGTCAAGGAGTTCATGCGCACCGCCCAGGCGGACACCGAAGTCCGCGGCGTTCCGATCAAGAAAGGTGAGTCGGTACTGCTGAGCTACGTCTCGGCCAACCGCGACGAGGATGCCTTCGAGAACCCCGACAAGTTCGACGTCGGCCGCGACCCGAACAAGCAACTGGCCTTCGGTTACGGCGTGCACTTCTGCCTGGGCGCCTCACTGGCCCGGATGGAGATCAACAGCTTCTTCACCGAACTGATCCCCCGGATCAAGACCATCGAACTGGCTGGGGAACCCGCGTCCATCGGGACACTGTTCGTCGGCGGCCCTAAGCGGCTGCCGATCCGCGTCACGCTGAAGTGAGTTAGCCCGTCACCAGCGCGACAGGAAGCACTGCGGGCTGTACGGGGCGTCCCCGGTGCTGGCCACCTGGCCGTCGATGGTGACCTCGCAGTGCGCCTCCGGCGCGGCCTGCCCGCCATGGGTGGTGCTGCTGACCTGAAGGAAGGCCCACTGCGGGTCGACCATCGTGGTGGAGAAGGTCCACGGGGCACCCGGTCCGACGTTGATGGTCTCGCGCTTCATGTAGGCATACGAGTCGGCGTTGTAGGCGGCCTTGTTGGCCGGCTGGGCCGTCAGGTAGGTGACGGTGAAATCCGACGGGCCGGCCGCGGTCAGGGTGTAGGTCACCTGATGCTGGGCCGGCTGGGCCGGATCCGCGTTGGAAACCGCGTGAGCTGCTGCAATGCCGGCGGCTGCCAGCATCAGCGCAGCCGCTCCCCTCGCCGTGATGGTTCGCATATCAGCCATATCGACCACGATAGCGTCGCCGTTACGCCGCGAATCAGGCCAGTTTGGCCAGCACTTCGGCCACCGCCGCGGCCAGCGGAACGTCGACCTGCTCACCGTTGGTGAGGTCCTTGATGCCGACGGTGCCGGCCTCGATATCGCGGTCCCCGGCCACCAGCGCCAGCCGGGCGCCGGAACGGTCGGCGGCGCGCATCGCACCCTTGACGCCGCGGTCGCCGTAGGCCAGGTCGACCCGGACCCCGGCCGCCCGCAGGGCGGCGGCCACCCGGGCCAGTTCCAGCTTGGCGGGCTGGCCCATCGGCACCCCGAACACGTCGCACCGGGTGGCGTCGCCGACGGTCTTGCCCTCGGCCTGCAGGGCCAGCATGGTGCGGTCCACCCCGAGGCCGAAGCCGATCCCGGACAGGTTCTGCCCGCCGAGTTCGGCCATCAGCCCGTCGTAGCGCCCGCCGCCGCCGATGCCGGACTGCGCGCCGAGTCCGTCGTGGACGAACTCGAAGGTGGTCTTGGTGTAGTAGTCCAGGCCGCGCACCATCCGGGGATTGATGACGTACGGGACCCCGAGTGCGTCGAGGTGGGCCAGCACGGTGTCGAAGTGCTCCTTGGCCGGAGCCGACAGATGGTCGAGCATCACCGGGGCGTCGGCGGTCATCTCCCGCACGTGCGGGCGTTTGTCGTCGAGCACCCGCAGCGGGTTGAGTTCGGCGCGCTGCCGGGTTGCCTCGTCGAGATCGAGGCCGAACAGGAAGTCCTGCAACAACTTCCGGTACTGCGGCCGGCAGGTGTCATCGCCCAGCGAGGTGATCTCGAGGCGGAATCCGTCCAGCCCCAGCGAGCGGAAACCGGAGTCGGCGATCGCGATCACCTCGGCATCGAGTGCGGGATCGTCGACACCGATCGCCTCGATGCCGACCTGCTGTAACTGGCGGTAGCGGCCGGCCTGCGGACGCTCGTAGCGGAAGAACGGACCGGAGTAGCAGAGCTTGACCGGCAGCGCACCGCGGTCCAGACCGTGCTCGATCACCGCCCGCATCACCCCGGCCGTGCCCTCCGGACGCAGCGTCACCGAACGCTCACCGCGGTCGGCGAAGGTGTACATCTCCTTGGACACCACGTCGGTGGACTCGCCCACCCCGCGGGCAAACAGTGCGGTGTCCTCGAAGATCGGCAGCTCGATGTCGCCGTAACCGGCCCGGCGGGCGGCGGTCAGCAGTCCGTCGCGGACGGCGACGAACTCCGCGGACTGAGGCGGCAGGTAATCCGGGACGCCCTTGGGCGCCTGAAAGTCACTCACAGTGAGGTAATCCCTTGCAGGAACGGGTTGGAGCGCCGTTCGGCGCCGACGGTGGTGGCCTCGCCGTGACCCGGGAGAACCCGGGTGTTGTCGGGCAGGACGAACATTTTGGTGATGATCGAGTCCAGCAGATCACGGCCGCTGCCGCCGGGCAGATCGGTGCGCCCGACCGACTGCTTGAACAGGGTGTCGCCGGTGAACACCAGGCCCGCGTCGTCGGATCCGGGCGGGCGCACCCGGAACGCGACCGACCCGCGGGTGTGTCCCGGGGTGTGGTCGACGGCGACGCCAAAGTCGCCGAAGTCCAGTTCGGCCCCGTCACGGTCGAGGTCGACGACCTGCTTGGGCTCGCGGAAGAGCGCACCGAGGGCGATCTGTCCGATCCGGGGGCCGAAGCCGCGGATCGGGTCGGTGAGCAGGTGCCGGTCCTCGGGATGGATGAACACCGGACACCCGTAGGTGTCGGCGACCTTCTGGGCCGACCAGATGTGGTCGATGTGACCGTGGGTGAGAAGCACCGCCGCCGGGGTCAGCCGGTTCTCGTCGAGGATCCGGCGCAACGGACCGAAGGCCCGCTGACCCGGGTCGACGACCACCGCGTCAGCACCCTGGTGGGGGGCCAGCACGTAGCAGTTACACGCCAACATGCCGGCCGGGAAACCGGTGAGCAACACGCTGACCAGTCTCGCACCCGGCCGCCCCGGTGGGTCGTCCCCCCCGCTCACATGTTCGGCTGGCAGACTCGGGGGCGATTCCGACCCGACACCATCTGGAGGACCACCGCGGTGCCCACCAACGCACAACGACGCGAGACGGCCAAGCGCAAGCTCGAACGGCAGCTGGAGACCCGCGCCAAGAAGGAGAAGCAGCAGCGGATCCTCACGGTGGCGGGGTCGCTGGTCGCGATCGCCCTGGCCGCCGGCCTCATCGCATGGTTCGTGTTCGGCAACAAGGACGCCTCGACCACCGCGTCCTCGGCGTCGTCGTCGGTGGCGTCGGGTCCGACCACTCTGGTCCGCGGCGGCGACGGCCAGCTCCCGGCCTTCAAGGCGCCCGCCGATCTGGGCGCCAACTGCCAGTACAAGGCAGGCGAGCCGGCCAGCAAGAAGGTCGACGCGCCCAAGACCGGCAAGGTGCCCACCGACCCGGCCACCATCAGCGTCAGCATGTCCACCGACCAGGGCAACATCGGCCTGGTCCTGAACAACGCCGAAGCGCCGTGCACGGTCAACAGCTTCGCCAGCCTGGCCCAGAAAGGCTTCTTCGACGGGACCGTCTGCCACCGGCTGACCACCACCCCGGGCCTGGGCGTGCTGCAGTGCGGCGACCCGACCGGCACCGGCTCGGGCGGCCCGGGCTACTCGTTCGCCAACGAGTACCCGACCAACCAGTACCCGAAGGGTGATCCGGCGCTGGACAAGCCGGTGCTCTATCCGCGCGGCAGCCTGGCGATGGCCAACGCCGGTGCCGACACCAACGGCAGCCAGTTCTTCCTGGTCTACAAGGATTCGCAGCTGCCGCCGAACTACACGGTGTTCGGCACAATCGATGGAACCGGTCTGGCCACCCTGGACAAGGTTGCCCAGGCCGGCGTCGCCGGCGGCGCCCAGGACGGCAAGCCCTCTACCGAGGTCAAGGTCAAGTCCGTCCTTCTGGACTAGGCAGCCATGTCCGTCCCGCCCTATCAGGATCCGGCGTACTCCGAGCCGACGACACCGCCCTACGGCCAGCCGGCGGGCGGGACGGCGTATCCGGAGTACCCGCCGTATCCGCCGCCGATGCCCTACCCGTATCTGCCCGGGTACCCGCCGTACCGGCCGCCGCCGACCAACGCCCTGGCAATCGCCGCTCTGATCTGCGCCTTCCTGTTCGCGCCCCTGGGCATCGTGTTCGGGCATCTGTCGCTGTCGCAGATCAAGAAGTCCGGCGAAGAGGGCCGCAGCATGGCGGTGGCCGGACTGGTGATCAGCTACATCGTCACCATCGGCACGATCCTGGCCTTGATCGCGGGCGCGCTGTTCATCTCGTGGGCCGCCCGGGTGGTGAAGGAGAACACCTATCCCGACGGGGTGGGAGTGCTGCGTCCGCACGCCTCCGGCCCGCGCAACCCCGGGTCGCTCACCGGAGGCGGTGACCTGCCGGCGTTCAACCCGCCGGCGGCTCTGGGAGCGGCCTGCGCCTACCCGGCGACCGCCACCCGTGGCGTGCGTCCGGTCGTGCCGCCCACGCCGGGCCCCGCGCCCACCGAACCCGCGACCCAGATGGCCACGATGGTGACCAACGAGGGCCCGGTGCTGCTGGATCTGGACCTGGCCAAGGCGCCGTGCACCGTCAAGAGTTTCCTGACCCTGGCCCAACAGGGTTTCTACGACAAGACCGACTGCCACCGGCTGACCGATTCGCCGAAGATGGCGGTACTGCAGTGCGGCGACCCGACCTCGACCGGTATCGGCGGCCCCGGCTACCGATTCGCCAACGAGTACCCGACCAACCAGTACCGGCAACTGGATCCGGCGCTCGGGCAACCGGTGACATATCCGCGCGGAACGCTGGCAATGGCTAACTCCGGGCCGGACAGCAACGGCAGCCAGTTCTTCATCGTCTACCGCGATTCGAAACTGCCGCCGACCTACACGGTGTTCGGCCAGGTGCGCCAGGTCAGCATGGAGATCGTGGACCAGCTGGTGTCCGTCGGGGTCGCCGACGGCAACGACGACGGTAAACCCGCGGAGCCGATCACGGTGACCTCAATTCGGCCCTGAGCAAACTTCTATTCAGGCCTGTTATCGCGGCGTAATGTGATCGTTGCAGCTAACGATCAACTCCTGCGAGGCCGCCATGCGAACCACCAAGAACGTTTTCCTCGGCTCCCTGATGGTCGCCGCCGGCTGTGTCTACGCGGCCCTGGTGGCGCCGGCCGCCCAGGCGGTGCCCGGGCAGTGCCAGCAGGTCTCCTTCCTGGGTTTCAGCGGCGGATTCTGCGACGACGCCGCGATGAAGGACGGCAGCTTCAGCCACTGCGAGACCGGCGGCGCGTTCGGGATGAGCACCAAGAACTGCTACCAGGCCTGCCTGGACCCGGGCGGACATCCGTACCCGACCGATCTGGACGAGAACACGCCCTGCTAGCCCTCGCCGCGTCCCCACCCTTGCGCGAGCAGACACGAACTCGCACGAATCGAGCGCCAATCACGCGACTTTGCGTCTGCTCGCGCGGTGAAGGGTCGAGCAGGGTCAGGCCGCGGACGTCACCCGGTACACGTCGTAGACGCCTTCGATGTTGCGCACCGCGTTGAGCACGTGGCCCAGATGCTTGGGGTCGCCCATCTCAAAAGTGAAGCGGCTGATCGCAACCCGGTCATCTGAGGTCGTCACCTGAGCCGACAGGATGTTCACCCGCTCGTCGGCGAGCACCCGGGTGACATCGGAGAGCAACCGGTGCCGGTCGAGCGCCTCGACCTGGATGGCCACCAGGAACACCGACGTCGGTGACGGCGCCCACAGCACCTCGATGATGCGCTCGGACTGCTGCTGAAGATCGGCGGCATTGGTGCAGTCGGTGCGGTGCACGCTGACCCCGCCGCCGCGGGTGACGAAGCCCATGATCAGGTCGCCGGGCACCGGGGTGCAGCATTTGGCGAGCTTGGTCAGCGTGCCGGCGGCACCCGGGACCGCGACCCCGCTGTCCTCGTTGTCGCGCTGACGCACCGGCATGGTCGCCGGGGTGGCCCGCTCGGCCAGTTCGTCCTCGGCGTCGTCGGCGCCACCGATCAGGGCCAGCAGTCGCTGCACGACGTGGCGCGGCGAGACGTGGCCCTCCCCCACGGCCGTGTAGAGCGAGGAGATGTCTCCGTAGCGCAGTTCCTTGGCCAGGGCCGTCATCGCCTCGCCATTGACCAAGCGCTGCAACGGAAGTCCGCCACGGCGGACCTCGCGGGCTATCGCGTCCTTGCCGGATTCGAGCGCCTCCTCGCGGCGCTCCTTGGCGAACCACTGCCGGATCTTGGCCTTGGCGCGCGGGGACACCACGAAGGTCGCCCAGTCCCGCGAGGGACCGGCATTGGGCGCCTTGGAGGTGAAAACCTCGACCAGCTCACCGTTTTCGAGCTTGCGCTCCAGTGCGACGAGGCGTCCGTTGACCCGGGCGCCGATGCAGCGGTGGCCGACCTCGGTGTGCACCGCGTAGGCGAAGTCCACCGGAGTGGATCCGGCCGGCAGCGTGATCACGTCACCCTTGGGGGTGAACACGAAGATCTCCTGGACCGCGAGGTCGTAGCGCAAGGACTCGAGGAACTCACCCGGATCGGCGGCCTCCCGCTGCCAGTCCAGCAGCTGGCGCATCCAGGCCATGTCGTCGATCTCATTGGCGGCGTGCGGATGGGCAACGCCGTTGCGGCCCTTGGTCTCCTTGTACCGCCAGTGCGCGGCGATGCCGTACTCGGCGGTGCGGTGCATGTCGCGGGTGCGGATCTGGACCTCGAGCGGTTTGCCCTCCGGGCCCACGACGGTGGTGTGCAGCGACTGGTACACGCCGAACCGGGGTTGGGCGATGTAGTCCTTGAACCGGCCGGGCATCGGCTGCCACAGCGAATGCACGACGCCGACGGCGGCATAGCAGTCCCGGATCTCGTCGCACAGGATCCGCACGCCGACCAGATCGTGGATGTCGTCGAAGTCGCGGCCCTTGACGATCATCTTCTGATAGATCGACCAGTAGTGCTTGGGCCGGCCCTCCACGGTGGCGTGGATCTTCATCGCACCCAGTGCCGCGCCGATCTCGGCGCGCACCTTGGCCAGGTAGGTGTCCCGCGACGGCGCCCGATCGGCGACCAGCCGGACGATCTCGTCGTAGCGCTTGGGGTGCAGGATCGCGAACGACAGATCCTCGAGCTCCCACTTCACCGTCGCCATACCGAGCCGATGAGCGAGGGGCGCAATGACTTCCAGAGTTTCGCGGGCCTTGCGCGCCTGCTTCTCCGGCGGCAGGAACCGCATGGTTCGCATGTTGTGCAGCCGGTCGGCGACCTTGATCACCAGCACCCGCGGATCGCGGGCCATCGCGATGATCATCTTGCGGATGGTCTCGCCCTCGGCGGCATTGCCCAGCACGACCTTGTCGAGCTTGGTCACGCCGTCGACGAGGTGGCCCACCTCGTCGCCGAACTCGGCCTTGAGCGCCTCCAGCGTGTACCCGGTGTCCTCGACGGTGTCGTGCAACAACGCGGCCACCAGTGTGGTGGTGTCCATGCCCAGTTCGGCGAGGATGTTCGCGACGGCCAGCGGATGGGTGATGTACGGGTCGCCGGAGCGGCGCATCTGGCTGGCATGCCGTTCCTCGGCCACCTCGTAGGCGCGCTGCAGGATCGCCAGGTCCGCTTTGGGGTAGAACTCGCGGTGCACCGCGACCAGCGGTTCGAGCACCGGGTTGAGCGCGCTGCGGGCCGAGGTCATCCGGCGGGCCAGCCGTGCCCGCACCCGCCGCGAGGCGCTGATCGGGGGTTTCGGGATTTCTACCGGCGCGGTGGCGGGTGGAGTCTCGACGACCTCGCCGGGTTGCTCCGCCATGCTCACCTCCGATTCACCACCGAGGATATCGCGGCTAGACCTGCTGGAGGCTGTGGACCGGCAGCGGCGCGAGCAGGTCCCGTCCACCGAGCGCGGTCAGTTCCATGATCACCGCGGCCGTGGTCACCTCTGCGCCGGCCGTGGCCACCAGATCGCGGGCGGCGGCCACGGTGCCGCCGGTGGCCAGCACGTCGTCGACGATGGCCACCCGGCAGGCGGTCAGGTCGATCGCGTCGACCGGGATCTCCAGGGTGGCGGTGCCGTACTCCAGTGCGTAGGTGCGGCTGTGCACGGGAGGCGGCAACTTGCCGCCCTTGCGGATGGCCAGCACCCCGATGCCGAGCCGGTGAGCCACCGCCCCGCCGAGCAGGAAGCCGCGGGCGTCGATCCCGGCGATCAGGTCGGCGCCCTCGACCGCGCGGGCCAGGGCGTCGGTGATCGCGGCGAAGCCGTGTTTGTCGGCCAGCACCGGGGTCAGGTCGCGGAACAGCACGCCGGGCTCCGGGAAGTCCGGAACCACCCGGGTCAGCGCGTCCAGCACCGCGCGCACATCGCCGCCGTCGCTCACGGTTCCAGCTTCCACCGGTCCATGTTCCAGCCCGCGCCCCATTTGGTGGGGTTGGCCCGGACCGCGAACATCTTCTTCGACCAGAGCACCGTGCGCTCCTGCCGGTACAGCGGCAGGGTCGGCACGTCGGCCCACAGGATCGGTGAGGCGTCGGTCAGCAGCCGCACCAGTTCCTTGGGATCGACGGTCACCGCCAGGGCCGAGATGATGCCGTCGATCTGCGGGTTGGAGTAGCCCGGCAGGTTGTTGCCGTTGCCGGTGTGCAGTGCGTAGGCGTCCAGCGCGGACGAGCCCGTCGAACCGCTTCCGGTCGCACCGCCGGTGCTGGCCAGCAGGGCGTCGATCTTGCCGTCGCGCAGCGTCTGCGGACCCGTCGAGCCGGACGTCACGTCCTCGACCGTGATGCCGGCCGGGGCGCAGGACTTGGTGATCGCGGCGATGGTGGCCGCCAGCCTCGGGTTGGGCGCCTGATAACCGATCCTGATGGTCAGCGGCACACCGCCCAGGGCGATCTGCGCGGCGTCGGGATTGGCGACGCTGAACTGACCGGCCTCGGCGACGGATTCGGCTGCGCTGTAGGCGTTGTCGCCCACCGGGTAGAGCCGGGAGCTGACGATCGGCGTATCCGCGTTGCGGGCGATCGCGTCGCGGGGCGTGCAGAGCGCCAGTGCGCGGCGGGCAGCCGGGGTGGACAGCGCACCCTGGGAGGCGAAGATGAGTTGCTCGACGCCGCCGGACGGGATCTCCGCACGCTGGTACTCATCGGGCGAGGTCAGCGTTCCCGATGATCCGGTGGCCACGTCGACGACGTGGAAGGTGCCGTTGTTCACCCGGTCCTGGACATCCACTCCGTGCGGCCAGACGGTGACCCGTTTGGTGATCGGCTTTGTGCCCCACCACTTGTCGTTGGCGATCAGCACCACCGCGCCCTCGGGCAGCACCGAGTCGATCTTGTAGGGACCCGAGGACGGGAACCGTTTGAGGTCATCACCGCTGAGGCCGGGCTTGAGGTCCCATCCGGTGTTCCACGCGTCGGCGATCCGGGCGACGACGGCCGGGTCACCGCCGACGAGCGCTGCGGTGACGTCGGTTCCGATCTCGTCGCTGATGACGTGCGAGGGCATCACCGACGTCGCGGTGAACAGGTCCTCGTAGTCGGTGATCGCGCGCCCCGGGAAGAAGTTGACCCGGGCCTTCTTGGAACCGGGCTGGCACTCGATGCCGGAGATGTCGATGTAGCCGGCCTGGCTGGCGGCGTCGAAGCCCGGGAACCGCCCGGACTGGGCGGCCCAGGTCAGCAGCATGTCGTCGCAGGTGACCGGTTTGCCGTCGGAGTAGACCGCGTTGTCGGAGATCTGGTAGTCGAGCACCAGCGGTTCGCGGCCCACCACCGAGACCGTGCCGAAGTCGCGGTCGGCCAGCGCCTGCCCGTCGGGTCCGTGGTAACTGAACCCGGTCAGCACCCGGGCGAAGGCCTGCGGCCCCGAGGACGCGGCGCCGTTGACGGTGTTGGTGTTGTAGCTGCCCAGCGTCCCGTCGACGGCGAAGTTCACCTGATCGGCCACACTGCCGCCACAGCCCGCCAGCGCGGTCGCGGCAAGCAGAGCAGTGGCGGCCGCCACCGATACGGCCGCCGCGCGGCGGCGCCTGACAGCCACGGCTCCCCTACTTGCGGGTGCGCTTGCCGGACGGACGGTTCGGCCGCACCGGACGGGCGCCGGGCGCGGGGGCCGCACCCACCACCAGATCTCCGGCAACCGACGCGCCGGCGCCGGCCAGTTCGCCTGCAGCCGAAGGCTTGCGACGGTTGAGCACCCGGCGAGTGTGGTTGCGCACCAACTGAGTCCGCTCCCGCAACGACACCATCAGCGGCGTCGCAAAGAAGATCGACGAGTAGGTGCCGACCAGGATGCCGATCATCATCACCAGCGCCAGGTCCTTGAGCGTGCCCACGCCGAGCAACCAGACCGCCACGATCATCAGCGAGGCCACCGGCATGAGCGAGATGATGCTGGTGTTGATCGACCGCATGAAGGTCTGGTTGACCGCGAGGTTGGCCTGCTCGGCGAACGTGCGCCGGGTGGTGTGCTCGAAGCCCTTGGTGTTCTCCTCCACCTTGTCGAACACGATGACGGTGTCGTAGAGGGAGTAGCCGAGGATCGTCAGCAGGCCGATCACCGTTGCCGGAGTGACCTCGAAACCGACCAGCGAGTAGATACCCGCGGTGGTGATGAGGTCCAGGGCCAGCGACCCCAGCGCAGCGATGGCCATGAACTTCTCGTAGCGGACGGTGATGTAGATACCGACGAGGACCAGGAACACCGCCAGGGCGATGAGGGCCTTCTTGGTGATCTGGCCGCCCCAGGTCTCCGAGACCGCCGAGTCGCTGATGGCCTGCTTGCTGGGCTTGCCGTCGTCACCCTTGGGCTGGAACTTCTCGAACAACGCGTCGCGCAGCTTGGCGGTCTCCTCGTTGTCCAGGGTCTCCGACCGGATCTGCACCGTGGACGACGCACCGTTGCCGACGACGACCACCGACTCGGGCGCCTTGCCGATGGCCTGGGTGAAGACCTCCTGCACCTGGCTGACAGACGCGTCGCCGCGCGGGAATCCGACCTTGGTGCCGCCCTGGAAGTCGATGCCGAAGGTGAACCCCTTCAGCAGGATGCTGGCGAGGCCGATGGCGACCAGCAGTGCGGTGATGGCGAAGAGCAGCTTGCGCTTGCCCATCACATCGAAGCCGCCGGTGCCGGTGTAGAGCCGGTTGAGGAAGCTGTGCTTGGGCAGCGCGGCGGCCTCGACCGTCTCGGTCTCCTCGAGGATCTCCTCGACAGCCACGTCCTCTGTCAGAACGTCGTCAGGTGTGTTGTCAGTCATCGGTTATCCCGTCCCGCCGCGGCGGCGACCGCCCGGCGCTCGCGCGCGACCTCCTGGACCGCCCCGAGGCCGTTGAGCGCCGGCTTGGCCAGTGTGGGTGACTTGGACGCCAGGAACACCAGCGGCCAGGTCACCAGGAACACCACCACCACGTCGAGGACGGTGGTCAGACCCAGGGTGAAGGCGAAGCCCTTGACCTGACCGACGGCCAGGAAGTACAGCACCGCTGCGGCCAGGAAGCTGACCGCCGAGCCGGACAGGATGGTCTTGCGGGCACGCACCCAACCGCGCGGCACCGCGGACCGGAATGACCGGCCTTCACGGATCTCGTCCTTGATGCGTTCGAAGAACACCACGAACGAGTCGGCGGTGGTTCCGATGCCGATGATCAGACCGGCGATGCCGGCCAGATCGAGGGTGTAGTTGATGTATCTGCCCAGCAGCACCAGGATCCCGTAAACCATGGCGCCGGAGGCCACCAGCGACAGCAGGGTGAGCAGACCCAGCACCCGGTAGTAGGCCAGTGAGTACAGCAACACCATGACCAGACCGACCGCACCGGCGATGAGACCGGCCCTCAGCGAGGTCAATCCCAGTGTCGCGGAAACGGTTTCAGCTTCCGAGGACTCGAAGGACAGCGGCAGCGAACCGTACTTGAGCACGTTGGCCAGCGACCGGGAACTGTCGGCGGTGAACGGCGGATCGCCACCACTGATCTGGGTGCGGCCACCGGGGATGGCCTCGCGGATCTGCGGGGCGCTGACCACCTTGGAGTCCAGGGTGAACGCGGTCTGGGTGCCGATGTTGGAGGCGGTGAAGTCGGCCCAGGTCTTGGCGGCCTCGTCCTTGAACTCCAGGTTCACCACGTAGGCGCCGCTCTGCTGATCGAAGCCGGAGTCGGCGGTCTTGATCTGGTCGCCGGCGATGATCGACTTGTCCAGGATGTAGACGTACTTCTTGTCCTGCGAGCAGGTCACCAGCGGCAGGTTCGGGTCGTCGTTGCCGGCCAGCGGGTCTTCCTGGTCGCAGCGTCCGGCGACGTACTGCACGGCGAAGATCAGCAGCGTCTGGTTGGTGCTCTGACGCAGTTCCTTCTCGAACTTGATCCGTCCGGCGTGGTCGGTCTTGTTGTCCGGAGGTCCGGGCGGGCCGGGCTTGGCCGGTGCACCCGGGGCGGGTGCTGCGGTCGGCGGGGCCGGGGACGGGGCCGGGCTGGACGGGGCCGGGCTGGACGGGGCAGGCGGCGCCGGCGACGGCGTCGGCTCAAGCGGGTACGGACGCGGCTGCGGCGTCGGGCTGGCCGGCGCAGGGCTGGCCGGCGCTGGACTTGCCGGGGCGGGGCTGGCCGGGGCGGGCGGAGCCGCGGGCGGCGCACCCGGAGCGGGAGGCGCACCGGGAGCAGGCGGGGCGCCGGGCGCCGGCTGGGTGGCCTTCTTGTTGATGGCCTCGACCGGGATCGGCTGGCCGATCACCGGACGCACGTACAGCCGCGCGGTCTGGCCGAGATTGCGGGCCTCGCTGCTGTCGTTGCCGGGAACCGTGATGACCAGGTTGTCGCCGTCGATCACCACCTCGGAGCCCGACACGCCCAGGCCGTTGACGCGGGCGCTGATGATCTCCTCGGCCTGCATGAGCGCTTCGCGGGTGGGCTTGGATCCGTCCGGGGTGCGGGCGGTCAGCGTGACGCGGGTACCGCCCTGCAGGTCGATGCCGAGCTTGGGCTTGGCCGCCTTGTTGCCGGTCAGGAATACCAGCAGGTAGACCCCGATCAGCAGGACGAGAAACAGCGCCAGCCAGCGGTACGGGCGCACCGGGGCCGAAGACGATGCCACGAGTCGATTCTCCTACTTGTTTTCAACGCGTTGGATTCCGCGCCGTTGTATTACGCGACTGCCGCCATGACGGCCGACCGCGCTTTCCGCAAAGGGTACGTGTCGGAACCCGCGATTCAGTCCTTGGACAGCCGGTCGGCGTCACTCTCGGTCAATTCGGCACCGCCGAGAACGGGGGCCTCCGGCTCGATCCGGTCGCGGACGGCCAGCTTGATCCAGCGGGTGACCACGCCCGGCGCGATCTCCAGGTCGACGGTGTCGTCGGTCAGTCCGGTGATGGTGCCCTGCAGGCCGGAGGTGGTGTGCACCCGGTCCCCGATCCTCAGCGAGTCGTGCAGGTCGATGGTGGCCTGCATGGCCTTCTTCTGGCGACGGGAGGCGAAGAACATGAATGCGCCCATGATGATGATCAGGGGCAGGAAGCTCACGAGTTGTTGCATGGCAGCGCGTGTCTCTCAGGTTGTCGGGGTCGTCCGTCCGGGACCGGCGGTGACGGGCACAACGTCAGTCCAGTGTGCCATTTGTGGCCCCCGGCACCCACCACCCCATTGCCCGGGACCCGTTGCCCCGGCGCGTGCGGCCCGGTGAAGATGTACCGAATGGAGCTCATCGAGGCACTACGGACCACCGGAGCCGTCCGTCAGTTCACCGACACGCCGGTCGCCGACGAGGTGGTGGCTCGGGTGCTCGACAACGCCCGGTTCGCCCCCAGCGGCGCCAACGCGCAGGCCTGGCATGTGGTGCTGGTCAAGGACCCGGCGATTCGCCGCGCCCTGCGCGATCTGTACCTGCCGGGCTGGCACGACTACCTGGCGATGAAAGCGGCCGGCCTGCGGCCATGGGCTCCCGGAAACGACCCCGCCGCCGAGGCCGACGCGCTGGCCTCGGCTCCCGCAGAACTGCGGGCGGCCGCCACCGAGGGTTTCGCCGCCGACTTCTACCGGGCGCCGGTGCTGCTGGCGGTGTTCGCCGATCTGGCCGCCCTGGCCGCCGTGGACCGCGATTTCGGCCGCTACACCTTCGCCGGGGGCGCCTCGCTCTACCCGTTCGCCTGGAACGTGCTGCTGGCCGCGCGGGCCGAGGGCCTCGGCGGCGTACTCACCACGATGCTGATCCGCGAGGAGGAATCCGTCCGCGAACTGCTCGGGGCGCCCTCGGGGTGGGCGCTGGCCACCGTGATCGCCCTCGGTCACCCGGTCAAACAGCCCCGTCGACTGACCCGACGGACGGTGCCGGAGTTCGCGACGATCGACAGGATGGACGGCACACCCCTTCCCGGACCACCGAAATCGTCGGAAACCGAGGCGCAGGCAACGTAATCCATCACTTGAAGCACCTTCATACCGTGTTATCAGTTGCGGGGCGTCCCTGTCGGACTACGCTCTGATCACCGCTCCACCCCCCGCGCCCACCCCTTCGTCGACTATCCAGGAGTACCGACGTGAGCACCGTCGAACAGAGCCGCAAACTCGTCACCGCGATCCCCGGCCCCAAGTCGCTTGAGATGACCAAACGCCGGACCGCGGCGGTGTCCCGCGCCGTCGGCGTCACCATGCCGGTGTCCTGCGAGCGGGCCTTCGGCGGGATCATCGAGGATGTCGACGGCAACCGGCTCATCGACCTCGGCTCCGGCATCGCAGTGACCACCATCGGAAACTCCTCGCCGCGGGTCGTCGACGCGGTCCGCGAGCAGGTGGCGGACTTCACGCATACCTGTTTCATGGTGACCCCCTACGAGGAGTACATCGCCGTCTGCGAGCACCTCAACCGGCTGACTCCCGGCTCGCACGAGAAGCGCAGTGCGTTGTTCAACTCCGGTGCCGAAGCGGTGGAGAACGCCATCAAGATCGCGCGGGCCTACACCAAGCGTGATGCGGTGGTCGCCTTCGACCACGCCTACCACGGCCGCACCAACCTGACGATGGCCCTGACCGCCAAGTCGATGCCGTACAAGAGCGGCTTCGGACCGTTCGCACCGGAGATCTACCGGGCACCGATGTCCTACCCCTACCGCGACGGGCTGATCAACAAGGAGTGGGCCACCAACGGCGAATTGGCCGCCGAGCGTGCGCTGAGCGTGATCGACAAGCAGATCGGCGCCGCCAATCTCGCCGCGATCATCATCGAACCGGTGCAGGGCGAGGGCGGATTCATCGTTCCTGCACAGGGATTCCTGCTCGCACTGCGGGCCTGGTGCACCGACAACGACGTGGTGTTCATCGCCGACGAGGTCCAGAGCGGATTCGGCCGGACCGGCCAGATGTTCGCCTGCGAGGACGAGGGCATCGTCCCGGACCTGATCGTGACCGCCAAGGGCATCGCCGACGGTCTGCCGCTGTCCGCGGTGACCGGCCGCGCCGACATCATGGACGCCCCCCACGTCAGCGGTCTGGGCGGCACCTACGGCGGCAATCCGGTCGCCTGCGCGGCGGCGCTGGGAACCATCGAGACCCTCGAGATGGACGGCATGCTCGACCGTGCCAAGCAGATCGAACGGTTGATGAAGGACAAGCTGCACCGCATGCAGGCCGACGACGACCGGATCGGCGATGTCCGTGGCCGCGGCGCCATGATCGCCGTCGAGTTGGTGAAATCCGGCACCGCAGAACCGGATCCGGAACTGACCAAGGCGCTGTGCGCCAAGGCGCACGCCCAGGGCGTCATCGTTCTCAGCTGCGGCACCTTCGGCAACATCCTGCGCTTCCTGCCGCCGTTGTCGATCAGCGACGAACTTCTCCTCGAAGGCCTTGGCGTTCTGGCCGAGATCCTCGCCGACTCCAAGTAACACGAAGGGACACCACATGACCACGGTCAAGAACTTCATCAACGGTGAACTCGTCGACTCCGTCGGCGGCGCCACCATGGCGATCGTCGACCCCACCACCGGCGAGAAGTACGGCACCGCGCCACTGTCGAATGAGGCCGACGTCGACAAGGCCTACGCCGCGGCGTCGGCCGCGTTCGCCGACTGGAAGAAGACCACTCCCTCGCAGCGCCAGAAGGCCTTGCTGGCCTTCGCCGACGACGTGGAGCGCCATACCAAGAGCCTGGTCGCCGCCGAGGGCCGCAACACCGGCAAGCCGGTTCACGTGACCACGGCCGAAGAGGTTCCGCCGATGCTGGACCAGATCCGGTTCTTCGCCGGCGCGGCACGGGTTCTCGAGGGTAAATCGGCCGGCGAGTACATGGCCGATCACACCTCGTGGATCCGCCGCGAGCCGGTCGGGGTCATCGGTCAGGTGGCGCCGTGGAACTACCCGATGATGATGGCGATCTGGAAGTTCTGTCCGGCCATCGCCGCGGGAAACACCGTGGTGCTCAAGCCCAGTGACACCACCCCGGTCTCCTCGGTGATGCTCGCCGAGATCGCCGCCAAGCACTTCCCGGCCGGCGTACTCAACGTCGTCTGCGGTGACCGCGCCACCGGTGCGGCCGTGGTGGCCCACCCGACCCCGCAGATGGTCTCGATCACCGGTTCGGTCGGAGCCGGTCGCGCGGTGGCCGCCAGTGCGGGCGCCAATCTCAAGCGCACCCACCTCGAATTGGGCGGCAAGGCCCCGGTGATCGTCTTCGACGACGCCGACGTCGGCGCAGCCGCCGAGGCGATCGCCGTCGCGGGCTACTTCAACGCCGGCCAGGACTGCACCGCGGCCACCCGGGTGATGGCCCAGGCCGGCGTGGCCAAGGATCTCGCCGACGCGCTGGCCGAGCAGGCCAAGGGCGCGTTCACCACGTTCGGCCGCGCCGCCGACGACGAGGACGGCTGGATCCCGCCGGTGAACAACCCCAACCAGCTCGAGCGGATCCTGAGCTTCCTGGCCGACATCCCCAAGCACGCCGTTCTGGCGGCCGGCGGAAAACGCCAGGGCGACAAGGGTTTCTACATCGAGCCGACGGTCATCAGCGGACTGCGCCAGGACGACCGGCACATCCAGGAGGAAATCTTCGGCCCGGTGATCACCGTGCAGTCCTTCTCCGACGAGGACGAGGCGATCCGCTTCGCCAACGGTGTCGAGTACGGCCTGGCCTCGTCGGTGTGGACCAAGGACATCAAACGCGCACTTCGGGTTTCGGCGGCGCTGGACTTCGGCTGCGTGTGGATCAACACCCACATCCCGCTGGTCGCCGAGATGCCGCACGGCGGTTACAAGTCCTCCGGACACGGCAAGGACCTGTCGATGTACGGCCTTGAGGACTACACCCGCATCAAGCATGTGATGGCCTACACCGGCGAATAATCGACGCCCGCGTCACCGGGCGGAGTTTGCACGACATGCTTGTCATGAGTGCTAACTTCCGCCCATGAGCGACGCGATGACGGCCGGCTACGCCCGATACATCGGCAGGGTCGGCCTGCTGGCGGCCGCACTGGGCGCGGGTTCGGTTCTGGCCGCGTTGCCGACGGCCTGCGCCGACACCGGTGGTCGGGACGCGTCGACGCGCAGTTCGGCGCAGGTCTCCCCCGGCCCCCAGGCTGGGGCGAGGGCTGCTGGGTCGAAGATTTCCGGGCCCGCCTCGCGACGGGCTCATACCCCGGCGACGGGAGTCGTGTCCGGCAAGGCCGCCTCGGCTGCGGCCCACCCGATCGCGGACGTCGTCCGGGTCTTCATCGGCAACGGCACCGCCGACAACCCGAACGCCGGAATCCTGGTCGGCAACGGCTATTCCTGGACTGCGCAGACCTGCGATCAGGGCATCGCCTGTGACGGCGGACGTGGCGGGGCGCTCGGCAACGGCGGCAACGGTTTTAACGGCGGCAACGGCGGTTCGGCGGGCTGGTTCGGCAAGGGAGGCGACGGCGGCGCCGGGATCGACGGCGGCGCCGGCGGCAACGGCGGGCGGGGCGGACTGTTCGTCGGCAATGGCGGCTCCGGTGGCAACGGCGGATCCGCCACGGCTGCCGGCGCATCCGGCGGACGGGGCGGCAACGGCGGTGCGGTCGGGATGCTGTCAGTCCTCGGCCTCGGCGGCGATGGTGGTGCCGGCGGTGCCGGCGGCACCGGGTCGGCCGGCCTGGTCTACGGAAATGCCGGTGCCACAGGAGGATCCGGCGGAACCGGCGGTGACGGCGGACGCGGCAGCTGGGTTATCGGATACGGGGGCCTCGGTGGCGACGGCGGCGCGGGCGGGAACGGCGGAGCCGGGGGCGTCCTGGCCGACGGCGGTACCGGCGGAGCAGGCGGTACCGGCGGCGCGGGCGGTTCGGGCCGGCTGCTGATCGTGTTCGGCAACCGGGAGTCCGGCGGTGACGGCGGAACCGGCGGGACCGGCGGATCCGGCGGCGGCGTCGATTCCGGCGCGGGCGATGCCGGTGCAGCGGGCGGCGCGGGCAGTGCCGCCGGCGGCGGCGCCGGGGGTGACGGCGGAATCGGCGGCAGCGCCGGTGGAACCGTCGTTTTCACACCGTTGGCGGCGCAGCTGATCCAGTTCGTCAATGCCAGCCGCACCGACATGTCGGGCACTGCGGCGAGCCTGCTGACGCCGATCAACTACAACGCCGACGTCTTCGCGGCGACGCCGTCGATCATCACGGCCAACTACGGGTTCGACGGTTACCTGGGCGTGCCGGGCCTCAACGGCACCACCGAGACCGACCGCGAGATCGCCGCGCAGTACAACGTCGCGTGGGAGACCGTCGATCCTGCCCTGAACGCCACCCAGCGGGCGTACACCTCGGCGGCGTCCACCGACAATGTGAGCGCCGTCTACGGTGTCGATCTGCTGCTGGCCGACACGATTCCCGTCGTGTTCAGCAATCCGGTGTTGCCGACCACACTGAACTCCACCGACTTCCTCATCACGCTCAGCGACGGATCCCAGCTGACCCCGCAGACCGCGGCCTTGTTGCCCAACCTCGAGTTCAACGAGCGTCAGACCGTCGTGATCGCCGGAGAATTCGGCAACCGGATAGTGCCCGGCCAGCCCGGCGCCCTGTATCCGGTGTCGGTGGCCATCGTCGCCGACAGCACACCGTTGGAATTGTTGACCAATACCGGGCCGGTGTCCGCGGTGGGTCTCAGCGTGGCGAGCGCCAATCCCTATGTCAGCGGCAACGGTCCGCGACTGGTGGCCGCCAAGCTCGACTACATGAGCAACCTCGGCGAGGGCGGCCCGCTGGGCGTCAGCATCGCGTCCCAAAACAACAGTGGCTCAGACCTTTACGAGAACCAGGCCCAGTACCGGCTGAGGCTCTACACCAGCGCCGGCTTCTCCCCCGACGGCATCGCAAGCCTGTGGCCCAGCGAGTTCGCCCGCTACTTCATTCTCGACGCCACCGCCGACGACGGGTCGACCGTGTCGATCACCCAGACCGGCACCCCGGTCACGGTGGGAAGCTTCGGCACCGTCACCGTGATCGGTCTGGCCGATCTCGCCCAGGCCGGCGCCACCGAGAACGCCGCCTACGTGGAGGACCACGACAACTACTACGACGTCATCCTCTCCGGTGACCCGGCCGCGATCGCGCGGCTGTCCAGCGTGCGGTTGCCGTCCTCCGGTGACTACTCGCCGGTCTACAACCCCGGCGGACCCGGCAACGATCCGAATGCACCCGGTGCCGCGCCCGGCCCCTGGACGGTGCCCAGCACCGACGGCAGCGTCGCCATCACCAACGACCTCGCCGGCACTCAACTGGTGACGTTCGTCGAGGTGGACGGTCCGGTGCAGCGCAACCCGGTGACCGGCCAACCCATCGGAACCCTGCTGGGCGTGGCCGTGCAGGACATCGTCACCGGAAAGACGATCAACGCCTATCGCGATCCGCAGGGGCTGCTCTTCTACGCGAGCTTCACACCCGACCAGCCATGACGCAGCCGCCTACTCGACGATCCCGGACAGCCCGAATTCGCCCAGCGCCGTCCGGACGTCGCTCTCCAACTGATCGCGGGAGTTCTCGCCGCCGGCCTTCCAGGCGGTGATGGTCAGGTACACCTTGCCGTGCACCGTGCCCGACGCCACGAACAGCAGTCCGCCGAGGCGGTCGAGGACGTCGGCGGTGATGCCCGAGTCGATCTGGCGGGCGAAGATGAAATCGGCGTCGGTGCCGTCGGGCCGATTGGCCCACGGGTCGTACTGCCCACCGTTGGAGGATCCGATCGGCGCGCCGGCGCCGAGAGCCAGCGCCTCCAGACGCCCCGCCACCCGAGCCGGGATGAGCGGGGTGAGCGGGAGCGGGGCAAGCAGTTCGTTGTGACTGTCGGCCAGCGCGGTGAGTTCGCGCTTCATCCCGGCGCGCAGATCACTCAGGCTCCCGGTCACCGCCGCCGGATCGACGTCGAGCGTGATGACGTTCAGGGCGTTACCCCGGGAGTCCCCTTCGACGCGCTCACTGACCGGGATGGTGAGCTTGGCCCTGCCCTGCGCATCGACCCGGCCGGTGAGGGCGCCCAATCGTGCGGCAATACCGGCAACCAGCGAGTTACTGCTTCCGCCAAGGCTTTTCGACCGTTCATTCCACAGGCCTTCGTCCACGTAGGCGACCACCATCGGAACCCGGAGGGGTCCGGTGGTGCTGCGCCGCGCCGGCAGATTCGCCTTCTTGCCCGGTCGTGCGGCCTGATCTTTGTTCTTCGACGCCAACCGGGCTCCGGCGACGATCGCCTTACCGATCTTCGGGATCTCCCGGGTGAATCCGCGCAGATCCTCGCGGAGAGCCCGGCCGCGCGGCCGGGAATGCGGCGGTGGATACCCGAAGTCGTGGGTCACTCCCTTGGCCGCATCGGCGATGGCCAGAACGATCCCCAATCCGTCGCAGGTGGTGTGCGACACCACCAGGGTGACCGCCGCGCCGCCACCGGTCAGCGGCTGCACCGCCATCCGCCAGGCAGGTCCGTTCTCCGGGTCCAGCGGAATCGCGATCTGATCGTCGATCCAGTTCATGACCTCGTCGCGTGGGCGTTCGCCGGCGGCGACCTCCATCGCCGGTCCCGGCGATGCCACCCACCTGTGCCGGCCGAACGGCAGAGGTGATCGTTCGATCCGCCGGCCGAGCAGGCCACGTCCGAGGTTGTCGTGGAAGCGCCGCAGACCGTCGAGATCGACCGGGTGGTCATAGATCCAGGTGAATTGAATCTGCGGACCGCGGCCGAGGGCCCGCAGGCCGAGGAAGGACGCCTGGTCCATGTAGTCGAGGGTGTTGTCCCCGGCCGCGTGGCTGTTCACGTGGCGAATCTACCCGTTCAGTCCGGTTCGATGTCCATCACCGGGGTGGGACGGCGGAATCCCCGGGTGACCGCCAGCAGCCAGACGAATCCCGCCGCCAGCCAGGCCAACCCGACCTTGAGGGTCAGGCCCGACAGACTGGTCCACAACCACACCGTGAGCACGAAGCCGATCAGCGGCAGTACCAGGTTCGACAGCACCGATCGTTCGCCGCGGTCGATGAAGAAGTGCTTGATCACCGAGAGGTTCACCGCCGAGAAGGCAACCAGCGCACCGAAACTGACGATCGAGGCCAACGTCGCCAGGTCGATGACGACGGCGAGCAGCGAGACCAGGCTGACCACCAGGATGGCGTAGACCGGGGTGCTGAACCGGGGCGAGATGTGAGCGAACAACGGCCGCGGCAGGATCCGGTCCCGGCCCATCGCGTAGAGGATGCGGGCCACCGAGGCCTGCGAGGTCAGCGCCGACCCCAGCGCCCCTGCCACGTAGGCGGCGGTGAAGAAGGTCTCCAGGAACTGACCGCCCGCGGTACGCATGACGTCCAGCGATCCGGAGTCGACATCGCTGAAGGCGTTGGACGGGAAGACCAACTGGGACAGATAGGACAGGATCACGAACACGATCCCGGAGACCACCGTGGCGATGATGATCGCCCGCGGCACGTTGCGGGTCGGGTCCTTGGCCTCCTCCGAGAGCGTGGAGACCGCGTCGAAACCCAGGAAGGACAGGCACAGCACCGCCGCGCCCGCCAGGATCGGGGCGGCGCCGGCGGCCGAGCCGTCACCCTGCAAAGGCGCGAGCAGGCTAACTTTCCCGGTCCCGGACAGCTTGGCCACCGCCATCGCCAGGAAGGTCACGATGAATATCGTCTGCACCGCGATGATCAGGAAATTGGCCCTGGCCACCGAGACGATGCCGACGATGTTGAGCACCGTCACGATCGCGATCGCGGCGACGATGAACACCCAGGCCGGAACCGACGGGAAGGCGGCCTCCAGATAGATCCCGATGACCAGGTAGTTGAGCATCGGCAGGAACAGGTAGTCCAGCAGCAGCGACCAGCCGGCGAGGAACCCGATCGGCGCGCCGAAGGTTTTCTGGCTGTAGGTGTAGGCCGAGCCGGCGACCGGGAAGGCCACCGCCATCCGCGCGTAGGACAGTGCGGTGAAGAACATCGCGACCAGCGTCACCACATAGGCCACCGGCAGGCGGCCACCGCTCATCTGCGTGACGATCCCGTAGGTGGTGAAGACCGTGAGCGGGACGATGTAGACCATCCCGAACAGCACCAGCGACGGCAGGCCCAGTGCGCGACGCAGGTGGCCCTCCTGCTCGAGGAACAACGGCCCGGGTGCAGAGGCATTGGTAGGCACAGTCATTCGGCTGCCTTTCAATCGATCACCGAGTAGGCCGGCCGGCCTCTCAGATAAGTGGCGCGGACGCCGACGGCGGGGAGCTCCAACGGCGGGATCGCACGGGGGTCACGGTCGAGCCGGACGAAATCGGCGCTGGCGCCGACAGCGATGCGGCCCCAGACGTTCTCGGCGAACCCCTGATAGGCCACCCCCGCGGTGTAGGCCGACAGCGCGCGCTCGATCGGAAGTCTCTCGTGCGGCGTCCAGCCGCCCGGCGGGTCACCCTCGGCGGTCTGCCGGGACACCCCGACCGCGATGCCCTCCAGCGGATGCCCGGAGGACACCGGCCAGTCCGAGCCGAGCGCCAGTGGCGCCCCGGAATCGACCAGGGTGGACATCCGGTACTGGCGGTCGGCGCGCTCGGGACCGAGCCGGGGAATCGTCAGCACCGTCATCAGCGAGTCCATCTGGGCCCACAGCGGCTGCATGTTCGGGATGACCCCGAGCCGGGCGAACCGCCCGATGTCGGTGTCGTCGGCGAGTTGGACGTGCGCGATCACCGGCCGGCGGTCGCGTTCGCCGTTGTGCCGCACCACATGTTCGATCGCGTCGAGGGCCTGGCGCACCGCGGCGTCGCCGATGGCGTGAATGTGGATCTGCAGCCCCAGGTCGTCGACCCGGCGGGCGGCCTCGGCCAGCGAGTCGCCCTCCCAGTTGCGCAACCCGTGGCTGTGCAGACCGGAGCAGTAGGACTCCAGCAGCGCCCCGGTCTCGTTCTCCACCACGCCGTCGGCGAAGAATTTCACCGTCTGCGCGGTCAGCAGCGGGCTGCCCGCCTGATCGACCTGCCGGCGCGATTCGGCGAACTGCTGCACCTGGGCGTCGAAGAACCGGGGGTCGGCGTAGAGGGCGAGGTTGAACCGCATCCGCAGGCCGTCGGCGGCGGCCACATACGTCGCGACATCACCGGGTTCCACCCAGGCGTCCTGCACCCAGGTGACGCCGCGGGAGAGCAGGTAGTCGGCGGCGGTGCCCAGTGCGGCGATCCGGACGGTCTCGTCCGGCGGCGGCATCACGTTCATCACGAGGTCGACGGCACCCCACTCGCGCAGGGTGCCGAGCACCGAACCGTCCTCGCGGTGCGGGATCTCGCCGAGCACAGGGTCGGGGGTGTCCGCGGTGATGCCGGCCCGTTTCAGCGCCTCGGAGTTGCACCACACCGTGTGGTAGTCCCAGGCCCGCAGCACCACCGGACGATCGGCGACGGCAGCGTCGAGCCAGCGTGCGTCGAACAGACCGCCGGGGGCCAGGCTGCCGTCGTAGGAGGCGCCGGTGATCCATTCCTTCTCGGGGTGCTCGTCGGCGTATCTGCGCACCGCTGCGACGATCTCGTCGACCGAGGTGCAGGACCGCACCGCGGGGCCGGCCGTCTCCAGTCCGCCGTAGAGCGGGTGGGCGTGGCCGTCGCCGAACGACGGCATCAGGAAGTCGCCGTCCAGATCGACCACCGTCGCGGCCGCGGCGCTGCGGGTCTGCTCCCCCACCGCGCGAACGACGCCGCCGGACACCAGCACGGCGTCGGTGTCGCCGGCACCGGTCCAGATCCGGCCACCGGTGAACAGCGTCGCAGTGGGGTCGTCAGCGCTCATTGCTGCGCAACATATCCGCTCAGGAGGCGGCTGTCATGCACTTCAGAACAGCGCCACGCCGAGCAGGGTGACGGCGATGAACGGCAGCACGCCCTGGGTGACCGCGGCCCGCGCCTTGTCCGGCGAGGACAGCAGCAGAACCAGTGCGGCGGCCAGCATCGAACCCGCGCCGGCGACCACCAAAGCCGTTCCCGCACTTCGGTTTCCGATGAACGTCATCGCGATCCCGGCCGCGGTGACGATGGCCAGGAACAGGTTGTAGAACCCCTGATTGAAGGCCAGCTCCCTGGTGGCCTCGGCCTGTTCGACCGTGGTGCCGAAGGCCGCCCGGGTTCGCGGCGCGGTCCAGCGCAGCGACTCCAGCACGAAGATGTAGACGTGCAACAGCGCGGCGAGTCCCGCGAAGACCAGTGCCGTGGTGATCATCATTCGAACAATCCTGTCTGTCCCAGCCCGCCGGCCGAGGGCGGCGGCGTCATCCCGAGGTGGGTCCACGCCTGCGGGGTGGCGACCCGGCCCCGCGGGGTTCGGGCGATCATTCCGGCGCGCACCAGGAAAGGTTCGCACACCTCCTCGACGGTGGTGGCCTCCTCGCCCACCGCCACCGCCAGAGTGGAGACTCCGACCGGCCCGCCGCCGAAGCTGCGGGTCAGGGCGGAGAGCACCGCACGGTCGAGCCGGTCCAGTCCCAGTTCGTCGACGTCGTAGACCGCCAGCGCGGCCTTCGCGATGTCCCGGGTGATCACCCCGTCGGCACGCACCTCGGCATAGTCACGCACCCGGCGTAGCAACCGGTTGGCGATCCGAGGCGTGCCACGGGAGCGGCGGGCGATCTCCGAGGCCGCCTCGCCGCCCAGTTCGATGCCGAGGATGCCGGCCGAGCGGGTCAGCACCCGCTCCAGTTCGGCCGGCTCGTAGAAGTCCATATGGGCGGTGAAGCCGAACCGGTCACGCAATGGACCGGTCAGCGCACCGGACCGGGTGGTGGCGCCCACCAGGGTGAACGGCGCGACCTCCAGCGGAATCGAGGTGGCGCCCGGACCCTTGCCGACGACCACGTCGACCCGGAAGTCCTCCATCGCCAGGTACAGCATCTCCTCGGCCGGCCTGGCGATGCGGTGGATCTCATCGATGAACAGCACGTCGCCCTCGACCAGGTTGGACAGCATGGCCGCCAGATCACCGGCCCGCTCCAGCGCCGGGCCGGAGGTGACCCGCAGCGAGGTGCCCAGCTCGCTGGCGATGATCATGGCCAGCGATGTCTTGCCCAGGCCGGGCGGCCCGGACAGCAGGATGTGATCCGGTGTGCCGCCGCGGTTCTTGGCGCCTTCGAGGACCAGTTGCAACTGCTCGCGCACCCGGGACTGGCCGATGAACTCGCCCAGCGAGCGCGGCCGCAGGCTGGCGTCGATATCGCCCTCGCCGACGGTCAATGCGGGCGAGACATCCCGGTCGGGAGCGTCTTCTTCGAAATCCTCCTCGAAGCGGCCCATCACTTCTTACCCAGCATCGACAGCGCCGCACGCAGCGCACTGGCGGTGGTGGCGTCGGGGTCGTCGGCGAGCACCTTGTCGCAGGCGTCCTCGGCCTGCTTGGCCGCAAAGCCAAGTCCGACAAGGGCTTCCACCACCGGGCCGCGCACACCGTGGCCGCCGGCCACACCGGGGCCGGAGCCGCCGGGCAGCGCGCCGATCTTGTCGCGCAGCTCCAGGACCAACCGCTCGGCGCCGCGCTTACCGATGCCTGGCACCCGGGTCAGCGCGGCCACGTCGCCGTCGGCCAGTGCCTGCCGCAACGCCGTCGGATCGTAGACGGCCAGGGTGGCCAGGCCGATCTTCGGCCCGACCCCGGAGACGCCGAGCAGCATCTGGAACAGGTCGCGGGCCTCCCCGTCGGCGAAGCCGTAGAGGGTCTGCGAGTCCTCCCGCACGATCATCGCGGTGATCAGCCGTGCCTCGTCGCCGCGGCGCAGGGTGGCCAGCGTCGACGGCGTGCACATCACCTTGTAGCCGACGCCCGCAGCCTCGATCACGGTGTGATCCAGGGCGATGTCGAGGACTTCTCCCCGCACCGAGGCGATCACTGTGCACTCCGCGCCGCGCGGACCGGGGCGGCCTTGAGCCGGGCCTGGTAGGCCTTGCGTTGCGCGGCCGCCATCGCCTCGGCCTTGGCCATCCGCTCGATCATCGGCGCCCGCCAGCAGTGGCAGATGGCCAGCGCGAGGGCGTCGGCGGCGTCGGCCGGGGTGGGCTTGGACTGGAGTTTCAGGATCCGGGTGACCATCTCGGTGACCTGGGCCTTGTCCGCCCGGCCGTTCCCGGTCACGGCGGCCTTGACCTCACTGGGAGTGTGGAAGTGCACGTCGATGCCGCGACGCGCGGCCGACAGTGCAATGACGCCGGCGGCCTGCGCGGTGCCCATGGCGGTATTGGCGTTGGCGTTGGCGAACACCCGCTCGATGGCGATCACGTCCGGCAGGTGGGTGCCCATCCACCGCTCGACCTCGTCGCTGATGGCCAGCAGCCGCTCGGCCAACGGGCGGTCCGACGGGGTGCGCACCACGTCGACGTCCAGCGCGATGACCTGGCGACCGCCGCGGCTCTCGATCACCGAGAGACCGCAGCGCGTCAGACCGGGATCGACTCCCATCACCCGCACGGGCCCGCCTTTCACCTGCGAACAATTGTTCGATAGCTTAGCGGCTGGGTCCGACCACGCGATGTAGCGACATCAGCGTGTTCAGTAAACGATGGCGCCTTTAGGCAGGTCCGGGCCACCCCCGGAGCGGGCCTCCTCGATCAGGGCGGCCATCCGCTGCCCTGATTCCGTCCAGCCGGACACCTTCTCCCGGTGCACCTCCTGGCCCATCCGTCGCACGATCAGCGTCCAGGGCTGGCCCGCCAGCCTGGTCAACAGCCAGAACGGCCAGATCACCACCAGCGGAGCCGTCGCGATCAGACCGAGCGCGAACAGCAGCTCAGCTCCGTCCATCTCCGAAAGCCAGCTTCCGTAGGGCCACCAGACCCGGCGGACGGTCCACCATGCGCCGTCGGGGTCCCGTCCGGAGGGCATCCGTCGTCCCCGGTCAGTCCTCGTCGAGCTGGGCGGCGACGTCGTCGGGGATGTCGATGTTGGTGTAGACGTCCTGAACGTCGTCACTGTCCTCGAGGGCGTCGACCAGCTTGAGGACCTTGCGGGCGGTCTCCAGGTCGACGGCGACCGTCATCGACGGCTGGAAGCTGGACTCCGCCGAGTCGTACTCGATGCCGGCGTCCTTCAGCGCGGTGCGCACCGCGGGCAGGTCGGTCGGCTCGCAGATGATCTCCCAGCTGTCGTCGAGGTCGTTGACCTCCTCGGCGCCGGCCTCCAGGACGGCCAGCAGCAGGTCGTCCTCGCTCAGGCCGTTCTTCTCGAGGGTGATCATCCCCTTGCGGGAGAACAGGTAGGCCACCGAGCCCGGGTCGGCCATGTTGCCGCCGTTGCGGGTCATCGCGACGCGGACCTCGCCGGCGGCCCGGTTGCGGTTGTCGGTGAGGCACTCGATCAGGACGGCGACACCGTTGGGGCCGTAGCCCTCGTAGGTGATGTTCTGCCAGTCCGCGCCGCCGGCTTCCTCGCCCGCGCCGCGCTTGCGGGCCCGTTCGATGTTGTCGTTGGGGACCGAGGTCTTCTTGGCCTTCGCGATGGCGTCCCACAGGGTGGGATTGCCGTTCGGGTCACCGCCGCCGGTGCGCGCCGCGACCTCGATGTTCTTGATCAGCTTGGCGAACATCTTGCCGCGCTTGGCGTCGACGACGGCCTTCTTGTGCTTGGTCGTAGCCCACTTGGAATGGCCGCTCATGTATACGTCCTCGTCCGTGCCGGATTGTGCGGGTCGAGTCTACTGTGGCCGCGCCGGCAACTAGGCCCAGAGGGCTAGAGGGCGCCGGTGACGATGTCGACGAACAGCTTGTGCACCCGCCGGTCGCCGGTGACCTCGGGGTGGAAGGCGGTGGCCAGGCTCCGGCCCTGCCGGACGGCGACGGCGTGCCCACCGGAGCGGGCCAGCACCTCCACGTCCGGGCCGACCCGCTCGACCCACGGGGCGCGGATGAAGACGGCGTGGACGGGTGCGTCGAGGCCAGCGAAGTCGATGTCGTCCTCGAACGAGTCCACCTGGCGGCCGAAGGCGTTGCGGCGCACCGCCATGTCGATCGCCCCCAGTGGAACGGCCTGACGCCCGGGTGCGCCGGCGTCGAGGATCTCACTGGAGAGCAGGATCATCCCGGCGCAGGATCCATAGGCCGGCATTCCGGCGCCCAGCCGGGCCCGTAGCGGTTCGAGCAGATCGAACTCGCGCAGCAGCAGACTCATGGTGGTGGACTCCCCGCCGGGGACCACCAGCGCATCGACGGCGTCGAGTTCCGCACGCCGGCGGACCGTGATCGCCCGGGCGCCGGCCTCGTCGAGCGCGGCGAGGTGTTCGCGGGTGTCGCCCTGCAGGGCCAGCACCCCGATCGAGGGTGCGCTCACCGCGTGCCCGGGCCCGGCGTGTACCCGCGCTCGTAGCGGGTCAGCCCTTCCTGCACGACGGCGGCCACCATCTGCCCGCGCTGGTTGTAGATAGCGCCCGTCGTCAGCGCGCGTCCGTTGCCCGCCGACGGCGAGGCCTGGTCGTAGAGCAGCCACTCGTCGGCCCGGAATGGGCGCATGAACCACATCGCGTGATCCAACGAGGCCACCATCAGGTGTGGCCGGTCCTCGGGGTGATTGACCTGGGCGGAGCCGAGCAGGGTCAGATCGCTCATATAGGCCAGCGCGCAGATGTGCAGAACCGCGTCGTCGGGCAACCGGTCCTTGTGCCTGAACCAGACCTGCTGCAGCGACGCCTTACCCGGGCGCTGGGTCACCTGGTCGCGGGGCACCCGGCGGATGTCCCACTCCTCGAACTGCGCGATGCCGTTCTCACCGAACAGTCCGCCCTCGGAGGTGTTCGGCGCGATGTCCTCGGGCGCGATGGTCTCGGGCATCTCGTCCTGGTGCTCGATACCGCGCTGCTCGGTCTGGAACGAGGCCGACATCGAGAAGATCGTCTCGCCGTTCTGGACGGCGTTGACCCGTCGCGTCGCGAACGAACCACCGTCGCGAAGTCGCTCCACCAGATAGACCGCGGGCTTGGTGGCGTCACCGGGCCGCAGGAAGTAGCCGTGCAGGGAATGCACGTAGTACTTCGGATCCACCGTCCGGACCGCCGATACCAGGGCCTGCCCGGCGATGTGTCCACCGAAAGTCCTTGACAGGTAACCCTCTTCGGGGTTGAAAACGGCACCGCGATAGATGTTGACCTCGAGCTGCTCGAGCCCGAGGATCTGTTCGATCGCCATGCTTCTACTTCTGGTCTTCGCGCAAGCGGCTCATCCGCCGGTCTACCAGCCGCGCTGGGCCAACCGGTGCGGCTGCGGGATGTCGTCGACGTTGATGCCCACCATGGCCTCCCCGAGCCCGCGCGACACCTTCGCCAGCACATCCGGATCGTCGTAGAAGGTGGTGGCCTTGACGATCGCCGCGGCCCGCTCGGCGGGGTTGCCGGACTTGAAGATTCCGGAGCCGACGAACACGCCCTCGGCGCCGAGTTGCATCATCATCGCCGCGTCGGCCGGAGTGGCGATGCCACCGGCGGTGAACATGGTGACCGGCAGCTTGCCGGCCTTGGCGACCTCGACCACGAGGTCATACGGCGCCTGCAGTTCCTTGGCGGCGACGAACAGTTCGTCCTCCGTCAGCGACGTCAGCCGGCGGATCTCCCCACCGATGGTGCGCATGTGGTGGGTGGCGTTGGAGACGTCGCCGGTGCCGGCCTCGCCCTTGGACCGGATCATCGCCGCGCCCTCGGTGATGCGGCGCAGCGCCTCACCGAGGTTGGTGGCGCCACAGACGAACGGCACGGTGAAGCGCCACTTGTCGATGTGGTTGGTGTAGTCGGCCGGGGTGAGCACCTCGGACTCGTCGACGTAGTCCACTCCGAGGCTCTGCAGGATCTGCGCCTCGACGAAGTGACCGATGCGAGCCTTGGCCATCACCGGGATGGACACCGCCTCGATGATGCCCTCGATCAGGTCGGGGTCGCTCATCCGGGCGACGCCGCCCTGGGCGCGAATGTCGGCGGGCACCCGCTCAAGGGCCATCACCGCGACCGCGCCGGCCGCCTCGGCGATGCGCGCCTGTTCGGGGGTGACGACGTCCATGATGACGCCGCCCTTGAGCATCTCGGCCATGCCGCGCTTGACCCGCGCGGTCCCGGTCTGTGCGTGGTTGGCGGAGCCGTTGGCTCCAGCTGCGTTGTCCACTTAAGTGCTCCTCCAAGTTTTCTGCGGCACCAGTCTAAGGGGTCTTCGGACCCGCGGATTCCGCCTGGTCAGCGGATGGCGCGCGGACCTGCCGGGGGCTCACCTGCGGCCGGCCCCGGCAAATCAGCCGGCCGGTCCGCCAGCCTGTTGGCCTCGGCGAGCAGCTGCCGGAGTTCGCGCGGGTACACCCGCTGGCCGGCGGCCTCGAACCCGCCGATCGTCTCGGCGTCGCACCAGCGGTGGTCGTGGATGTAGCGAAGTTCCAGTTCGGTGCGCCCGGCCGGCGACGGATCGAAGCGCCGGGTGCGGTGGACGAAGTAGAACTCCTCGCTGGTCATCACCGCGCCGTTGAAGTCGATCAGCGACTCCCGTCGCCACACCGGGCCCACCAATTCATCGGCGCCGACCCGCAGTCCGGTCTCCTCGGCGAGTTCCCGGGCGGCCGCTTCGGCCAACGGTTCGCCCGTGAGGATCCGCCCGCCGACGGTGAACCACCAGCGGGGCGCCTCGCCGTCGGTCTTCGCCGGGTCGGACCCGCAGAACAGCAACACCGCGCCGTCGTCGTCGAGGAGGACGACGCGGGCGGAGGTGCGCAGTTCATTCATCGCTGAGCCGGTAGGCAATTATTCATCGCTGCGCGGGTTCGGCGATCTCGAAATACGTTGGCAGCGGGGCTCTTCCGCCGAGTTTCAGCCACCGCACCGGGCGTCGCTCCCGCAGCGCGAGGGTGTCGCGGACGGCGTCGTTGTGGAAGCGCCGGGCCAGCAGCACCCGGACCTCGGCGTCGGCGAGTTCGTCGGCCAGACCCAGTGGCACCCGGGCGGGGTCGACGGTCGCCAGCGCCGTGGACAGTTCGTTCTCGCAGGCTTCCCGGGTGGAACGCGGCGAATGTTCGGCCGCGTCGGCCAGCCCCACCAGCCGCCTGCCCTCGGGGCGTTCGCCGTAGGCGTCAACGGCCACGGCCCGCGCCACCACGGCGCGGCGGCCCAGCGCGGCGTCCAGCGCCTGCCAGGACAGGTCATAGCGGATGTGCAGCCGGTTGAGCCGATTGGCGGTCTGCAGTGCCCAGACCGCGGTCGCAAGCAGGACCACGACCAGCAGTGCGGTCAGCGACCAGTACAAGCCGGGAGCCACTAGACAGATCCCCGAGTCGCTGCGCTCTCCCCCGCAAGCGGGAGGTGCCCCCAGCCCGCCCTCATCCCGCCACCGCCACCTTCACTCCGGCACCGGCGACGGTCTCGTAGACCCGCAGGATGTCGTCGGCCACCACCGACCAGTCGTAGCGCTGGACCGCCTCGGTGCCGGCCCGCACATAGTCCGCCCGCAGGGTCGCGTCCCCCAGCACCGCGATCAGCGCCTCGGCCAGTGCGGCCGGATCCTCCACCGGCACCAGTCGGCCGGCCTCACCGTCCTCGAGCACCCGCCGGAAGGCGTCGAGGTCACTGGCCACCACCGCGGTGCCGGCGGCCATCGCCTCGACCAGCACGATGCCGAAGCTCTCGCCGCCGGTGTTGGGTGCGCAGTAGACGTCGGCGCTGCGCAGCGCGGAGGCCTTCTCGGCATCGGAGACCTGGCCGAGGAAACGCAGATTCCCCGCGTGCTCCCCCGCGGCCTCGCGCAGTTCGTCCTCGTCGCCCCGGCCGACGATGAGGATCTCGATGTCGGGATGGTGCGCCACCAACGCCGGCAGCGCCCCCATCAGGACATCCATCCCCTTGCGTGGCTCATCGAAGCGGCCGAGGAACAGCACGGTGCGGCCGGAGCGCGGATAGCCGGGCAGCGGGGTCGCCGAGGCGAACGAGTCGACGTCGACTCCGTTGGGGATCTGGACGGCGTCGGATCCCAGCGCCTCCATCTGCCAGCGCCGGGCGAGGTCGGAGACCGCGATCCGACCGACGATCTTTTCGTTGTACGGCCGCAGCAGACTCTGAAAGACGCCCAGCGCCAACGACTTCGTGGTGGAGGTGTGGAAGGTCGCGACGATGGGCCCCTCGGCGATCATCAGCGCCAGCAGGGACAAACTCGGGGCATTGGGCTCATGCAGATGCAGGACGTCGAACTCGCCGGCGGCGATCCACTTCTTCACCAGCCGGTGGGTGGCCGGCCCGAACCGCAGCCGCGCCACCGAGCCGTTGTAGGGAATCGGCACCGCCTTGCCGCCGGAGACCACATAGTCGGGCAGTTCGACATGCGGGGAGGACGGTGCCAGCACGCTGACGTAGTGACCGCGTTCGCGCATCACCTCGGCGAGTTGGAGCACGTGCGCCTGAACTCCGCCGTGGACGTCGAACGAGTACGGGCACACCATGCCGATCCGCATCAGGCCTGGTCTTCCTGGGGGGTTTCGGCCAGCCGGGCGCGACGCTCCTCGGACAGGTCGGCCAGCCACAGCGGCTGCAGCATGTGCCAGTCCTGGGGATGGGCGGCGATGTTGACCGCGAACCGGTCGGCCAGCGCCTGGGTGATCAGGCCGACGTCGCCGGAACTGGTGTCGATGGCCTCGTCGATCTGTACCACGCAGTCCGGGCCGTCGTAGTAGACGTGCGCCGGATGCAGCGGCGCAGCGGTCTCGATGGCCAGCTTCGCCGGGCCGGCGGGCAACCGGGTCGGCTCGCCGAAGAACTGCACCGGCACCCCGGACCGGGAAAGATCGCGATCGGCCATCAGGCAGACGAACCCGTTGGCGCGCAACCGCTCTGAGAGCACCTCCATCGGCGGGCGGTCCCCACCGGTGGTCGGCAGCACCTCGAAGCCGAGGCTCTCCCGGAATTCGATGAAGCGGTCGTAGAGCGACTCCGGCTTGAGCCGTTCGGCCACCGTGGTGAAGGTGCCGTAGTTCTGCGCCAGCCACACGCCGGCCATGTCCCAGTTGCCACTGTGCGGCAGCGCCATCACCGCGCCACGGCCGGCCTGATGCGCCGCCGCAAAGTGTTCGGCGCCGATGAACACCTGATCGAGCCGATCGGCCAATCGGGCGAGGTCCATCGACGGCAGCCGGAAGGCCTCACGCCAGTACCGGGCATAGGACGCCAGCGACGCCCGCATCAGCGAACGGGGCACCCGACCGGGCGTGGTGCCGATCACCCGGGCCAGGTTCTTGCGCAGTTGATCCGGCCCCCCACCGAGGGCGGCGTAGCGCGCGCCGGTCCGGAAGACGCTGCGCGCCATCGGTTCCGGCATCGTCCGCACCAACCGCCAGCCCGCGGCGTAGCCCCAGTCGCTGAGGTTCTCCGAGAGCTCGCTCACCCGGCGCCTCCGGGCGGGGTGATCTTGTCGATCGCGCCCGGCGAACTGCGCACCGAGTGCAGGCGCTGACCGACGGTCACCAGGCTGGCGACCGCCAGCAGCCACATCCCCCCGTGGAACAGCATCGGAACCCCGAAGAGCCCCGAGAAACCCGCGCCGGCGAGCACGATGACGAGACGCTCAGGGCGCTCGATCAGCCCGCCGCCGCCGTCCAGCCCGGTGGCCTCGGCGCGGGCCTTGATGTAGGAGATCACCTGGGAGGTGACCAGACAGATGAGGGTCGCGACCATCAGCGACGGGCTGTCCAGTCCGAAGGCGGCCCACCACAGCAGTCCACAGAACACCGCACCGTCGCTGATCCGGTCACAGGTGGCGTCGAGGACGGCGCCGAATCGCGTTCCGCCGCCACGTTCCCGGGCCATCGCACCGTCGAGCATGTCGGCCAGCACGAAGAATGTCACCGCGACCGCGCCCCACCACAGCTGACCGATCGGGAAGAGGGTCAGAGAGGCCAGCACCGAACCGGCGGTCCCGATGATCGTCACGGTGTCCGGGGTCAGCCCGGCCCGCAGTGCGGCCTTGGCGAGCGGCCCGCTGATCTTGGCGTAGGCCGCCCGGGTCATCAGGTAGAAGTCACTCACGGCTGGTTGGCCCACTCGTCGGCGAGCAGGGTCCTGGTGTCGCGCAGCAGTTGCGGGATCATCTTGGTCTGGCCCACCACGGTGATGAAGTTCGCGTCGCCGGACCAGCGCGGAACCACATGCATGTGCAGATGATCGGCCAGCGAGCCGCCGGCGGTCTTACCCAGGTTGAGGCCGACGTTGAACGCGTCGGGCCGCGACACCGCCTTGATCACCCGGATCGCCCTCTGGGTGAACGCCATCAACTCCGCGCTCTCCTCGGGCGTGAGGTCCTCGAGTTCGGCGACCTGCCGGTAGGGCACCACCATCAGGTGGCCGGGGTTGTACGGGTAGAGGTTGAGCACCGCGTAGACCAGTTCGCCGCGGGCCACCACCAGACCGTCCTCATCGGACATGGTGGGGATGTCGGTGAACGGCTGTGACGACCCTTTCGTGCCGCCGAACTTGGGCGACTCGACGATGTAGTTCATCCGGTACGGCGTCCACAGCCGCGCCAGCCGATCCGGGACCCCCACTCCCGTGTCCCGAATCTCGTCAGTCACCGCTGACCTTCACCGATTCGGCTGTGGGAGTGTCATTCTCGCGGTCGGCGATCCAGGCCCGGATCGCGGCGACGGCCTTCTCCCGGGGCACGCCGTTGATCTGGGTGCGGTCGCCGAACCGGAAGCTGACCGCGCCGGCCTCGACGTCCTTGTCCCCCGCCAGCAGCATGAACGGCACCTTCTGGTTGGTCGCGTTGACGATCTTCTTGGCCATCCGATCGTCACTGGCGTCGACCTCGGCGCGCACGCCGTGCGACTTCAGTTCGGCGACAAGGCCTTCCAGGTAGGCGACGTGACCTTCGGCGACCGGGATGCCGACCACCTGGACGGGGGCCAGCCAGGCCGGGAACGCCCCGGCGTAATGCTCGGTGAGGATGCCGAAGAACCGCTCGATCGATCCGAACAAGGCACGGTGGATCAAAACGGGCTGTTGGCGCGACCCATCCGAGGCGGTGTACTCCAGTTCGAACCGCTCCGGCATGTTGAAGTCCAGCTGGATGGTCGACATCTGCCAGCTTCGGCCCAGCGCGTCGCGCACCTGCACCGAGATCTTCGGGCCGTAGAACGCCGCACCGCCCGGATCCGGAACCAGGGTCAGGCCGCTGGACTCGGCGACCTCGCGCAAAGTCTCGGTGGCCTCCTCCCACAGGTCGTCGGAGCCGACGTACTTCTGCGGGTCCTTGGTGGACAGTTCCAGATAGAAGTCGTTGAGCCCGTAGTCCCCCAGCAGGTCGAGCACGAATTGCAGCAGCGAGGCCAACTCGTCGCGCATCTGCTCACGGGTGCAGTAGATGTGCGAGTCGTCCTGGGTCATACCTCGCACCCGGGTCAGGCCGTGGATCACGCCGGACTTCTCGTAGCGGTAGACGGTGCCGAATTCGAAGAGCCGCAACGGAAGTTCACGGTAGGAACGGCCCCGGGACCGGAAGATCAGATGGTGCATCGGGCAGTTCATCGGCTTGAGGTAGTAGTCCTGGCCGGGTTTGCGCAGCGCGCCGTTCTCGTCGAATTCGGCGTCGATGTGCATCGGCGGGAACATGCCGTCGGCGTACCACTCCAGGTGGCCCGAGGTGATGTAGAGCTGTTCCTTGGTGATGTGGGGGGTGTTGACGAACTCGTAGCCGGCCTGGATGTGCTTCTGCCGCGAGTACTCCTCCAACTCCCGGCGCACGATTCCGCCCTTGGGGTGGAAAACCGGTAGGCCCGAACCCAATTCGTCGGGGAAGCTGAACAGATCCAGTTCGACACCGAGCTTGCGGTGGTCGCGGCGCTGCGCCTCCTCGATGAGTTCGAGATGACGGTCCAGGGCCTCCTGGGATTCCCAGGCGGTGCCGTAGATGCGCTGCAGGCTGGCGTTGGCCTGGTTGCCGCGCCAGTACGCGGCCGAACTGCGGGTCAGCTTGAAGGCCGGGATGTATTTGGTGGTCGGGCAGTGCGGGCCGCGGCACAGATCGCCCCAAACCCGTTCGCGGGTGCGCGGATTGAGGTTGTCGTAGGCGGTCAGTTCGTCGCCGCCGACCTCCATCACGTCGGCGTCGCCGGACTTGTCGTCGATCAGTTCGAGCTTGTAGGGCTCACTCGCGAGTTCGGCGCGGGCCTGATCCTTGGACTCGTAGACCCGGCGCGAGAATAGCTGACCGTCCTTGACGATGGCCTTCATCCGCTTCTCGAGCTTTTCGAGGTCCTCGGGGGTGAAGGCCGCCGGCACGTCGAAGTCGTAGTAGAAACCGTCGGTGATGGGCGGTCCGATGCCGAGCTTGGCGGCCGGGAACAGTTCCTGGACGGCCTGGGCGAGCACGTGGGCGGCCGAGTGCCGGATGACGCTGCGGCCGTCCTCGGTGTCGGCGGCAACCGGGACCACCTCGGCGTCGGAGTCCGGAACCCAGCTCAGGTCACGCAGTTTGCCCTCGGCGTCGCGGACCACGACGATCGCGTCCGGCTCCCCGCGATTGGGCAGACCGGCCTCGCGCACAGCGGCACCCGCGGTGGTCCCGGCCGGGACCCGCACCGGGGCCACTGAGACGGGTTCGACGGCGGCGCTCATCAGCGGTCTCTTTCGGTAGGTGAACGGTCGGGCTAATGCTATCGGGGCGGCAGATCAGGCCCCGAGGCCGATCGGGCTGTCCAGAGCCGGGTGATACAGACCGACCAGCTTCGCAACCCAAGCCAGTGCACCGAACATCCACAACGTGGCCACCATGACCGCAGCGGTGAACAGCGCGCCGAGCGCTTGGACCCACCACGCCTGACGGCGATACCAGCTCATGGCGCTGTCGTAGCGGCGCCGGGTGAAGGCCAGCGTGCGGTGCGCCCAGTAGAACTCCGAAGCCAGGATGGCCAGCCCGACGAACACGATGGCCCACCCCGGGCCCGGGTACGGGATGGCGGCGATACCGGTGGCCAGCACCCCGAAGCCGACGATGCCGACGGCCACCCGGTAGATGAAGTCGGCCACCGGGCGGCCGCGCAACCGCTCCCTGCGGTGTGCAAGGTGCTGCGTGAGGCGGGCCATGAGGCCGACATTACGTGGCAGGGTGGGCACGTGAGACTCTCCGACTTGGCCGGATCGGCGCTGACCTATCCCGAAGTCGGCGCGACCGCCGGGGCGATGCCCGCCGGATACCGGCAGTTGACGGCGACCAAGCGGATCGGCAGTGGACGTGCGCGCTTCGAGCGGGCCGCCGAGTCCGTCATGCGCTACGGGATGCTGCGCGGCGCAGGGGTACGGGTGGCGGCGACCAGCGAGGTGGCCGGGGAAGGTGTCGACGTGCTGGGCCGGCTCGGGCCGTTCCCGGCGCCGTGCCGGGTGGTCTACGTCATCGACCAGCCGAACCATCGGGGCTTCGCCTACGGCAGCCTGCCCGGGCACGCGGTCCGCGGTGAGGAGTTGTTCGCGGTGCGCTACGACCCCGCCGATGACGGCGTCTACGCAGAGGTCGCCGCGTTCTCAGTGCCGGCGGTGTGGTGGAGCCGGCTCGGAGCGCCGGTGCTGCGACTGGCGCAGCAGGCGGTGACGCGCCGCTACCTCAACGCGGTGTGACCGGTTGCGCCGCGCCTGCCGGCGCTATTCCAGCGCCAGCAGGGGCGGCTTCGGGCCCGCGCCGAACGGGTTGACGCCCGGTCGCGAGAACTGCGCCTCGTTGCTCCAGCCCTTCGGCACGTCGGTTTGTTTGGCCGACTTCTGCGGGGCCACCGGTTGCGAGCAACTCGCCCCCTTGGCGCAACCACGCGAGGGGTTGTCCGCGGCGGCGGCGGGTGCGAGGGCGATGGCTGCCGCCGCCAGGGCTCCGGCGAGAACGGCCGGGGTGAGCAGGGAGATCGTCATGGTGTCGCTCCTTTCGGTTGGTACTTCCGAGGCTAGGAGCGAACCCGGGTGACTTCGAGAACTTCATAGAGAAGACATAAAAACAATTCGTGAATCACCAGGCGTGAATGTTGAACTGCCGGGGCTGCGCGGCGTCGGCCTGCACAATGTGCGCTATGGGAATTGACCATGGGCCTTAGGGGCGAAGCGGCAATCGTCGGGTTCGTCGAACTGCCCGCCACCCGCCGTCCCACCGGGCCACCTGAGTTCACCCTCGAGCAGTGGGCCCGGCTGGCGGCCGCGGTCTGCGAGGACGCCGGGCTGCCGGCCACCGAGGTCGACGGTATCTGCACCAGTTACCTGCAGGAATCCCAGATCTTCGTCCCCTCGACGATCATCGAGTACCTCGGCGTGCGGGCCAACTTCGCGGAGATGGTCGACCTCGGCGGAGCCAGCGCGGCGGCCATGGTGTGGCGGGCGGCCGCCGCGATCGAACTGGGCCTGTGCAACGCCGTGCTGTGCGTGATCCCGGGCACACCGCTGACCCCGATGACCGAGAAGAGACCACCGGACTTCGGCGACATGCTGCACTTCGGCGCCTCGAGCAACCGGTACGGCTCGCCGCAGGCCGAATTCGAGATCCCCTACGGCAACCTCGGCCAGAACGGCCCCTACGGCCAGGTGGCCACCCTCTACGGCGCGACCTACGGTTACGACGAGCGGGCGATGGCCAAGATCGCCGTCGATCAGCGGGTCAATGCCAACCACACCCCTGGAGCGGTGTTCAAGGACACCCCGATCACCGTCGACGACGTCCTCAGCAGCCCGGTGATCGCCTCCCCGTTGCACATGCTGGAGATCGTGATGCCGGTGATGGGCGGGGCCGGTGTGCTGGTGACCAGCGCCGAGTTGGCCCGCAAGTCACAACGACGGCCGGTGTGGGTCAAGGGATTCGGCGAGCGGGTGCCTTACAAGATGTCCACCTACGCCGAGGACCTGCTGGCGACCCCGATGATCAAAGCGGCGCACTCGGCGTTCTCGATGGCCGGTCTGACACCGGCCGATATGGACATGGCCTCGATCTATGACTGCTACACGATCACCGCTCTGCTCAGCCTTGAGGACGCCGGGTTCTGCGAGAAGGGCAAGGGGATGGAATTCGTCGCCGGCCACGACCTGACCTTCCGCGGCGACTTCCCGATGAACACCGCCGGCGGGCAGTTGGGGTACGGCCAGGCCGGCCTGGCCGGCGGCATGCACCACGTGTGCGACGCCACTCGCCAGATCATGGGGCGCGCCGGGGCGACCCAGGTGGCGGACTGCAACCGGGCGTTCGTCTCCGGCAACGGTGGAATCCTGTCCGAGCAGACCACCCTCGTCCTGGAGGGCGACTGATATGGGCGCCCTGGGCAGGCCGATGCCGATTCCCACTCCGACCACGCAGCCGTTCTGGGATGCGTTGGCAGAGAACAGGATTCGTATCCAGTACTCCCCTTCGTCGGGACGCTACGTGTTCTACCCGCGGGTGCTGGCACCGGGAACGCTCGCCGACGATCTGGAGTGGCGGGAGATCTCCGGAGCAGGTTCGATCTACACCTTCACGGTGGCCTACCGGCCGGTGGCCGCCCATTTCGCCGAACACGTCCCGCAGCTGCTGGCGGTCGTGCAGTGGGATGAGGGGCCGCGGTTCGCGACTGAGATCGTCAATGCCGAGCCGGCACAGCTTTCGGTCGGCATGCGTGTGCGCCCGGTGTTCCTCGACTGCCCCGAGGACGGCGTGACCCTGCTGCAGTATCAGCCGGCCTGATCAACAGGCCCCGGCCCCAATGCGCATGCGGGCCTCCACGTGATCGAATCGCATGCAGACGCTGGTGCCCAGCGCCGACGTGTCGATGATGAATGCGTCGGACAGGGTCCGCATGAGCGGAATTCCCCTGCCGCGATGACGCTGCGGACAGGTCGGGTCGGGTTCGCGCCACTGACCCTGATCACTGACCGTCACCGTCAGCACCCGGGCGGCCCTGTCATAGGCGGCTTCCACGTCACAGGTGCCGCCCGTCGTGCCGAGATAGGCGAATTCAGCAATGTTGGCCATCGCCTCATTGACCGCGAGCACCACATCGCACAGCCGGGCTTCCCCCACGCTGACACTACGGAGCCAGCGCGTGAAATCGGCGCGTGCCACCGCAACGTTCGGCGCATCCGCAGGCAGATCGCGGCGGACGAACCGGGTACCCGGATCCCGATCAAGTGGTGAGGTCATCGCCTGATGCGTATACCCGCACCGTCGGCTCGTTACTCGCCCAATGCGGCGCGGGCCTCGTCCAGGGTCCGGTGCAAACCGAGCAGGTCGGCCAAACCCACCATCGTCAAAGGCCGGCTGGTGGCCGGGCCATCGGCGACGACCCCGAACTTCGCAGTCGAGGCCGCCTGGTCGCGAGCGGCCACCAGGACCCCCATCCCGGCCGAGGCCAAGAAGTCCACATCGGTGAGATCGACGATGATCGCCGACGGCATCTTCAGCAGCGATGCGGCGACAGCGACCTCGAGTTGCGGTGAGGTCAGCATGTCCAGTACTCCGGCGACGCGGATGACCACCGCGCGGTCGACCCACTCCTCGCTGATGACACAGCCGACATTGGGCGCTGTAGCGACGCCGCGCGTCGCGGGAATTCGTGGTTCCAAGATCCACACCTCATTGGTTTCACGCCCCCAGGGGGCGCCGTATTTCCTGCAAGGCTTCCGTCTGAAACCGGCAAGGAATTTTGCTGATGCAACGTCGACCTTCTTGCGACGCAACTGCGCGTAACTACTGCGCGACCTAATCAGGTTAGCCTAACTTGGCGAACCCGTCGGGGAGCCGATTCAGGCCGCGATGGGAGGCGACTCCCGCCGGGCCTGCACCGGGACCACCGGAATCGGGCGGACGGTGGCGACCGGTTCCGCCGCCGTGAACGGACTCGGGGTCACGATCGGCTCCAAATGCCGGGTGCGATGCGGCTGACGGTCGACAAGCAAGATCCAAAGCGCCGGTGCCACAAGAACACTCAGCTATGTGAAACCAATCATCGTGCGTCCTCCCTGACCCCTCAGCGCGGGGCCTGAACGGGTAATGACTCACCCGTCAGTCAATCGTTGCGGGGTTGCGGACGAAGCGGAATGAATCCTGGGAGCGATGTGAGGACTAGATCCTCGGTCCCGGCGATTACGGGCCGGCGGCACAAGCCGCGGCAAACTTGTTTCGACCTGGTGGTCCCGGCTGGGATCGAACCAGCGACCTTCCGCGTGTGAAGCGGACGCTCTCCCACTGAGCCACGGGACCGGAGTGTCGGACCGCCTCGAACGGCGTCCTTTCCGAGGCCGAAAGATTAACACGGGCAGGTCCGGCCCCAGGAACGCCCTTGGACCGCGGGCCGACAGCCAGGGCGATTTGTGCCCTCTCGCACCGGTGCACTAATGTCGTGCATCGCAGCGGGCAACCAGCCCGAAGCTTTGCGGATGTAGCGCAGTTGGTAGCGCATCACCTTGCCAAGGTGAGGGTCGCGGGTTCGAATCCCGTCATCCGCTCGGGGGCGTCGTAAGACCCAACGGTGGAGTGGCCGAGTGGTGAGGCAACGGCCTGCAAAGCCGTGCACACGGGTTCGATTCCCGTCTCCACCTCAGAAACGAACTTCCCGGCGCGATTAGCTCAGCGGGAGAGCGCTTCCCTGACACGGAAGAGGTCACTGGTTCAATCCCAGTATCGCGCACCACGTCCTACCTTCTCCGAAGCACCGCAACTGGTTGCCAGCGAAACAAACCTCGACCTCACCGGCCGTTTTGGACGTAGGCTGGGTTCAGGCAAGACGGCAACAGAAGAGGAAATCCGATGAACGCGTCGATTCGTGCATTGCTGCTACCTGGCATCGCGGTAGCGGCCGCCATCGCCCTCAGCCCGGTGTGCACAGCTCAACCTGGCCAGGCGGCGCCGGCGCCGGCGACCCCGCACAGCGCGGCTGCTGTGAAGACCTCCGCTACCGCGGGCAAGACCACCACGGCCGGCGCACGCACGTCCCGCATCGTCGCCAACGTCACCAAAGTCGCCAACGTCGTCCCGAGCAATCTCGGCAAGGTCGATCTGTGGTCGGCCCAGACCGTGGGGGCGCTGCAGTACCAGGCCGGCCAACAGTGGCTGCTGACGACTCAGTTGGCTCCGGTCATGCTCGCTTACACAGGTCAGTAAGCCGCCTTCCCTCCAAACCTGCCCTGAGCAGGCCTGAGAGCCGGCGTAGCCGGTCCCCTCGGCGACTGAGCCTATGCTGGGCTGCGGCCGCCTTGCGGCCCGATATGGAGGGAAATCCCATGAATTTTGGCCACGCACCCCGCTGGGCTGCGGCCCTGTTCGGAGCCGCGGCGATCGTCGGTATGGCGACGGCCACGTCGGCCTGCACGAACACCAAGACCGGAACCCCGGCCGAAGTGACCACCACACCGTCGATCCAACAGGAGCAACCAGTGACCGGAAGTAACGGCGGACAGGGCGGCCAGGGCGGCAAGGGCGGCGCCGGCGGTATCGGCGGACAAGGCGGACAAGGCGGCGCGGGCGGCCAGCCCGGCGCCGGCGGCCAGGGCGGTAAGGGTGGCCAGGGCGGCAAGGGCGGTATCGCCGGACAGGACGGCGCCGACGGTGCCGACGGCGCCAATGGAGCAGATGGCGCCAACGGCGCCGACGGTGCACCGGGCGCACCCGCCACGACGGTTCCGGGCGCGCCCGGCTGATCCGCCCGATTCACCGCCACCGACATGAGCGATGTCCTGGCCTGTCCGCAGTGCGGCCGACGCAACCGGGTTCCGGCGGCCTCCACCGGCAAGCCGCGCTGCGGGCAATGCCAGACCTGGCTGCCGTGGATCGTCGACGCCAGTGACGGCGATTACACGGCCGTCGTAGACCAGGCGTCAGTACCCGTCCTGGTCGACCTGTGGGCCCCGTGGTGTGGGCCGTGCCGCACGGTCTCACCTGCTCTGGAGCAGTTGGCCGGCGAATACGCGGGGCGGCTGAAACTGGTGAAAGTCAACGTGGACAACGCCCCCCAGACCTCACAGCGCCTTGCTGTCCAGGCCGTTCCGACCCTGCTGATCAGCAGAGGTGGCAAAATCCTTGCCCGGCGTGCCGGTGCCGCACCGGTGTCCGCCCTGCGGGCCTGGCTCGACGAGAGCCTGGCCTCCGGATCCTGACGACTGGCTGGAGACCATGAGCACCAAGTACCTCGCCCCGCTGGTCTGCGCGATGATGACGATCGGGCTGACGGGCTGCAACCAGGCAGCCGCCGCTCCTGCCGACCAGCCCTCGCCGACCACGCAGGCCGTCGCCGCAACCCCCGGCGGCGCACAGCCGCGGCTGGCGTCGGACCCGGCCCAGATCGCCGACGACCTCGTCGCCGATCAACTGGCCCTGCGTGACCCGTCCACCCCGGAGGCGGTGCTCGCCGCGGCGGCACGGCGCCAGCAGGCGGCCTATCGCGCCATCGGCCGCCATCCCGAATGGGACGGCATCATCCGGCCGAAAATCCCGCAGACGATGCTGGCCTTCTACGACCGCAACATCGACGCCCGCCGCCAGCTGAATGCGATGGCGACAGTGCGAAACACGTTGCCCGCGTGGCGAATTGCCCCGCCCGCCCCTGCCGGCGAACTCCTGGGCTACTACCGCGAGGCTGAGGCCGCCACCGGCGTCGGCTGGAACTACCTGGCCGCGATCAACCTCGTCGAGACCCGCCTGGGCAGCATCGTGGGCGACAGCACGGCCGGGGCGCAGGGTCCGATGCAGTTCCTGCCCTCGACCTTCGCCGGCTACGGCCGCGGCGGCGACGTGCACTCCCCGCACGACTCGATCATGGCGGCGGGGCGGTTGCTGGCGGCCAGCGGCTTCGCCTCCAGCCCGGATCGGGCGATCTTCGCCTACAACCACGCCGACGAGTACGTGCGCGCGGTCAGCGACTACGCCGCGGTGCTGGGCGCCGACCCCGCCTCGTTCGGCGACTTCTACCGATGGGACGTCTACTACTTCACGACTGCCGGCGATGTGCTTCTGCCCATCGGCTACGACGCGTCGACGCGGATCCCGGTCGAGTCCTACCTGGCCGACCACCCGCAGTAGCGGGTCAGTTCTTGGCCCACAGGCAGTGCCCGCTGAGCTGCAGGTAGAACAGTTTCGGCAGCATCGGCAGCGGCATCGGCTTGCCCGCCTCGCCCTGGAACACCTCCGGCGCCGACAACACCCCGGCCTCCACCACGGTCTGCTCCTCGGCCCGGCAGGCGGCCTCGGGCTCCCTCGGGGTGGCCGTCCAGTTGCCCGACGTCAGGTTGGGGTTGCGCATGCCCTGGCCGTTCAGGGTGATCACCGGCCCGTAGCTCAGCCAGGTGTCATTGGGTTCGAACGGGGTCTGCACCGGAGCCCACCCAAAGCTATCCGGGCCTGACTGCTGACAGATGGCGTAGGTCTGACCGTCGGGCAGCAGGGTCATCACATCCGCCAGGTCAGCCGGGCAGACCGCGCCCGCCTGGGGTGCCTGGGTGTCGGCACGGGCCGCCCCGCAGGACAGCGCAGCCAGGGCCGCGACGACTGCGGCGATGGTCCGGTATCGACTCACAACCCGATTATCGTCGCCAGACAGCGGTGTGTTTCACCCGATGATGGGGAAACGGCGGGCACGGGCCAACCGGTCCAGCGCAGCCTGCATGACCCGGCGCACCCGGCCGTCCACCTTGGCCGCATCCGGATGCTCGCCCCACTGCCCGATCACGTCGATGGGCTCGAGCACCTCGTTGACGATCTTCGACGGCAGCGGCATGTTGACCGGTAACAGCACGCTGAGCCCGAACGGGAATCCGATGGACACCGGCAGGATGTCGGTGTGGAACATCCGGCGTTCCCACTTGCTCAGGCCGAGTGCCCGCGACAGCCGCCGGCCGCGGGCCAGGAAGAACTGGGTCTCCTGTCCCCCGATCGACACCACCGGCACGATAGGCGCCCGGGCGGCTACGGCGGCGACGACGTAGCCGGTGTGCCCGCCGAAGTCGATCACGTTCTCGTGCAGGGTCGACCGGTAGACCTGATAGTCTCCGCCCGGAAACACCATCACCGGCGCATCCTCGGCCAGTGCGGCGGCGGCGTTCTCCTCGCACGCCCGCACGACTCCCAGTCGCGGCAGCACCGCGCGGGCCGGACCGTTGGCCACGGTGTCGTGGGCCAGCGCGTAGAGAGGCCGGTCGTAGCCGAACTTCGCGTAGTAGTCGACGGCGAAGATCACGAAGTCCGGCGTGGTCAGCCCACCGGAGTGGTTGCCGACCAGAAGACAGCGTCCGGCCGGAATGTGTTCCAGGCCGCGGACTTCCGAGCGGTGATAGAGCTTGACCAATGGCCGCAGCGCATCGACCACACGCTTGGTCAGCGCGGGGTCCCAGCGCCCGATGTCGGCCACTACCCCACGACCGTGTGCTCCCGGCTCAGCCGTACAGCGCGTCGATCTTGTCGTGGAAGTTGTCCACCACGACCTTGCGCTTGAGCTTGAGGCTGGGTGTCAGGTCGCCGTTCTCCACGGTGAGTTCGCGGTCGATGATCGCGACCTTCTTGACCGTCTCCCAGCGGTTGAGGTGCTTGTTGAGTTCCTCAACGTAGCCCTCGACCGCCGCGAGCGTCTTGGGATCGCGGGCGACCTCGGTGAACGACTTGTCGGCCATGCCGTTGGCCTTGGCGAACTCCTTGAGACCTTCGGCGTCCAGGCTCACCAGCGCGACGCAGTAGGGCTGGTTCTCGCCGTAGACGATGATCTCGCTGGCGAACGGGCAGATGCCCTTGAACTGTGCCGAGATCGCCGAGGGCGCAACGTATTTGCCCTGCGACGTCTTGAACATGTCCTTCTTACGGTCGGTGATCCGCAGGAAGCCCTCGGCGTCGAGCTCGCCGATGTCACCGGTGTGGAACCAGCCGTCCGCCTCGAGTGCCTCCGCGGTGGCCTCGGGCAGGTCGTGGTAGCCGTTCATGATGCCGGGACCCCGCAGCAGGATCTCGCCGTCCTCGGCGATCTTGACCTCGGTCTGCGGCAGCGTCCACCCCACGGTGCCGAAGCGGTAGGCGTGCGGACGGTTCAGCGAGGAGGCCGCCGAGGTCTCGGTGAGGCCGTAGCCCTCCAGCACGGCGATACCGACGGCGTCGAACCACTGCGCGATCTCACGGTCCAGTGCAGCCGAACCGCTGATGAAGAACCGCAGCCGACCGCCGAAACGATCGCGGATGGTGTTGAGCACCAGCTTGTCGGCCAACCGATGCTGAACGGCCAGCAGCGGCGAGACCCGCTCGCCGGCCTGCTTGGCGCGCGACACCTGCAGACCGACGCCGATGGCCCAGTCGAACAGCGCCTTCTTGGCGCCGCCCTCCTTGGTCATCATCTCGTTGATCCGGGCGTGCACCTTCTCGAAGATGCGCGGGACGGCGCCCATGATGGTCGGCTTGATGATCGCGAGGTTCTCCACGATCTTGTCCACCCGGCCGTCGACGACCGTCGGGAAGCCGATCGCCAGCGGCAGGGCCAGCATCACCTTGCCGAACGCGTGCGCCAGCGGCAGCCACAGGTAGTTGAGGTCCTTGTCCGACAACACGCCCATGCCGTCCATCGCGGCGGCGGTGTAGGTCCACGAATCCTGGGTCAGCCGCACGCCCTTGGGCTTGCCGGTGGTGCCGGACGTGTAGATCAGGGTGGCCAGCTGCTCGGGCCGGATCGCGTCGACGCGCTCAGTCACCACGTTGGGCGTATCGGCCAGCTTCTGCTTGCCGAGCGCCTTGAGCTCGTCGAGGCTGATCACCCAGTCGCCGTCGCCGGAGCCGTCGATGAGCACGACCTTCTCCACCGCGCCCAGCTGGGCCTTGTTGGCCACCAGCTTGTCGACCTGCTTCTGGTCCTCGGCGATGACGATCTTGCTGCCCGAGTTGGCCACGATGAAGGCCACATCCTCGGCGTTGGTGGTCGGGTAGACCGTGGTGGTGGCACCGCCGGCCGCCAGGATGGCGAAGTCGGCGACGATCCACTCGTAGCGCGTCCCCGAGGCCAGCGCGACCCGCTCCTCGGGCTGGATGCCCAGCGCGATCAGACCCGCGGCCATCAGCTCGACCTGCTCGCCGACCTGCTTCCAGGTGACGCTCGTCCACCCGCCGTTCTCCGGATACCGGAACGCCTCGCTGGCCGGAGAGGCCGCGACGCGGTTGAAGAACATCTTGGGTACGGACGCGGGTCGATTCTCGATCTTGCTGAGGTCGACGCGTTCTTGACTCTTATTCGGGCCTGCCATGGGCTGGAGTCTAGGGAACCCGGGCCGGGTCGAGTCAGCGGATTGGCCAAACCGGCATGATCTGACGTGTGGGACTGCAGATCGGCACCGCGACCCCGGCCGACGCCGCGGAATTGGCCGAGGTGGCGGGCCTGACGTTCCCGTTGGCCTGCCCACCCTCGATTCTGCCCGGTGACGTCATCGCCTTCATCGACGCCAACCTTTCCGAGCAGCGGTTCGCGGAATATCTGGCGGATCCGGCCCGGCAGATGCTGGCGGTCCGCGACGGCCGTCGGATCATCGGGTACGCCATGCTGATCCGCCCGGACGACGGACCGGATGTCGAACTGTCGAAGTTCTATGTGCTGGCCTCTCACCACGGCAGCGAGGTTGCCGCGGCGCTGATGCAGACCGCGGTCGACTGGGCGATCGACGCCGGGGCGCAGCGGATCTGGCTCGGCGTGAACAGCGATAACCAACGCGCGCAAGCGTTTTACCGCAAGCAGGGATTCGCGGTGACCGGCATCCGCACGTTCGAGGTCGGCTCCAGCACGCAGCGCGACTTCGTGATGACCAGACCGTTGTAGGTCTCTACGACTGGCTCAGCGCCAGCAGTCGCGAGGTGGCGCGCAGATACTTCTTGCGATAGCCGCCGGCGAGCATCTCCTCGGAGAAGAGAGTGTCCAGCTTCGATCCCGAGGCGATCACCGGGATGCCGGCGTCATAGAGCCGGTCGGTCAGCGACACCAGGCGCAGCGCGACGGCCTGATCGTCGAGGGGATGGACTCCGGTGATGTGCACCGCCGTCACCCCCTCGATCAGGGTGAGGTAGCGGGACGGATGCATGGTGGCCAGGTGCGCGCACAGCGCGTCGAAGTCGTCCAGGGTGGCGCCCGGGGTCGCCTCGGCGTGGGCGATCACGTCATCGTCGGACGGCGGCTGGGGCGCCTCGGGCAGACCTCGATGGCGGTAGTCCGGCCCTTCGATGCGGACCGTGGTGAAAATACCTGCCAGCGTGTTGATTTCGCGCAGGAAATCCTGCGCGGCGAATCGTCCCTCGCCGAGTTGCTCGGGAAGGGTGTTCGACGTCGCGGCGATCGAGACGCCGCGTTCGACCAGCTGGGACAGCAGCCGGGAGATCAACGTGGTGTTGCCCGGGTCGTCGAGTTCGAACTCGTCAATGCACACCACGGTGTAGTCGCCGAGTAGATCCACGCATTCGGTGAATCCGAACACCCCGGCCAGTTGGGTGAGTTCACCGAACGCGGCGAACGCCTTCGGATTCTGTTGGGAGACGGGCATCTGGTGGTAGGCCGATGCCAGCAGGTGGGTCTTGCCGACTCCGAAGCCGCCGTCGAGGTAGATGCCGACCCCGGGAAGCGACTCACGGCGGCCGAACATTTTCTTGCGGCCGCCGCGCCGGCGCACCGCTTCCTCGGCGAACTGCCGGCAGGCCGTCACCGCCGCGGTCTGGCTCGGCTCGGCCGGATCGGGGCGGTAGCTGTCGAAGCTGACCCCGGCGAAGGTGGGCGGCGGGACGAGTTGGGCGATCAGTCGCTCCGGTGTCGCCGTGGGGTGACGGTCAACCAGGCGCCCGGGCATGCTGCAATCGTGGCATGGCGGACTCTTTCCCGGAGGGCGATGGGTCGGTGCGGTTCTCGGCACTCGGGAGCGGCGAGCCGATGGCCGACGAGCGGCTCGCGGCCGCCTACTCCTATCCGGCCGGCCTGACCGTCCGCGGCAACGCCGTCAGCAGCCTCGACGGCGGGGCCACCACCGACGGCACCTCCGGCGGCCTCGGCGGTCCCGGCGACCGGGCGCTGTTCGCGCTGTTGCGCGAGTTGGCCGATGTGATCCTGGTGGGCGCCGGCACCGCCCGGGCCGAGGGGTACTCCGGTGCCCGGATGACCGTCGCGCAGCGACATCGGCGCCGGGACCGCGGCCAGCCTGAGGTTCCGCCGATCGCCCTGGTCACCCGCACCGGTGTGCTCGACCCGGCGCTGCCGGTGCTGGCCGACACCGAGGTGCCGCCGCTGGTGCTGACCTGTTCGGAGGCGACCGCCGCAGCACGCGCCCGGCTCGGATCGACGGCCGAGGTGATCGACTGCTCCGGCACCGACGCGAGCACGGTGGACCTCGGCGTCGCGCTGACCGCACTGGCCGGCCGCGGAATGCCGCGGGTGCTCGCCGAGGGCGGACCCAGCCTGTTGGGCGCGCTGATCGAAGCGGATCTGCTCGACGAACTGTGCCTGACCGCGGCTCCGGTACTGGTCGGCGGACCGGCCGTGCGCATCGCCACCGGCGCGGGGGCGGTCCTGACCCGGCTGCGGCGCGCGCACGTCATCACCGACACCGACGGCTACCTCTACCTGCGCTACACCCGAACGGCCTGAACCAGGGCGCGCCAAAACCGGATCGCTAGGGTGGTGTCCATGCGTCGGCTGGGTCGGGTCCGGGCTGCGGTGTGCCTGAGCGCCGTAGCCGCCCTGAGTATCACCGTCACCGGTTGTGCCCCGTGGCTGGCCGCCAATCCGCAGTTCGCCACCGACGGAGCCCGCAACCCCGCCGCCGGCGGCCCGGTGACCAGCACCTCGGCGGCCGGACCTGCCGATATCGCCGTCCCGAAGAACGACCTGGCCTGGCGTGACTGCACGGCCAAGGCGATCGGGGACGCCGGAGTGCCCCCGATGCCCGGAGTGGTGTTCGAATGCGCCGACTACGACGCCGACCTCGACCCGGTCGGCGGGGCGACCGGCACCCTGAACATCGGCGCCATGCGGGCCCGATCGGTGCAGACCCCGCCCGACGCCGGACCGATGGTGTTCACCACCGGTTCGGACCTGCCGTCCTCACTGCAGCTTCCGGTCTGGTTGTCGCGCTCCGGCGGCGACGTCCTCAAGAGCCGCCCCATCGTCGCGGTGGACCGGCGCGGGATGGGGATGTCCAGCCCGATCGACTGCCGCGACGCATTCGACCGACAGCAGATGCGTGAGCAGGCGCAATTCCAGTCCGGCGACGACGTGGTGGCCAATCTCGGCGCGATCACCACCACCGCGACCACCGGATGCACCGACGCACTCTCGCCCGGCGACTCCTCCTACGACAATGCCCGTGCCGCAGAGGATCTCGAACGGCTGCGCAGCACCTGGGACGTGCCGGGCCTGGCGATCATGGGGATCGGCAACGGCGCGCAGATCGCGGTGGCCTACGCCGGCTCGCACCCGGAGAAGGTGGCCCGGCTGGTGCTGGACTCCCCCATCCCGCCGGGCGTGGCTGCCGAGTCCGCCGCCGAGGACCAGGCCAAGGCCCAGCAGGCGGCCTTGGATGCCTTCGCCGCGCAGTGCGTGGCCGCCAACTGTGCGCTGGGACCCGATCCGAAGGGCGCCGTCGACGCCCTGCTGTCCGCCGCCCGAGCCGGCAAGGGTCCCGGCGGGGCATCGGTCGCCGCACTGGCCACGGCGATCACCACCGCGCTGGGTTATCCCAACGGTGACCGTGTCGCCAGCACCGTCAGGCTGGCCAACACCCTGGCGGCCGCCCGCGGTGGCGACGTCAACCAGTTGAACAACCTGATCAATGCCTCCGAAGCCCTGCGCGAGACCGACGGGCAGTTCGTCAACCGGTGCGGCGACGCGCTGAGCCGGCCGACCCCGGACCGGGTTCGCGAACTCGTCGTCGCCTGGGGCAAGCAATACCCGCAGTTCGGCGCCGTCGCGGCGCTGAACCTGGCGAAGTGCCTCAGCTGGCCCAGCGGTGCCGCCCCCAAGGATCCGAAGAACTTCAAGCTCAACACCCTGCTGCTGGGCGTGCAGAACGATCCGATCGTCGGCTCGCAGGGCGTGCCGGCCACCGCGGCCATCATGATCAACGCCGGGGCCACCAGTAAGCGGGTGATGTGGCAGGGCATCGGGCACGGCGCGAGCATCTACACGTCCTGCGCGCTACCGCCACTGCTGGACTACCTCAACACCGCCAACCTGCCGTCGACCGACATCTTCTGCCCTGCCTGACCGGGTCAAGCCAGCGGGCCCTGCCTGACGGGCTCGCACCGCGGCAGGTAGTACGGTGCTGACGTGGCCTTTTCCGACCTGATTCGCAACGCATTTCGTCCGCGTACCAGCCCACCGAGCACCGCGGCGGTCGTGCGCACGGCGCTCTGGCCGATCGCGATCATGTCGATCATCCACCGCAGCTACGTGCTGACCTCCAACGGCTACATCACCGATGACTGGGCCCCGGTGTACCGGGCGGTGCGCAACTTCCGGGCCGGCGTCGACATCTACAACGAGCACTTCGATCAGGTGGACCCGCACTATCTGTATCCGCCCGGCGGCACGCTGTTGATGGCGCCGTTCGGCTACATCGACAGCGAGTTCGCCGCGCGCAACTGGTTCATCGTCGTCAACACCCTGGCGATCATCGGCGCGGCCTGCCTGCTGGTACGGATGTTCAAGTTCCCGCTGACCTCGGTGGCGCTGCCGGCCCTGCTGACGGCAATCTTCGTCACCGAGTCGGTGACCAACACCCTGGTGTTCACCAATATCAACGGCTGCATCCTGCTGGCCGAGGTGCTGTTCTTCTGGTGGCTGCTTCCTGCCGGAGGGCAGGCCGGGGCCAACCGGCAATGGCTGGCCGGCATCGTCATCGGACTGTCCCTGGTGGTGAAACCGGTCCTCGGCGTCCTACTGCTGATCCCCCTGCTCAACCGGCAGTGGCGGACCGTGGCCGCCGGGATCGCGGTCCCGATCCTCTTCAACGCGGCCGCCTGGCCGCTGGTGGTAGACCGGCGCAACTTCGTCGAGCGCACGCTGCCCTACATCTTCTCCACCCGCGACTACTTCAACTCCTCGGTGCTGGGCAACGGGGTGTACTACGGCCTTCCGACCTGGTTGATCACCGTGCTGCGGCTGGGCTTCATCGTCTTGGCCGCCGCCAGCCTGTGGCTGCTGTACCGCTACTACCGCGAGCGCGACACGCTGTTCTGGATGCTGACCTCATCGGGTGTGCTGCTGATCGCGTCCTGGCTGGTGCTCTCCCTGGCCCAGGGGTACTACTCGATGATGCTGTTCCCGTTCCTGATGACGGTGGTGCTGCCCAACTCGGTGCTGCGCAACTGGCCGGCGTGGCTGGCGACCTACGGGTTCCTCACCTTGGATCGCTGGCTGATGTGGCGCTGGCCCACCACCGGGCGGTTCCTGGAGTACATGAAGATCACCTACGGCTGGTCGCTGATGCTCGTCGTGGTGTTCTGCGTGCTCTACTACCGGTACCTCGACGCCAAGGCCGCGGGCCGGCTGGACGGCGACGACGGGGCCGGAATCGATCCGCCGTGGATGGCCGAGGCCGCGCGCGAACGCGCTAGCGTTGCTGCATGAGTTCTGATCCCGCCCCCAAGCTGAAGCTGACCGACTCCGAGTGGCGGCAGCGGTTGCGGCCTGAGGAGTACCACGTGCTGCGAGAGGCCGGCACCGAGCGCCCGTTCACCGGCGAATACACCGACACCAAGACCGAAGGCGTGTACCAGTGCCGGGCCTGCGGCACCGAATTGTTCCGCAGCACAGAGAAATTCGAATCGCACTGCGGTTGGCCGTCGTTCTTCGACCCGGCCGACGCGCAAGCGGTGATCCTGCGCGCCGATGACTCACTGGGCATGCGCCGGGTGGAGGTGGTGTGCGCCAACTGCCACAGCCACCTGGGGCACGTGTTCGAAGGCGAGGGCTATCCGACGCCGACCGATCAGCGCTACTGCATCAACTCGATCTCGTTGACGTTGGTTCCGGCGAACCACTGAGCCGTTCAGCGGATCGTTTGCTGACGCACATCGCCATATCGGCCCGCCTCAGCCGCAACCGCCACCACTCGACCGTCTGACCATCTGCCGACCCACCGAGCAGGAAGGCGGCATAGGCACCCGGGCTCGGCATCGGCCATTCTTATCCTGCTGGCATGGGCGACGCGTTCAGCCTGACCAATTCGAGCACCTGATCGGCGGTGACCGGCACGCTGAAGTAATAACCCTGGCCCACGTCGCAACCGAACTCGCGCAGCCGCTCGACGGTGGCGGCGTCCTCGACCCCTTCGGCGACCGTCGTGAGGCCGAGCACGCGAGCCAACTCGGTCACGGTTCGCACCACCGCGGCGGCCCGCGGGTCACTGGTGATCGGGGCGACGAGACTGCGGTCCAGTTTGACCTCGCCGACCGGCAGTTCCCGTAGGCACCACAGGGCCGAGTACCCGCTGCCGAAGTCGTCGATGGCGACCTGTATCCCACGCGCCCGCAACTCGCGGACCACCGAACCCATACGCTCGATGTTGTTCGGAAAGAGGTCTTCGGTGATCTCGACGGTCAGCGCCGAACCGTCCAGTCCGCGCACACTCAGCGCCCGCTCGATCCGGTCCGGCAAGCTCAGTTCGGCCAGCGTCGGGGCGAAGAGATTGACCGCGACGGGCACCGAGATACCGGCCGCGCGCCAGCACTGAGCATCGTCGAGCGCGCGATTGACCACGAACTCGCTGACCGGGCCGATCAGACCATTCCGGCGAACCAGCGGCAGGAACTCGTCCGGCCCGATCGGGCCGCGCTGCGGATGGGTCCAGCGCAGCAGTGCCTCGACACCGACGATGGCCCCGGTGCGCAGGTCGACCTTCGGCTGATAGACCAGCGCGAGTGCGGAATCCTCGATGGCACTGCGTAGTTCGCTGAGCAGATGGTCTTCGGCCGGCCCACCGCCGAGAAGGCCGGCGAATTGAAGATCCGGGCTGAAAACCAGCACCTCACCGGTCTGCGACCGCTTGGCCGTGTACATCGCCAGGTCGGCGCGCTTGAGCAGATCCTCCGCCGAGACGTCGTCGCCCGCGCCGGCGACCGCCAGGCCCGCACTGGGCCGCACCATCATCTGCCGGCCGTCGATGATCATCGGCTGGTCGAAAGCTGACATGATCTGCCGGGCAACCACCCCCGACTGGTCGGCGTCGCCCTCCACCATCACCGCGAATTCGTCACCGCCGAGCCGCGCGACGGTCTCTCCGTTCCAGACGCTGCCGGCGATCCGCTCACCCACCCTGTTGAGCAGTTCGTCCCCGGCCGGATGGCCGAGGGTGTCATTGACGAGCTTGAAGTCGTTGAGGTCCAACACCATCACACCGACCGACGTGCCGTAGCGCCGGCGCAGCTGCATGGCATGGGTAAGGCGATCTTGGAACAGCGCACGATTGGGCAGCCGGGTCAACGGGTCCCGCAGTGCCTGATCGGCGACCGCGGCGATCAGCGTCCGGTTCTCCTGGACGGCGAAGAACTGTCGAGCCAGTACCGTCACCGCGAGCAGTACGGCGACGACGATCACCGGACCGGAGGTTCGGGACACCGGCGGTGCGGTGAGCACCGTGAGTCCGGCGAGCAGCAGCGGCAGGTACGGCAGCCACACCGAGGCCAGCCCCGGCCTGTCGTCGATGATCTGTTCGTCGGCCAGCGTGCGCTGGCCCCCCGTCGCGGCGAGGGCCAGGAGCAGGAGCCCCGCCACCCAGCCGATGTCCACCACGTCGCCGCTGGAGTACTCCTCCTGTGTCGCCAGATAGGCATATCCACTGTCGGCCAATGCCATTGCGGCCAGGCCGAGCGTGATGAGGGTGATCGGAACCCGCTGTTCGGACCGCGAACCCACCAGCACCATCGTCGCGATGGTGAGCAGCACCAGGTCCGACACCGGATAGGCAAGCAGCAGAACGAATTCGAAGTTCGTCGCCGCACCGGCTTCGTAGACCCGCGACATCACCAGCAGCCAGGACACGACGAACAGAGATCCCGCCACGATCAGACCGTCGAGCACCACCCGGATGTCGGACCAGTCGCTGCGACGACTTCTGAACAGCAGCAGCGCGACACCCGCACCGACCGGGAAGATCAGGAAGAACGCGTCGGCGATCGAGGGGAAGGCGATCTGGCCCAGGATGATCTCCTGGTAGGCCCAGAGGATCTCTCCCACCGTCCAGGCCAGCAGGCCGAGCGCCAGGGCCGTCCAGGCGTTGCGCAACCGGCCACGCGACACACGGGCCGCGAAGACTGCCGAGACAAACGCCACCACCGACACCGCGACCAGCACGACATCATCGATGACTTTGAGCGTCTGACCGTGCGCGAACCCGCCGAGTAACCAGACCGTGAACCCAAAGAACACCGCGGCCGCCGCAGCGGCCACCGACAGCATCCGGGATCGGGCCATCACGGCAGTCGGCTGACCAGCTCCTCGACACCGACACGCGGGCCGGTGAAGAACGGAATCTCCTCGCGGACGTGACGACGGGCCTCGGTGGCGCGCAGATCACGCATCAGGTCGACGATCCGGTACAACTCCGGGGCCTCGAAGGCCAGGATCCACTCGTAGTCCCCCAGGGCGAAGGCCGGCACGGTGTTGGCCCGCACGTCCTTGTAGCCGCGGGCCGCCATGCCATGGTCGGCGAGCATCTTGCGCCGGTCCTCGTCGGGCAGCAGGTACCAGTCCAGCGAGCGCACGAACGGGTAGACGCAGATGTAGTCACCGGGTTCCTCGTCGGCCATGAACGCCGGAACGTGGCTCTTGTTGAACTCGGCGGGCCGGTGCAGGCCCACGCTGCTCCAGAACGGGGTGGTGGCCCGCCCCAGCGCGGTGGTGCGGCGGAAGTCGCTGTAGGTCTGCTGCAGCGACTCCAGCCGTTCGGCGTGCGTCCAGATCATGAAGTCCGAGTCGGCGCGTGTCCCGGCGATGTCATAGACGCCGCGGACGACGACGCCGTTCTCCTCCTGCTGCTTGAGGAAGGCGGCGGTCTCGTCGATCACCGCGGCGCGGGATTCCTGGTCGTAGCCGAGCACCCCGGGACGGGCGGTGAACACCGAGAACATCACATAGCGGACGGCGGCGTTGATCTCGTCGTAGTTCAGTTTCGCCATGGTTCTATCGTGCCACGCGGGTGGCCGCAGCCCCCGCAGCGGTCACGCAGGCCGGAACCCCGACGCCGTCGAGGTAGTTGCCGGCGATCGCCAGGGTGTCCGGTAACCCGGCGCGCAGTTCGGCGGCAAGTTCGCCGTGACCCGGGCCGTACTGCGGCAGCGCGTCGATCCACCGGTGCACCAGCATGCCGACGGGTTCGGCGCGGATACCGAACACCGTGTCCAGATCCTCGAGCGCCCAGGCCAGCAGGTCGGTGTCGCTGACGTCGCGGGCCAGGGTGTCGCCGAACCGGCCGAACGACAGTCGCAGCAGTTCCGCCTCGCCCCTTCCTCCCGACTGACCGCCCCATTTGCGGGTCGACAATGTGACTGCCTTGCAGTGCAGGTCTTCCCCGGTGGCCACCAGCACCCCGGACTGCGGCGGGAACGGAGTTCCTGGCGGCAGCGCCAGGGCCAGCACCGCGGCCGAGGCGATCGGCACCCGGCCGGCGGCGGCCGCAGAACGGGGCGCGATGTCGGCGAGCAGGGCGGGGAGTTGGGGGGCGGCCACGGCCACCACCACCGCGTCGGCATGCCACTGCGAAGTCCCGTCAGTCAGCGCCCAGCCGCCGTCCTCCGAAGCGATCCGGGTTACCGCGGCCTGCACCCACTCCAGCCCCGATCGGGCGATCAATTCATTGAGCAGCACCTGATAGCCGCCCTCGATCGCGCCGAACACCGGGCCCGCCGTCGCTGTCGGGAGGGCACCGCGAACCGCCTCGGTAAGGCTGGTGGCCCCGGCATCCAGCGCCGCCGCGATGGTCGGCACTGCGGCGCGGATTCCGATGGTCCTCGCCGAGCCGGCGTAGACCCCGGACAGCATCGGGTCAAGTGAGCGGGTGACGACCTGTTCGCCGAAGCGGTCGGCGACCAGGTCCCCGACTGCCGGGTCCGAGCCGGGTCGCCAGTGCAAAGGCTGATCGGGCTCGGCAGCGATCCGGGCGATCGTGGCCGCGTCGACCAGGCCGGCCAGCGCGGCCGCCGATCCGGGAATGCCGTTGACGCTGCCGGCCGGCAGCGGGTGCAGGCGTCCCTGGCTGTAGATCGTGGTCCGCACCCCGGTCGGACTGATGATCCGGTCGGCCAGGCCCAGCTCGGCCAGCAGCGCAGGCACCTCGGGGCGGCGGACGATGAAGGCCTCGGCGCCGATGTCCATGATCTGGCCGGCCAGCCTCTCGGTGCGCAGCACGCCGCCGAGCCGGTCGGCCGGGTCGAAAACCCGGATAACGGCCTGCGGCCCGGCCAGCACACGAATGCGGTAGGCGGCGACCAGACCCGAAATGCCGCCGCCGACAACGCAATACGTGCGACTCACAACGAATGCACCAGTGCCACCAGGTCTGTCAGCAACTGCGGATCGGTGGGCGGCAACACACCGTGGCCCAGGTTGAAGATGTGCCCGGCCGCCCCGGCGGCGATCGCCCGCCGGCCGTCGGTGACAACAGCGGTGGCCGCCTTCTCGACCACCGGCCAGCCGGCCAGCAGCACCACCGGATCGAGATTGCCCTGCAACGCCTTTCCGGGCCCGACCCGCACCGCCGCGTCGGCCAGCGAGGTCCGCCAGTCCACGCCCACAACGGTGGCGCCGGCCTCCCCCATCGCCGTCAGCAGTTCGGCCGTGCCGACCCCGAAATGCGTCATCGGCACGCCGTAGCCGGCCACCGCGGCGAACACCCGGCTGCTGTGCGGCAACACATAGGTCCGGTAGTCGGCCTGTGACAGGGTGCCGGCCCAGGAGTCGAACAACTGGACGGCGTCCACGCCGGCATCGAGCTGCAGCCGCAGGAAGTCGATGGTGACCTCGGTGAGCGCCTCCATCAGCGCATGCCAGGTCGACGGCTCGGCCAGCATCATCGCCTTGGTGCGCTCGTGCAGCTTGCTCGGGCCGCCCTCCACCAGGTACGACGCCAGGGTGAACGGCGCTCCGGCGAAGCCGATCAGCGGCACCTCCCCGAGCGCACCGGTCAGCAGTCCGACGGCCTCGGCCACCGCGCCGACCCGCTGCAGTTCCAGGCCCCGCAGACCCCGGACATCGGCCTCGGTGCGGATCGGATGGGCGATCACCGGCCCGACGTCGGGGACGATGTCGAGGTCGATCCCGGCGCCACGCAACGGGACGACGATGTCGGAGAACAGGATCGCCGCGTCGACACCGTGCCGGCGGACCGGCTGCAGAGTGATCTCGCAGATCAGCTCCGGGTCGAAACAGGCTTCCATCATGGTGTTCTTGGCCCGCAGTTCGCGGTACTCGGGCAGCGACCGGCCGGCCTGCCGCATGAACCACACCGGGGTCCGGGCGGGCGTGCGGCCGGTGGCGGCCGCCAGGTACGGCGACGCGGGAAGCTGACGACGGGAACTCACCGACACATGCTGTCACGGCGTGCCCGGGCACGGCGCGCCTGCCTGCGCCGTCTGACCGATGGGGCTAGCGTCAATCGACGTGACTAGTGCGGAACCGGCGCAGTTTCGTGAGGCCGTGGCCGCAATGAACGCCGCCGTGGTGCGACCGGAGATCGAACTCGGGCCGATCCGCCCGCCGCAGCGTCTCGCGCCGTACAGCTATGCGCTGGGCGCCGAGGTCAAGCGCGAGGAGGGTGTGCCGCTTCCGGAGAACTCCGAGGGCGACGCCTTTGGCCGGCTGATCCTGCTGCACGATCCCGACGGCGCCGACGCCTGGGACGGAACCATGCGGCTGGTCGCCTTCATCCAGGCCGACCTGGATCCCAGCGAGGCCGTCGACCCGCTGCTGCCCGAGGTGGCCTGGAGCTGGCTGGTCGACGCCCTGGAGTCCCGCGGCGATCAGGTCACCGCGCTGGGCGGGACGGTCACCGCCACCACCTCGGTCCGCTACGGTGACATCTCCGGACCGCCGCGCGCCCACCAGCTCGAGATGCGGGCCTCCTGGACCGCCACCACCCTGGAGCTCGGCACCCACGTGCAGGCGTTCTGCGAGGTGCTCGAACACGCGGCCGGACTGCCGCCGGCTGGAGTCACCGACCTGAGCTCGCGCTCGCGCGCCTGATGTCGACCGACACACCGGAAGAGGCCGAGGGTCCCGAAGCGGTCCCGCTGCTGTCCCCGGCCGAAGGCGTGCCGCCGGTGGCGATCAGCGCCACCGAGATCGCCGACGCCGCCCGACAGCTCGCTTCGGGGACCGGGCCGTTCGCCGTCGACGCCGAACGTGCCTCAGGCTTCCGCTACTCCAACCGGGCCTACCTGATCCAGATCCGGCGCAGCGGCGCCGGGACCGTGCTGATCGACCCGGTCAACCACGGCGGCAGCCCGATCGACACGCTCGCGTCGCTGGCTGAGGTCTTGGCGCAAGACGAGTGGATCCTGCACGCCGCCGACCAGGATCTGCCCTGCCTGGCCGAGGTCGGGTTGCGACCCCCGGCGCTCTACGACACCGAACTGGCCGGCCGGCTGGCCGGATTCGACCGGGTCAACCTGGCCGCGATGGTGCAACGGCTGCTCGGCCTGGGACTGGCCAAGGGGCACGGCGCCGCCGACTGGTCCAAGCGACCACTGCCCGACGCCTGGCTCAACTACGCGGCATTGGACGTGGAAGTGCTCATCGAATTACGTGCCGCGATCGAGGGCATCTTGGTCGAGCAGGGCAAGAACACCTGGGCCGCAGAGGAATTCGAGTTCCTGCGCCAGGCCGAGAGTTCGCCCACCCGGCGTGACCGCTGGCGGCGGACCTCCGGCATTCACAAGGTGCGGACCGGCAAGGGCCTTGCGGCCGTGCGTGAACTGTGGACCGCGCGTGATCAGATCGCCCGCCGGCGCGACATCGCGCCGGGGCGCATCCTGCCCGACGCGGCCATCGTCGCCGCGGCGATGGCCGACCCGAAGACCGCCGAGGAATTGATCGCCCTGCCGGTGTTCGGCGGCCAGAACCAGCGCAAGTCCGCGAAGGTGTGGCTCGACGCCCTGGAATCGGCGCGCGCCAGCACCGAACCGTTGGACGCCGAGGAGCCCACCACCGGGCCGCCGCCGCCGGTGCGGTGGGCCAAGCGCAAGCCCGAGGCCGCCGCACGCCTCGAGGCGGCCAGAGCGACGCTGTCCGAGTTGTCCGGGCAGGTGGGCGTGCCGACGGAGAACCTGTTGGCGCCGGACACGGTGCGCCGGCTGTGCTGGGACTGGCAGGAATCCGCCGGCCCGGACACGGCCGCGGTGGAGAGTTACCTACTCACCTGTGGGGCCCGCACCTGGCAGCGCGAACTGGTGGTGCCGGCACTGGCGCAGGCACTGGTGGCCAAGCCGAACTAGTCGACCCGCTCGGTGACCGAGTCGTCGGCGCCCAGATCACCGGCACCCAGTGCGGCGACCCATCCGGTGACCCGACGGGCGATGTTCTGCTCGGTGAGCCCCACCTCGGTGAGCACCTCGGCCCGGGATGCGTGGTCCAGGAACCGTTGCGGCACACCGAGATCGCGGCACGGGACGTCGACGTCGGCCGCGCGCAGCGCTGCCGAGACCGAGGAGCCGACACCGCCGGCGACGCCGCTGTCCTCGCAGGTGACCACGAGCTTGTGTGAACGGGCCAGTGGAACCAGCGCGGCGGGGACCGGCAGCACCCAACGCGGATCCACCACGGTCACTCCGATGCCCTGGGTGCGCAGCCGTTGGGCCACGTTCAGCGCCATCGGCGCGAACGCACCGACCGCGACCAGCAGCACGTCGTCGCCGAGACCGTCAGGCGGGCGGGCCAGAACGTCGATGCCGGAAAGCCGCTCGAGCGCCGGAATGTCCTGCCCCACTTCGCCTTTCGGGAAGCGGATGGCGGTCGGTCCGTCGTTGACGTCGAGCGCCTCGCCGAGTTCCTCACGCAGCCGGGCACCGTCGCGCGGCGCGGCCACCCGAATCCCCGGAATGACGTTGAGGATCGACATGTCCCACATGCCGTTGTGGCTGGCGCCGTCGTTTCCGGTGACCCCGGCCCGGTCCAGCACCAGGGTGACCGGCAGCTTGTGCAGCGCCACGTCCATCATGACCTGATCGAAGGCCCGGTTGAGGAAGGTCGAATAGATCGCCACCACCGGGTGCATGCCGCCCATCGCCAGCCCGGCCGCAGAGGTCACCGCGTGCTGCTCGGCGATGCCGACGTCGAAGAGCCGGTCGGGGAACTTCTCACCGAATTCGGCGAGCCCGGTCGGACCGGGCATGGCCGCGGTGATGGCCACGATGTCGCGACGGGCGCCGGCATAGGCGATCAGCGCGTCGGAGAACACCGAGGTCCAACCGGGAGCGGCCACCTTGGTTGCCAGACCGGTCTTGGGGTCGATCACGCCGCAGGCGTGCATCTGCTCGGCATCGTCGTTCTCGGCCGGCGGGTAACCCATCCCCTTGCGGGTGGCCACGTGCACGATCACCGGCCGGTTGTAGCCGCGGGCGGCCCGCAGTGCGGCCTCGACCGCGTGTTCGTCATGGCCGTCGATCGGGCCGACGTACTTCAGGCCCAGATCGGTGAACATGGCCTGCGGCGACACCGCGTCCTTGATGCCCGCCTTGATGCTGTGCATGGCCTGGAAGCAGGCCTCACCGATCACCGGGATGGCCCGCACGGCACTGCGTCCGCGTTCCAGGAACTTCTCGTAGCCGGGTTGCAGGCGCAACCCGGCCAGATGCTCGGCCAGGCCGCCGATGGTCGGGGCGTAGCTGCGGCCGTTGTCGTTGACCACGATCACCACCGGGCGCTTGCCCGCGGCGATGTTGTTGAGCGCCTCCCAGCACATGCCGCCGGTGAGCGCACCGTCGCCGACGACGGCCACCACATGGCGGTTGCGTTGACCTGAGAGCTCGAAGGCCTTGGACAGGCCGTCGGCGTAGGACAGCGCGGCCGAGGCGTGGCTTGATTCGACCCAGTCGTGGTCGCTCTCGGCCCGCGACGGGTAGCCCGACAGGCCGCCCTTCATCCGCAGGGTATCGAAGTCGGCGGCGCGCCCGGTCAGCATCTTGTGCACGTAGGCCTGATGCCCGGTGTCGAAGATGATCGGGTCGTGCGGGGAGTCGAAGACCCGGTGCAGCGCGAGGGTGAGTTCCACCACACCGAGATTGGGCCCCAGGTGACCACCGGTGGCGGCGACCTTGTGAATGAGGAACTGCCGGATCTCCTCGGCCAGTTCGGTCAGCTCAGCCTGCGACAGGTGTTGCAGATCAGCGGGGCCGCGGACCTGTTCGAGCATCAGGTCAGTCTACGCACCCGGACCGGTGGCGTCCTGCGGCGCGAGATAGACGTCCGGCACACCGTCGTGGTCCCGATCGGCGGTCTCCAGTTCGTGGACCAGCCGGTAGTGCCGGTTGCGGATGCGCAGCAGGGTGGCCGCCAGCACGGCGGCCAGCAGCGATCCGGTGAGCACGGCCACTTTCACGATGTCCTGACGGGCCGGATCGCCGGCATAGGCCAACTCCCCTATCAGCAGCGACACCGTGAATCCGATGCCGGCCAGCAGCGAGACACCGAAGACGTCGACCCACCGCAGCGACGGGTCCAGGCCGGCGTGGGTGAACGCGGCAAGTGCCCGGGTGGTGCCGAACACCCCCAGGGTCTTGCCGATCACCAACCCGGCGACGACGCCCATCGCGATCGGATCGCGCAGCGCCGTCACCAATCCGTCATAGCCCCCGAAGGTCACCCCGGCGGCGAAGAAGGCGAACACCGGGATGGCGAACCCGGCCGAGATCGGGCGCATCCGGTGCTCGAAATGTTCGGCCAGACCGGGTCCGGCGTCCGGGCCGCCGTTGGCCTCGCTGCGCAGCACCGGCACGGTGAATCCGAGCAGCACCCCGGCGACGGTGGCGTGAATCCCGGACTCGTGGACGAACGCCCAGGTGAGCACCGCCAGCGGGATCAGCAGCCACCAGGTTCGGACCCGGCGTTGCACCAGGACCGCGAACAGGGTCAGCGGGATCAGGGCCAAAAGCAGCGCGCCGACGTTGATCTTGGCGGTGTAGAAAACCGCGATCACCGTGATCGCCAGCAGGTCGTCGACCACCGCCAGGGTCAGCAGGAAGGTGCGCAGCGCCGCCGGCAGATGGGTGGAGATGACGGCGAGTACGGCGACCGCGAACGCGATGTCGGTGGCCGTCGGGATCGCCGACCCGTCCAGCGCCCCGTCACCACCGTTGCGGGCGAAGGCCATGAAGACCAGCGCCGGCGCGATCATGCCGCCGATCGCCGCGGCGATCGGCAACGCGGCCCGGGCCGGTTGACGCAGATCGCCGGCGACGAACTCACGCTTGAGTTCCAGACCCACCACGAAGAAGAAGATCGCCAGCAGGCCGTCGGCGGCCCAGCCGCCCAGCGACAGTTTCAGATGCAGGCCCAGGTCGTCGGTGCCGACCCTGAAATGCGTGAGTGCGTGATAGGACTCCGACCACGGCGAGTTGGCCCACACCAGTGCGATGGTGGCGGCGGCCAGCAGGATCGCGCCGCCGACGGTCTCCTTGTGCAGGATTCCGATGACGCGACGGGTCTCCGACCAGGAGCCTCGACTGAACAACCGCAACGGCACTGAAGGACCTTATCGGCTCAGCAGGGCGAAACACTCGACGTGATGCGTCAGCGGAAACGCATCGAACACCCGGATGGTCTCCACGTGGTAGCCATTGCGTTGATACAGCCCGATGTCGCGGGCGAACGACGCTGCCTCACAACCGATGTGGATCACCTTCGGCACACCGACGCCGGCCAGCAGTTCGATGATCTCCTTGCCCGCACCGGCCCGCGGCGGGTCGAGCACGGCGAGATCGGCGCCGTCATTGCGGGCCGCCAGGAACCGTCGCACCGACTCCGAGACGACGTGCACCTGGCCGCGGTCCGCCAGCGCGGTCCGCGCCGCCTCCGCCGCCGGGCGCGAGGTGTCCACGCTCAGCACCAGACCGCGCTCGCCGACCGCCTCGGCCAGGACCGCGGCGAACAGGCCGGCTCCGCCGTAAAGATCCCAGGCCTGCGCGCCGGGCGCCGTCCCGCTCGCCCCCTGCCCGGATACCCACTGCGTCACCAGATCGCTGTACACCCGGGACGCGTCGCGGTGGGACTGCCAGAATCCGGTGATCGGCACCCGCCACTGCACGTCGCCGACCCGTTGCACACACTCCGGATCGCCCTCGACCACGGTGAGGCTTCGGCGCTCTTTCGTTTTGCGCGTCGTGGCGACGTGCCGGTGGCCGTCGTCGTCGAGCACCACGTGCACCTCGTCACCGGGCCGCCAGCGCGGCCCGTCCAGCCCGGCCAGCATCCCGTCCGGCAGCTGTCCGCAGCGCAGGTCGGTGACGACCTCATCGCTGTGGTAGCGGTGGAAACCGGCCCGCCCGTCCGGACCGACTGCCAGCCGGACCCGGGTCCGCCAGCCCTGCGCGCCGCCGTCGCCGATCGGCTCGGCGGGGCCGTCCCACTGGTAATCCCCCAGTCGCGCAAGCTGATTCGCGACGACCTGACCCTTGAGCACCTGCGCCGCCGCCGGATCGGCGAAGGCCAGATCGCAACAGCCCGCACCATCCGGGCCGGCGATCGGACACAGCGGCTCAACCCGGTCCGGCGATGCGTCAAGCACCTCGACCGCGTCGGCATGCCAGTACGAGCCGCGCTCGGAGGTGATCCGGACCCGCACCCGCTCCCCCGGCAGCGCGTAACGGACGAACACCACCCGGCCGTCGTGGCGGGCAACGCAACTGCCGCCGTTGGCAGCGGGACCGGTGGTCAGCACCAGTTCGTCCGGTGCCGAATTCTTCTGGGTCGAGTCCGTCACTCCACGAAGCCCCGGCGCACGTCACCCGCGGCGCTCTGTCCCTCGAGTTGGCGGACCCGTTCCGACGACGTCAGCTGCCAGGGCACCGACGTCATCATCACGTTGGGCAGGAACAGCAGCCGGGCCTTGAGCCGCAGCGCGCTCTGGTTGTGCAGGAAGTGCTCCCACCAGTGCCCCACCACGTATTCGGGAATGAACACCGTGACCACGGTGCGGGCCGACTCATTGCTGATCCGCTTGACGTAGTCGACCACCGGCCCGGTGACTTCCCGATACGGCGAGGCGAGAACCTTCAGCGGCACCGTGATGTCGCTGTCCTCCCATTCGTGCACCAGCTTCTTGGTGTCGCCGTCCTCGACGTTGACGGTGATCGCCTCCAGCGCGTCCGGACGGGTTGCCCGGGCATAGGCCAGCGCCCGCAAGGTCGGCAGGTGCATGTTGGACACCAGCACCACGGCGTGGTTGCGGCTGGGCAGAACGATCGAACCGGCTTCGTCCTCGTCGGGGGTGAGCTCGCGCGACACCGCGGCGTAGTGCCGGTTGATCCCCTTCATGAGGACGAACAGCGCCGTCATCGCGACGATCGCGATCCAAGCCCCGGCCATGAACTTGGTGACCAGGACGATGATCAGCACGGTTCCGGTGCAGATCAACCCGACGGTGTTGACGACGCGGGAGCGGATCATCCGTCGGCGTTCCTGGGGATCGTCCTCGGTGCGCAGCAGCCGGGTCCAGTGCCGGACCATGCCGATCTGGCTGAGCGTGAACGAGACGAACACCCCGACGATGTAGAGCTGGATCAGGTGGGTGACCTCGCCACCGAATGCGACGAACAGCACGATGGCGGCCAGCGCCAGGAACACGATTCCGTTGGAGAAGGCCAGCCGGTCCCCGCGGGTGTGCAACTGGCGGGGCAGGTAGCGATCCTGGGCGAGGATCGAACCGAGCACCGGGAAACCGTTGAACGCGGTGTTGGCGGCCAGCACCAGGATCAGCGCGGTGACGCCGGTGATCAGGTAGAGCCCGAGCGGGAAGTCATGGAAGACACTCTCAGCCAACTGGGCGACCAGGGTCTTCTGGTGGTAGTTGGCCGGGGCCCCGACCAACTGCTCCGCGGGCCGCTCGGCCATCTTCACGCCGGTCTCGTTGGCCAGGACGATCATGCCCATGAACATGGCCACCGCGAGACCGCCGAGCATCGCCAGGGTGGTGGCGGCGTTCTTGGACTTGGGCTTGCGGAAGGCCGGCACGCCGTTGCTGATGGCCTCCACACCGGTCAATGCCGCACAGCCCGACGAGAACGCCCGGGCGACCAGGAACACCATGGCGAAACCCAGAATGTCGCCGTGCTCGGAGTGCAGTTCGAAACCGGCCGATTCAGCCTGCAGGTGGTGGCCCAGCACGTGGATCTGGAAGAACCCCCAGACGATCATCAGGAACATACCGATGATGAACGCGTAGGTGGGGATCGCGAATGCAGTGCCGGACTCCCGGATCCCGCGCAGATTGACCGCCGTCAGCAACACGATCGCCACGACGCCGAAGACCACCTTGTGCTGGGCGATGAACGGCACCGCCGAGCCGATGTTGGCCATCGCCGACGCGGTCGAGACCGCAACGGTGAGGACGTAGTCCACCATCAGCGCGCTGGCCACCGTCAGCCCGGCGGTCGGGCCCAGGTTGGTGGTCACCACCTCGTAGTCGCCGCCGCCGGAGGGATAGGCGTGCACGTTCTGCCGGTAGGAGGCGACCACGACCAGCATCACGAAGGCGACGGCCACGCCGATCCAGGGCGACATCGCGTAAGCCGACAGACCGGCCACCGACAGCACCAGGAAGATCTCCTCGGGGGCGTAGGCCACCGAGGACATGGCGTCGGAGGCGAACACCGGCAGGGCGATCCGCTTGGGCAACAGGGTGTGGGCCAGCTTGTCGCTACGGAACGGCTGTCCGATCAACACCCGGCGCAGGCCGCTGGAAAGCTTCGACACGAGAGCCAAGGGTAGGCCTTCGCCGCGATGGCGGTAGCGTTCCCCGTACTGTGGCGGCCCTCGCCGGGCCGCCCACCGCGTAGCCGAAAGGACCTCAGGTGCGGGTTGTGGTGATGGGGTGCGGCCGTGTCGGCGCCTCGCTGGCCGACGCGCTGTCCCGGATCGGGCATGAAGTGGCGATCATCGACCGCGACGCAACCGCGTTCAACCGGCTCTCCCCGGAGTTCACCGGCGAGCGGGTGCTCGGGATGGGCTTCGACCGGGAAGTGTTGCTGCGAGCCGGAATTGAGCGTGCCGACGCCCTCGCCGCGGTGTCCTCGGGCGACAACTCCAACATCATCGCCGCCCGGGTGGCCCGGGAGATGTTCGGGGTACGGCGGGTGGTGGCCCGCATCTACGACGCCAAGCGCGCAGCGGTCTACGAGCGTCTGGGCATCCCCACCGTGGCCACCGTCCCCTGGACCACCGACCGTTTGCTCAACACCTTGACTCATGAGACGGAAACCACAAAGTGGCGTGACCCCACCGGCACCGTCGCGGTCTGCGAAGCCGAACTGAACGAGAGCTGGGTCGGTCACCGGGTGACCACGTTGGAGGAGACCACCGGTGCCAGGGTGGCCTTCGTGATCCGGTTCGGCACCGGGGTGCTGCCCGAACCCCGGACGGTCATCCAGGCCGGCGATCAGGTCTACCTCGCTGCAGTGTCCGGCCACGCCGCCGAGGCCCTGGCCATCGCCGCTCAGCCGCCCGCGGAAGGGGTCGGGGAATGAAGGTCGCCATCGCCGGAGCCGGCGCCGTGGGCCGCTCGATCGCCCGTGAACTGGTCGAGAACGGGCATGCCGTGACGCTCATCGACCGCAACGCCGACCATGTCGAGCCCGACGTCATCCCGGCGGCGCACTGGCTGCTCGGCGACGCCTGCGAGCTGAGCCTGCTGGAGTCGGTACACCTCGAGGAGTTCGACGTGGTGATCGCCGCAACCGGCGACGACAAGGCCAACGTCGTGCTCTCGCTGCTGGCCAAGACCGAGTTCGCCGCCCCGCGTGTGGTCGCCCGGGTCAACGATCCCCGCAACGAGTGGCTCTTCGACAGCGCCTGGGGCGTGGATCATGCCGTCTCCACACCGCGGATGCTCGCCTCACTGGTGGAGGAGGCGTTCACCGTCGGGGATGTGGTGCGGCTCATGGAGTTTCGCAAGGGCAACGCGAATCTGGTCGAGATCACCCTGCCCGAGGACACCCCGTGGGGCGGCCGTCCGGTGCGCAAGCTGACCCTGCCGCGGGACGCCGCACTGGTCACCATCCTGCGCGGGCAGCGGGTCATCGTGCCCGAGCCCGACGAGCCGCTCGAGGGTGGGGACGAACTGTTGTTCGTCACCTCGCCCGACGTCGAGGCCGAACTGCGCAGCCTGCTCGGCGGCGCCGGGTCCTAAGCGACCGAACCCGAGGCGCCGGCTGAACCGCCGGCGGCGTGCCCGGCGTGGATGGCCCGTTGCGCCGCCCGGATGGCCAGGTAGGTGGCCAGCGCGGCGACCGCGGTCAACGGCCAGCCCATCGCGATCCGGGCCACCCCGAGCCAGCCGGTCTTGTCGGCGTCGTAGAGGTGGTGCTGCACCAGGAACCGGGCACCGAACACCGCCACCCAGGTCAGGGTCGCCAGGTCGAACGCCAGCACCGCGCGCCGAGTTTTACGCCAGGCCCGGTCGTGGCCGTTGACCCAACTCCACACGTAACCGACCACGGGACGGCGGATCAGCACCGAGACCGCGAACACCGCGGCCCACACCAGAGACGTCCAGATCCCGAGCAGGAAGTAGCCCTTGGACGCGCCGACCAGCCAGGCGATCAACGCGCTGATTCCGACCCCGAAGAAGCCCGACAACGCCGGCTGCAGGGAATCGTGCCGGTACAGCCGCCAGGCCAGGATCAGCACCGCCACGCCGAGGGCCGCGCAGATCGCCGGGACCAAACCGAAGGCGGTGTTCACCGGGACCAGCACGGCCACCGGAAGACCGGAGTAGATCAGGCCGGAGACGCCGCCCATCTGATCGAGCAGCGCCTGTCCGGGACTGCGGTCCGGCTTGCCGTCGGGGGCTTCGTCAGGGGCTGTGTCAGCGGCCGCGTCGGGGGCTTCGTCGAGAGGGGCGGTCACCGCTGAATTTCGTAGTGCGGGTTGTAGATCGCCTTGCTGCCGTTGTCCAGCATGCCGATCCGGCCGTGCACCCGCAGCGTGCGGCCACAGTCGATGCCGGGAATCCGGCGCTGCCCCAACCAGACCAGCATCACGCTGTCGGTGCCGTCGAACAGTTCCGCGCGCACACCGCCGGCGCAGCCCTTGCCGTTGGTCTCCACACTGCGGAGTTCGCCCACCATGGTGACTTCCTGGCCGCGCTGGCAATCAATGGCGCGCTGCGCACCGGTGTTGACCGCCTCGCCACTCAGTTCCTCGGCGTCGCGCCGCTCCGGATGCTCCGTCAGACGACGGGTCATGCGGCGTACAAAACCTTCGGCCGCGGCCATGGTCTCTCCTGCATGTTCGTTCTCACTGCCACCGCCACCGTAGACCTTGCCGCCCTCCGGCGCCACGAGGCCTACCCGTGCGCGGAACAGCCCCCTGCACCGACCGGCAGGGGACGCCGGGCACGATCATGGGATGGCGGTCGATCTGCGGGGCGTGGTGACGGTCCTGCTGCCCGGGACCGGCTCCGACGACGACTACCTGCGCAGAGCCTTCGCCGGGCCGCTGCGCCGGGCCGGGGCGATCCTGGTCGCGGTCCGCCCGGTTCCCGACGACCTGCTGGCGGGATATTCCGACGCTGTGGAGGCCGCGGCGGCCGAGGGGCCGATCGCGGTCGGCGGCGTGTCGCTCGGAGCGGCGTTCGGAGCCACCTGGGCGTTGGCGAATCCCGCCCGCACGGTCGCCGTGCTGGCCGCCCTGCCGCCCTGGACGGGGCCGCCCCAGGACGCGCCGGCCGCGCTCTCGGCCCGGCACACCGCCACCGCATTGCGACGGGACGGCCTGGACGCGGTGACCGCTGCGATGAGGGCGTCCAGTCCGGGCTGGCTGGCCGACGAACTCGAACGATCCTGGCGACGCCAGTGGCCGGGGTTGCCCGACGCGATGGAGGCGGCAGCCGGCTACCCGGCACCCGACACCGCGGCATTGCGGCGGCTGTCCGCGCCGATGGGTGTCGTGGGCTCCCCCGACGATGCGGTGCATCCGCTGGAGGTCGCCGAGCACTGGGCGAAGTCGGCCCCGCGGGCGGCGCTGCGCACCGTCACCTTCGAGGAATTCGGGCCGCATCCGGAGGCCCTCGGCGCGGCCTGCCTGGCCGCGCTGCAGGACTGTTAGCCCTCGCTGGACTCAGCCTTCGCTGGACTGGGGCAGGGCCGCCCCCTCGGCCGCGCGGCGCGCCGCCTCCTGGCGCTCGGATTCCAGCCGCGCAGCCTCCAACTCCTGCTGGCGCTGGGCCTCCTGCTGCTGGCGCTGGACCTCCTGCTCCGCCGCGATCTGCTGCTGCTGCAGCATCGCCTGCTGGGCGGCGAACATCGCCTGTTGCGCCTGCTGGGCCGCTGCCGCGCGCAGTTGCGCGGCCATCTCCTCGGGCAGTTGCACGGGCAGCGGAGTGCGCACCGGCAGCGGTGTCTCGCCACGACGAACCACGGTGTCCGCCAGGGCTTCCCGAGCCTCGGCCGCCACCGCGTCGATGGATTCGGCGGTGCCGTTGGCAACACAGCGGATCATCCACCGGTACCCGTCGACGCCGATGAACCGCACCACGCCGGCACCGGTCCCGATGACCTCCCGGCCCCAGGGGCCGTCCTGAATGCTGACCGCGGCGTTGTCGTTACGCAGCGCCTCGGCCAACTCTCCTGCGATCTCCCGCCACAGGCCGGGCGATTTGGGGGCGGCATAGGCCGCGATGGTGAACCGCCCGTTGGGGGTCACCACCCAGATCGCGTTGGGCAGGCCGGTCGGCTGCATCTCGACCTGGACCTGGCCGCCCGGAGGCATCGGGATGAGCACCGATCCGAGGTCCAGACGCGCCAGCGCGGCGTCGTCCGGGTTGTCGAAGTCTTCGAGGTCGAACGGGCCGCGATCGTCGTCATCGTCGAACTGCACGACCGAGACGGTCTCGATCTCCTCGACCACCTCGGTGACCGTCTCTTCGACGGCCTCCTGGGACTCCGCGACGGAGTCCGAGGCTCCGCCGGTGTCCTTGTCGCGCTTACGTCTGCCGAATGCCATCACAAACTCGCATGTCCGCCGGAGGAACCATGGCCGCCATCGCCACGGGTGGTGTCGGCCAGGCCGGCCTCCTCGAAGGAGTCCACCTCGACCAGCTCGGGTAACTCGACCTGCTGAACCAGGAGTTGGGCGATCCGGTCGCCGCGCCGGATCGAGATCGGCTCGGTCGGATCGAGGTTCACCAACGACACCTTGATCTCGCCCCGGTATCCGGCGTCGACGGTGCCGGGACTGTTCACGATCGAAAGCCCCACGCGCGCAGCCAGACCGGAACGCGGATGGATCAGACCCACCATGCCGTGCGGGATCGCCACCGCGATCCCGGTCGGAACCAGGCTGCGCTGTCCGGGCGCCAGGTCGACGTCCTCGGCGCTGTACAGGTCAACGCCGGCGTCGCCGTCATGAGCACGGCTCGGTAGCGGGAGATCGCGGTCCAGACGAACCACCGCAAGACTGGTGGGCACGATCGGCAAGACTACCCTTGGCCGAGTGTCCGGCTCGCGTGTGACCCAGCAAACGTGCAAGTACCGGGAGAGGCTGTGGGTGCCGTGGTGGTGGTGGCCCATCGGCCTGGGCCTGGCGGCCCTGTTCGCCGCCGAAGTCAACATGAGCGTCCTCAAGCTGCCGCTCTGGACGGCCTACGCGGTGCTCGGAGTGGCCGCAGCGGGCGTGTTGCTGTGGCTCAGCCGCTTCGAGGTGCGGGTGGTCGGCGAAGGACCTGAGGCCGAATTGTGGGCCGGTCAGGCGCATCTGCCCGCCTCGGTGGTGCTGCGCTGCGCGGCCGTGCCGAAATCGGCCAAATCCGCTGCGCTGGGACGCCAGTTGGACCCCGCCGCCTACGTCCTGCACCGGTCATGGGTGGGCCCGATGGTCCTGGTCGTGCTCGACGACCCGGATGACCCGACGCCCTACTGGCTGGTGAGCTCCAGGCACCCCGATCTGGTGCTGGCGGCCCTCCGCGCCTGAACGGCCCTGCGTTCTGAGCGGCCCTGCGCTCTGAACGGCCCTGCGTTCCTACCGGGCCTGCATCGTCACGCGGCGCAGTCGGTGCAGATCATCTGGCCGTTCTTCTCACTGGCGAGCCGGCTGCGGTGATGCACCAGGAAACAGCTCGAACAGGTGAATTCGTCGGCCTGCTTCGGGACCACCCGGACCGAGAGTTCCTCGCCGGAGAGGTCCGCACCGGGCAGCTCGAACGATTCGGCTGACTCGGTTTCGTCGACGTCGACGACGGCGGACTGCGCCTCGTTACGGCGCGCGGTGAGTTCCTCGAGCGAATCCTCGGCAACCTCATCGGTCTCGGTACGACGTGGAGCGTCGTAATCAGTAGCCATTGCCACTCCCCTTCGTCGTAGTCGTCGCGCCGTCAAACATGCGCGATGCTTTGTATCAGCGTCGAACGCATGAGCAAAACCATTCCTGCCCGGGAATCGGCGAATCGGACTGTGATTTGTATCACATTCGCCGATTCTGGCCGTTCGCGGTGTTCAACCGCGGTGTGGTGTGGCCCACTACAGTGCACTCGTGGTCGCTCACATCACCGAAGGCACAGCCTACGACAAAGACGGGAATCCGTTCCGGCGTCGCAATTATCGGCCCGGAATCATCGCGGTAGGCGTCCTCTTCGCGCTCACCGCTCTGGTGTGGGCTCTGGTGCTGACCCGGCCGGTCGACGTCCGCGAGGCGGCGGCATGCCCCGCGCCGCCGGCGCCGGCCGATTCCGGCGCACCCCGATTGGGTGAGCGGGTGTCGGGTTCGGCACTGGTCGATGTGTCCCCGGCCAAGCTGGCCGAAACCAATATCCGGGTTCTCAACGCCAGCGGCCAGGGCGGGCAGGCCGGCGAGGTCGCCGGGGCGCTGCGTGATCTGGGCTTCGCCGCCCCGACTGCCGCCAACGACCCGATCTACGCCGGCGCCCGGCTGTCCTGCCAGGGCCAGATCAGGTTCGGCGAGGGCGGCAAGCACGGCGCGGCGGCCGCCTGGCTGGTCGCCCCCTGCGTCGAGCTCTACCAGGACGACCGCAAGGACGATTCGGTCGATCTGGTGATCGGCAGCGACTTCAACTCCCTGGCCAACAGCGACGACATCTCCGCGGTGTTGTCCGGCCTGCGCCCAGGGGCCAACGAGCCGGCCGATTCGGCCCTGCTGGCCAAGATCCACAACGGAACCTGCTGACCGACACCGGTCACGGCAGCGGATCCAGGCCGGAGAAACCTGCAAGCGCGGCGAGCAGTTCGGCGGCGACGCCGGGGGCCGCGGCCACCAGCAACTGCGCACCGGCGGCGGCCGGGTCGGGTAACACGACCACAGCGCCGGCCTCGGCGGCGATCAGCGCACCGGCCGCCCAGTCCCACACGCTGAGACCGTGTTCGTAATGGGCGTCGAGGCGTCCGGCTGCGACCGCGCACAAATCCAGGGCCGCCGAACCGATCCGGCGGACGTCCCGGACCACCGGGATCATCCGCGCCGCGAGGGCGGCCTGCGCGGCGCGCCGCCGCGGGTCATAGCCGAATCCGGTGCCCAACAACGTCATTGACAGATCGGTCACGCCGCTGCACCGCAGCGCCCGGCGCTCGCCGCCGGAACTGAAGGGCGCGGAACTGAAGGGCGCGGAACTGACGTGCGCTCCCCCGCCGATCGCCGCCGAATACACTTCGCCGCTGCACACATCGGCGACTGCCCCGGCCACCGAGACCCCGTCCACCTGAGCTGCGATCGAGACCCCGTAGGCCGGGATGCCGTAGACGAAGTTCACCGTGCCGTCGATGGGATCGACCACCCAGCGCACCGCACCCGCGCCGGCCGCCCCTCCGCCGCTCTCCTCGCCGAGGATCGGTTCGCCGGGGCGCAGGGCCGCCAGCCGGTCCCGCACAAGTTGCTCGGTCTCGGTGTCGGCGATCGTGACGGGGTCGGTCGGGCCACTCTTGGTGCGCACGGCGGCCCCGTCCCCGGCCCGGTCGGCCGCACCGGCTCCGAACAGGTCACCGCGCCGCCGGCGGACGAAGTCGGCCGCCTCGGCTGCCACCTGCTCGGCCACGTCGCGGAGTTCGGCGGGATGGTGGTCGGTCACCCCGCTATCGCAGCACAGTCGTCGCCGGCAAAATCGCCACCCTCAAAATCGTCCCCGGCAAAATCGTCACCGGGCCGAACCGGCCACCCGATAGTGTTCGGCCATGACCGAAACCAGCCACGCCGGCCAGTCCCTCGGCGTCGACGTCGGAGGCAGCGGGATCAAGGGCGGCATCGTCGACCTGGCCACCGGGCAACTCGTCGGTGAGCGGTTCCGGGTGGAAACCCCTCAGCCTGCGACGCCGGAAGCGGTGACCGAGGCGGTCGCCGAGGTGGTCCGGCATTTCGACTTCTCCGGGCCGCTGGGGGTCACCTATCCCGGCGTGGTGGTCGACGGCGTGGTGTACACCGCGGCCAACGTCGACCGCGCCTGGATCGGCACCAACGCCGCCGACGAGTACAGCCGGGCACTGGGCGGACGTCCGGTCACCGTCCTCAACGACGCCGACGCCGCAGGTCTGGCCGAACAGCGCTACGGCGCCGGCCGCAACCACAAGGGCGTCGTCGTTCTGCTCACCTTCGGCACCGGGATCGGCTCAGCGGTGATCCACAACGGAATGCTGCTGCCCAACACCGAGTTCGGGCACATCGAGGTCGGCGGCAAGGAAGCCGAGCACCGGGCGGCGTCCTCGGTCAAGGAAACCAAGGGCTGGAACTTCCGGCGGTGGGCCAAACAGGTGAGCAAGGTCCTCGTCGCGGTGGAGAACGCGATCTGGCCCGATCTGTTCATCGCCGGCGGCGGAATCAGCAGAAAAGCCGAGAAATGGATCCCGTTGCTGACGAACCGGACCCCGGTCGTGGCGGCGGAATTGCTCAACACCGCGGGCATCGTGGGGGCCGCGATGGCGGCGGCCGAGGCGCAGGCGGCGCGCTGACCCCCTGCGAGTCGTTACAATGGGTAGCGGCGGCCGCCGAAGACAGCGGTGAGTATCCCTGCAGATCGCGCCGACATTCCACATAGCTAACGCTCTCGGCGAGGCAGGCCCGCGCCAACTCGCAGAGCCTGCATGACCGAAAGGGTGTACGTGGCAGCGACCAAAGCCAGCCCGGCAACCGACAAGCCGGTGAAGCGCACCGCCACCAAGACCCCCGCCAAGAAGGCTGCGGCCGAACCCGCGAAGGCGGCCAAGGCGTCTGCGAAGGCGGCACCGGCGAAGGCCGCGAAGGCGCCCGCCAAGGCGGCACCCGCCAAGGCAGCGGCCAAAGCCACACCCGCCAAGACCACCAAAGCACCGGCCAAGGCCGCACCCGCCAAGGCTGCCAAGGCAGCACCGGCCAAGGCAGCGGCCAAAGCCGCACCGGCCAAGGCCGCCAAGGCCCCCGCCAAGGTGGCACCGGCCAAGGCTGCCAAGGCAGCACCGGCCAAGGCGGCAGCGAAAGCCGCACCGGCGAAAGCCGCCAAAGCTGCCCCCGCCAAGGCACCGGCAAAGGTCGCCAAGGCCGCACCGGCCAAAGCCGCCAAGGCCGCCCCCGCCACGTCCGAGCCGGTGAAGGCGCCGCGCGGCCGGGCCAAGAAGGCCACCGCGGCCGCTGAGGCTCCGGCCGGCAAGGACGAAGAGGTCGTCCTCGACGAACTCGAGCCCGAGATCGACGCCGAGGTGATCGAACTCGAGGACCTTGAGGAGGTGGCCGGGGAGGCCGCCGCCGAGGCCGCGCCCGCCGGTGAGGCCGCCGAGGACGAGGAACTGCCGGAGCCGTCCGACAAGGACAAGGCTTCCGGCGACTTCGTCTGGGACGAGGAGGAATCCGAGGCACTGCGGCAGGCCCGCAAGGACGCCGAACTGACGGCCTCTGCCGACTCGGTGCGGGCCTACCTCAAGCAGATCGGCAAGGTCGCGCTGCTCAATGCCGAGGAGGAGGTGGAGCTGGCCAAGCGCATCGAGGCCGGGCTCTACGCGACCCAGAAGATGGGCGAACTGGCCGAGGGCGGCACCAAGCTGCCGGTGCAGCAGCGCCGCGACATGCAGTGGATCTGCCGTGACGGCGACCGCGCCAAGAACCATCTGCTTGAGGCCAACCTGCGTCTGGTGGTGTCGTTGGCCAAGCGCTACACCGGTCGCGGTATGGCCTTCCTGGACCTCATTCAGGAAGGCAACCTCGGCCTGATCCGCGCGGTGGAGAAGTTCGACTACACCAAGGGCTACAAGTTCTCCACCTACGCCACCTGGTGGATCCGCCAGGCCATCACCCGCGCGATGGCCGACCAGGCCCGCACCATCCGTATCCCGGTGCACATGGTCGAGGTCATCAACAAACTCGGCCGCATCCAGCGTGAGCTGCTCCAGGATCTCGGCCGCGAGGCCACTCCGGAGGAGCTCGCCAAGGAGATGGACATCACCCCGGAGAAGGTGCTGGAGATCCAGCAGTACGCCCGGGAGCCGATCTCGCTGGACCAGACCATCGGCGACGAGGGCGACAGCCAGCTCGGCGACTTCATCGAGGACTCCGAGGCGGTCGTGGCCGTCGACGCGGTGTCCTTCACACTGCTGCAGGATCAGTTGCAGTCGGTGCTCGAGACGCTGTCCGAGCGCGAGGCCGGCGTGGTGCGGCTGCGGTTCGGCCTGACCGACGGTCAGCCGCGCACCCTCGACGAGATCGGCCAGGTCTACGGGGTCACCCGTGAGCGGATCCGGCAGATCGAGTCCAAGACCATGTCGAAGCTGCGCCACCCGAGCCGCTCCCAGGTGCTGCGCGACTATCTCGACTAAAAGCCTTCTTGCACAAGACTTTTCAGTCTGAGCGTTATCAGTCCAGCGGTAGCGGTTCCAGTCGCAGCAGGTTCTTCTTCGGCGACTTGGTGTCCAGTGCCACCAACGGGGTGCCGTCGTCCAGAATCACCAAACCCTCGGCGTTCTCCGGGCTGCCCGCGATGCGCCAGATCGCAGCCGCCTCGACCGTGCCGCCGGCGGGATCCAGGGAGTCGGGCAGTCGCGCGATGGTGGAACCCTGGTCGGACACCAGGTACATCCGTCCGTCGGGTCCGATGGTGGCGTCGCTGATGTCGGGCATCCACTCGGCCAACTGCTCGCCCAGCGACCATGTCGCCAGCACGGTCAGCGCCGCGTCGCCGATGGCCGGAGCTTCCGTGGCAGCACCCCGGCGCCAGCCGACCGGTGCCTCCCCCGGCGGACCGAACTCCAGCATCGTGGCCGGGTCCTTTTCCTTCACCACGATCAGATGGCCCCGGCCGGTCAGTACCAGTGCCTCCCCCCGCGACGAGCGGTCACCGAGCCAGGCCTGTCGCAACGGGTGCCCCTCCGGGACCTCGAGGTGCAGTTCTCCGAGCAGTGCGGGTGTGGCGAGGTCGAGTTGCAGCACCCGGGCCGGCTGCTCCTGGAGCACCAGCACCGTGCCATCGCCGGTGGACACCACCGCCTCGAACTGCGTGCCGCCGTCAGGCAGTGCGATGCCGTCCAGGTCGATCCCCTGCCAGCGCAACGGCCACTGGCCCACCGTCGCGGTGAACACGACCGGATCGTGGTCACCGACGGCCAGCAATTGCGAGCCGTTCAGGGCCAGTCCGGAGACCTCCCGCAATGGCACATCGGCGGTGTCGCGAACGTTGAGTTTCGGCGGTTTGGCCACCCGAGCACTGTAAGTGCCACCAGGTGGCCGGGCGCGGCGATTGCGGGATGGGGGGTACCCCGCGTGGCAGCCTCGCCCGGCCACCATCAGCGGAAACCCCGCCGGTTCTCGGGGGAGGGACAACGGGCGCGGGTTCCACTGCGAAAAGTAGCAATCGCCCGCGGAACAGGTATTCGGCTCAGCAGCCGCCTGTGGACAACTGCGGAAAGGTCCCGTCCGGGCCGGGCCGATACTCCCCGACGTCCACGACGGCGGCGGCCGGCAGCGGCCCGTACAGGTGCGGGAACACCATGGACTCCGGGTCGCCCGGCACGCCGGGTTCCCACCGCAGCGGCGAGCCCAGCAGGTCCGGATCGAGATAGAGCAGCACCAGATCGGTGCGCCCGGCGAACAGGCGATTGGCCGGCAGATGGACCTGGGCCTGGGTGGAGAGATGAACGAACCCAACGTCCGGAGCCGGACGGATCTCAGTCCGGCGGCAGGCGATCTCCCACTGCGCCCGGTCGCACAGATGGACCAGCAGTTGCGGATTCCGGTGCACCCCGCCACACTCGCACGAAACCCGACGCAGCGCGGAGCGTGAGACACGCCACATCTGCACGGCCCGGGAACAACCGCTCGGGCCGAAACGTCTGACACAGTAGATACACGCCAGCGGCACCTCGGCGCCGGCGCCCAGAGCGCTCAGAAAACGTTGAGCACCTACGGAGGAGCCATGAACGCAACGATCACCAGTCCGGAGTTGACCAGGGCTGATCGCTGCGACCGCTGCGGTGCGGCGGCGCGGGTCCGGGCCAAGCTGCCCTCAGGTGCCGAGCTGTTGTTCTGCCAGCATCACGCCAAGGAGCACGAGGCCAGACTGGTCGAGTTGGCGGCCGTCCTGGAGGTCAGCTCAGCCGGGGACGCCGAAGCCTGACGGCCCGCACGGCCACGTTGCCCCGCGCGACGGCCGTCGTCAGGAATGCTGGACGGTGATGTCCGACCAGCCGGCAAAACCCACCCGCCATCACGCATGGCGGATTACGAAACGGACCTTGTCCAAAAGCTGGGACGACTCGATCTTCGCTGAGTCGGCCCAGGCCGGATTCTGGTCGGTGCTGTCGCTGCCACCGCTTCTGCTCGGGATCCTCGGCAGCCTCGCCTACGTGGCCCCGCTGTTCGGGCCGGACACGCTGGCCACCATTCAGCAGCAGCTGATCAGCACCTCGGGCAGCTTCTTCTCGAAGAACATCGTCAACGAGATCATCGAGCCGACCGTCAGCGACATCGTGCAGGGCGCGCGCGGCGAAGTCGTCTCGCTGGGATTCGTGATCAGCCTCTGGGCGGGCTCCTCGGCGATCTCGTCCTACGTCGACTCGGTGGTCGAGGCCCACGGTCAGACCGCGCTGCGCCATCCGGTCCGGCAGCGGTTCTTCGCCCTCGGGTTGTACGTCGTGATGCTGGTCTTCGTCATCGCCACCGCTCCCCTGCTCGCGTTGGGCCCCCGCACGATCGCCGCACATATCCCCCCCAGCCTGGACAACGTCCTGCGATTCGGTTACTACCCGATGCTGGTCCTCGGCCTGGTGGTGGCGGCCACGATCCTCTACCGGGTATCGCTGCCGAAACCGTTGCCCACCCATCGTCTGGTGTGGGGGGCGATCCTGGCGACGGCGTTCTTCGTGGTGGCCACCGCCGGCCTGCGGGTCTACCTGAGCTACATCACCCGCACCGGCTACACCTACGGGGCGCTGGCCACCCCGATCGCGTTCCTGCTGTTCGCGTTCTTCCTGGGCTTCTCAATCATGATCGGCGCCGAGTTGAACGCCGCCATCGAGGAGGAATGGCCGGCGCCGGAACCACACTGGCACCGCTGGCGGGCACGCTGGCAGAGCAGGCGCCGCACCGGTGCGACTGACCCGAACCAGGCTCCGGACCGGGAACCGGCCGGTATCAGCCCTTCTTGAGGGACTCGTAGATTCGCTTGCAGTCCGGGCAGACCGGCGAGCCGGGCTTGGCAGCGCGGGTGACCGGGAACACCTCTCCGCAGAGCGCCACCACATGATTGCCCATGACCGCACTCTCGGCGATCTTGTCCTTCTTCACATAGTGGAAGACCTTGGGCCGGTCGCTGTCGTTGCCGTCATCGACCCGCTCATCGGTGTCGGGGCGCTCGATGGTCTGAGTGTCCATTCCGCCATTGTGCCCGCAGAAGTGCGGCAGCGGTAAGTCAGTTGTAAGAAATCCGGCTCGTTCGAACGGTCCGCGATGTGGAAAAGTGAAGGGATGGAGCGCGATCTGGGTTTCGACGACGACGGTAAGCCCGTCCTCATCACCCGCGCCGCCTACTCCTATGACGAGCAGCACCGCCAGCGCGTCCGGAAGTACCTGAAGCTGATGTTCTGGCGAATTCCGGCGTTCCTCGCGGCTGCGGTCGCCTACGGAATCTGGCACAACGGCCTGCTGTCGCTGGCGATCCTGGCCGCCTCGATCCCGCTGCCCTGGATGGCGGTGCTGATCGCCAACGACCGGCCGCCGCGGCGCGCGGAGGAACCCCGCCGCTACCCCGACGCCCCCCGGCAGACCGCGCTGTTTCCGCACCGCCAGCCGCCCGCGCTGGAAGCCGGGGGCCCGGAACCCTCGCAATCTCAGGCCACATACACCGGCGATGAACGGCCCTATTAAGACCAACCGGCCCGTTTCTTAATACATTCTCAAAAACCTTCTGCATCTGCGCACGTCAGAACGTGTGGGATCGCCGGCCTCTGGGAACTCTCCACGGAACTCCGTCGTTGAACCTTTTGACAGTCGGAGCCGATCAGGAGGCCACCATGGCAAACGTCACCACCAATAGGTTCGACGGCGATCTGGACGCCCAGAGCCCAGCCGCCGACCTCGTGCGCGTGTATCTGAACGGGATCGGTAAGACCGCTCTGCTGAGCGCTGAGGACGAGGTCGAACTGGCCAAGCGCATCGAAGCCGGCCTGTACGCCCAGCACCTGCTGGACACCCGCAAGCGGCTCGGCGAGGCGCGCAAGCGTGATCTCGGGATCGTGGTGCGCGACGGCCAGGCGGCACGCCGGCATCTGCTGGAGGCCAACCTGCGCCTCGTGGTGTCGCTGGCAAAGCGCTACACCGGTCGCGGTATGCCGCTGCTGGATCTGATCCAGGAGGGCAACCTCGGACTGATCCGCGCGATGGAGAAGTTCGACTACACCAAGGGCTTCAAGTTCTCCACCTACGCGACCTGGTGGATCCGCCAGGCCATCACCCGCGGCATGGCCGACCAGAGCCGCACCATCCGGCTGCCTGTCCATCTGGTGGAGCAGGTCAACAAGCTGGCGCGGATCAAGCGGGAGATGCACCAGACCCTCGGCCGCGAGGCCACCGATGAGGAGCTGGCCGAAGAGTCGGGCATCCCGGCGGAGAAGATCACCGACCTGCTCGCGCACAGCCGCGATCCGGTCAGCCTGGATATGCCGGTGGGCACCGACGAGGAGGCCCCGCTGGGCGACTTCATCGAGGACGCCGAGGCGATGTCGGCGGAGAACGCGGTGATCGCTGAACTGCTGCACACCGACATCCGGCACGTGCTGGCCACCCTCGACGAGCGCGAGCGGCAGGTGATCAAGCTGCGGTTCGGTCTCGACGACGGACAGCCCCGCACGCTGGATCAGATCGGCAAGCTGTTCGGGCTGTCCCGGGAGCGCGTGCGCCAGATCGAGCGTGACGTCATGGCCAAGCTCCGCCAGGGCGATAACGCCGAGAAGCTGCGGGCTTACGCCAGCTAGCTCCACGTCTGTAGTTCAGTAGTGGGCCCCGCCGGATCACTCCGGTGGGGCCCACTACGCGTTCTGCCGATCGTCGTCGCAGCTAGGGAAGTAGACTCGCCACGACGAAGGGTGACCTAATGAACGATCTGGTCGATACCACGGAGATGTACCTGCGCACGATCTACGACCTCGAGGAAGAGGGCGTGGTGCCATTGCGCGCGCGCATCGCCGAGCGGTTGGAGCAGAGCGGTCCGACGGTCAGCCAGACGGTGGCGCGGATGGAACGCGACGGCCTGGTGCGGGTGGCCGGCGACCGCCACCTCGAACTCACCGAGAAGGGTCGCCAGCTCGCGGTGTCGGTGATGCGTAAACACCGCCTCGCCGAACGGCTCCTGGTCGACGTGATCGGGCTGCCCTGGGAAGAGGTGCACGCCGAAGCCTGTCGGTGGGAACACGTGATGAGCGAGGACGTCGAGCGCCGGCTGGTGCAGGTCCTCGACGACCCGACCATCTCCCCCTTCGGCAATCCGATCCCCGGCCTGATGCACCTCGGCCTGGACCCATCCCGGGCCGAAGCGCTGCGCCGGAACCTGGTGCGGCTCACCCAACTTCCGATGGGCTCATCGGTCGCGGTCGTGGTACGTCAGCTCACCGAGCACGTCCAGGGCGACGTCGACCTGATCGGGCGGCTCAAGGAGGCGGGCGTCGTCCCGAACGCCCGGGTGCTGGTGCAGACCAGCCCGGACGGCGATGTGACGATCGTCGTCGGCGGCCACGAGAACGTCGAACTGCCGCATGAGATGGCCCACGCCGTCATGGTGGAGAAGGTCTGACCGGCGCTAACCGGCCCGGCGGCCGAACGCCCGCCGCGGCGGCAGGCTGACGCCGAGACGCTTGGCCAGCCGGTAGCCGGTGCCGGCCAGCTCTCGGATCTGCTCGGGGCGCATTCCCGACTGCAACGCGGTATCGAGCATTCCGGCCATCCGGTGTTCGGGTGCGCTGCGCAACGCGGCCTCCAGCGAGAGACCCGCCAGCGGCCCGTCGCCACGCGAGTACGCCGAGAAGGCCAGTAGCACAAGGGCTTCCACCCGCCACGGGTCGGGCAGCGTCCGCGACAGCACCGCCCAGAGAGTCTCCGCCTGGCCCGCCCTGGCACCGACCGCCAGCGCGTAGAGCGTGTCGCGCACCGCGACATCGGTGAGGCCGCAGGCCAGCACCGCCAGCTCCGCATCGTGGAGTTCGGCACCGGAGCAGATCCGTTCAGCGGCGTCGATCACCGTCTCCACATCGCGCCGGCCGCATTCGTCGGGATCGACCCGCCAGTCGGCGTCCCGACGCTGGGCGCACTCGCGGATCCGGTCCGCCAGCCCGGCGCTGCGCGACTCGTCGGTCACCGCGACGACGGCTTGCAGGTCGGATCGCCGCGCGTAGAGCCGTCGGCCGTCGAGGACCGCGGCCGCGGCCAACGGGGAGGCGCTGGGATCCTCCACCAGGCCGCGCGCCCCGCAGCCGTCGACGCAGTGCCAGGCCCCGCCGGCCTCCACCCGATCGACCACATGGGCTGCGTACACGCCGATGTCATGGGCGTCCAACGCTTCGGTGAGGGCCGCGCAGAGCCGGCGATGATCGTCGTCGCACATCGGGCACAGGGCCCCGTCTGCATCCACGACGATCGCCACCACGGTCTGCGCGCCGGAGGCGGCGGCGACCTCCGCGAGGTGGCCGATGTTGTCGGCGAGTCCGTCCGAGAGGTCGGCCCGCAGAACCGCGCCCATCCGGCCGTCCTCCAGCGACACCAGAACCAGGGACTTCTCCGGGACGAAACCGAGCACGGCGGGTAGGGCGGCGATCAGGGCGCCGGGCCGGTTGATGTGGAACTCCGGTGAATGCGTCATGGCTGCGACGGTGCCAAGACCCACCGTCAGCACCGCACCGCCGCGGCACGGATTCCGGTGCACCTGTGTACCGACACGCAACTGTGGATAAGAGCCCCTAGGCTGCTGATGAACCCGTTCCGCGGTGCGGGCGGGAACGCGCTTCACCCTCGATGCGTTATGCAGACTGAGGTTTCAGTGAGGAGGCACGACGATGGATGACAACCAGCAGGAGCGGATCTACGAACTCGAGGTACCGGCGCCACAGATCTCGTCGCCGGACGGCCGAGGGCCGGTGCTCGTTCACGCCCTGGAAGGCTTCTCCGATGCCGGTCATGCCATCCGGTTGGCCGCCGAACACCTGACCGACACCCTGGACACCGAACTGGTGGCATCGTTCGCCATCGACGATCTGCTGGATTACCGCTCGCGACGGCCGATGATGACGTTCAAGAGCGACCACTTCACCCGCTACGAAGACCCGCGACTGAACCTCTATGCGCTTCACGACAGCGTCGGCACGCCGTTCCTGCTACTGGCCGGCCTTGAGCCGGATCTGAAGTGGGAACGCTTCATCACCGCCGTGCGACTTCTCGCCGAGCGCCTCGGTGTCCGCCAGACCATCGGTCTGGGTGCGATCCCGATGGCGGTCCCGCACACCCGACCGGTGTCGATGACCGCGCATTCGAACAATCGCGAACTCATCGCCGACCACCAGCCCTGGGTGAACGAGGTCCAGGTCCCCGGCAGCGTCTCCAACCTGCTCGAGTACCGGATGGCGCAGCACGGCCACGACGCGGTGGGCTTCACCGTGCATGTGCCGCACTACCTGGCCCAGACCGACTTCCCGGCGGCCGCTGAAGCGCTGCTGGAACAGGTGGCCAAGTCCGCTGCGCTGCAGTTCCCACTGGATGCCCTCACCGAGTCCGCGGACGAGGTTCGCCGCAGGATCAACGAGCAGGTGGACGCCTCCGCCGAGATCAGCCAGGTGGTCTCCGCGCTGGAACGGCAGTACGACACCTTCGTCGAGGCCCAGGAGAACCGGTCACTGCTCGCGCGCGACGAGGAACTGCCCAGCGGCGAGGAGCTCGGCGCGGAATTCGAGCGATTCCTGGCCGAGCACGCCGACGATCTCAGGGACGGCGAGGACGGAACGGCCTGACACGGCGGCTCGGCGTAGTCTCGGCATATGGGCATCGACGTCACGGTGTTGCGGGTCTTCACCGACGCCGACGGCAACTTCGGCAACCCGTTGGGAGTCGTCGACGCCGCCACCGCTCCCCCGGCCGACCGGCAGCGCATCGCGACCGAATTGGGTTACAGCGAAACGATTTTCATCGATCTTCCCGACCCGGGGTCGACGACGGCGCACGCCCGGATCTTCACACCGGCGACCGAGATCCCTTTCGCCGGGCATCCCACTGTCGGGGCCGCCTGGTGGCTGCGCGATCGGGGCACTCCGGTCCACACCCTGCAGGTGCCGGCCGGAGTCGTGCAGATCCGATACGAGGATCAGCTGACCGGGATCCTCGCCCGGGCGGAGTGGGCGCCGGAGTTCGTCATCCACGACGTGGCCTCACCGGCCGAGTTGGACGCTGCCGAACCGGGCGACTACGACGACGACGCGCCGCACTACCTGTGGACCTGGCTCGACCGTGACGCCGGACGGATTCGGTCCCGGATGTTCGCCACCAATCTGGGAGTGCCCGAAGACGAAGCCACCGGTTCGGCAGCGGTGCGCATCACCGACCATCTCAGTCGCGACCTGGAGATCACCCAGGGCAAGGGTTCGCAGATCCACACCGCATGGAAGCCCGACGGGTGGGTCCTGGTTTCCGGCCGCGTGGTCAGCGACGGAGTCCGACAGTTCGGATGAGGCCGACCGGCGCCGGCACCTGAACTAGCCGGACGTGCCGACCGTTCGATGGGCACGCAGCGTCTCGATCTCCCGCTCGAAATCCTCGGCCGAACTGAATGACCGGTACACCGAGGCGAACCTCAAATAGGCCACCTCGTCGAGTTCGCGCAGCGGCCCCAGGATCGCCAGCCCGACCTCATTGCTGGGCACCTCCGGCGACCCGCCGGCTCGGACGGCGTCTTCGACCTGCTGGGCCAGCAGGTTGAGGGCGTCATCGTCGACATCGCGGCCCTGGCAGGCCCGGCGCACTCCGCTGATCACCTTCTCCCGGCTGAACGGCTCGGTGACACCACTGCGCTTGACGACCGCGAGCACGGCAGTCTCGACGGTGGTGAACCGGCGGCCGCACTCCGGGCAGGACCGGCGGCGGCGGATCGCCTGACCCTCGTCGGCCTCCCGGGAGTCAACCACCCGCGAGTCCGGATGACGGCAGAAAGGACAGTGCATGAGCGCTTCCTCTCTTCCGAATCCGGCCGGGGTACCGAACGGAAGAGAGCCTACCCTCGCCTGCCTGGCCCGACCATCACCGACGAGCCGACCGAGCCCCGTTGCGCGGCATCCGGTTTCGCCGGACATCGGCGAAGGTCAGCCGACCGGGGCGATGAGGGTCTGCCCGGCGTCGACAGCCACCGACCCGAGCTTGTTCAGGTCGCGGATGCGATCGACGACCTGACCGGCCGGAGCGTCCGGGGCCACCCGCGCCGCCAACTGTGCCAGCGTCTCACCGGCCTGGACCTGCACCACCGCCAACTGCTCGGAAACAGCCGCAGCCGCCGCCGGTGCGTCGCTGCTGAAATGCGCGATGGATCCCAGCCACACCGTGATCAACGCGGCCAGCGCCGCCAGTGCGACGGTGACCGTGGTGCTGACCTGCCGGCGCGCCAGGTGTGTCGCGCGGGACACGCCGATCCCGGTTCCCCGGTAACGCATCGGTGCGATCGCCGGGCCCCCGGGAGTCGGACGCCCGGCACGACCGGCGGCGGGACGGACGCCCTGCCGGACCGCGGCCCGCTGGACGGACTGGGGCGCACGGGACGCTTCCCGTGGCCATAACTGCTGCCACTGTGCCAGCTGCTCGGCCAACTGCTCGTCGATCAGATTCCGATCATCGAGGACTGTCATGTTCGCCCCTTTCCGCGGACTTGTTCGCTCTTGTGTTCGAACTGTACTCGATCGCATGTTCGAATTTCGAACATTTGAACGAGCGTGTCGCCGACGATAGCCAGACCCTCCGACAAGTTCCCGCACGGGCTGCGGCCGCCGTCCAGAAGCGAGGCCGACACGCTCGAACACATGTTTGATAATGTCGGCTTTCCGCGTTACATTCGCCTCTATGAGCGAAAGCAAAGGCGCCTCCGCCGCATCCGGACTCACCGAACGCCAGCGGACCATCCTGGACGTCATCCGGGCATCGGTCACCAGCCGCGGTTATCCGCCCAGCATCCGGGAGATCGGGGATGCCGTCGGCCTGACCTCGACGTCATCGGTCGCCCATCAGTTGCGCACCCTGGAGCGCAAGGGCTTTCTGCGCAGGGATCCCAACCGGCCCCGAGCGGTGGACGTGCGAGGTTCCGATGACGTGGTGACACCGGTGGTCACCGATGTCAGCGGCTCGGATGCGCTGCCGGAACCCACGTTCGTGCCGGTGCTCGGCCGGATCGCCGCCGGCGGACCGATCCTGGCCGAGGAAGCCGTCGAGGACGTGTTCCCACTGCCCCGCGTGCTGGTCGGCGAGGGCTCGCTGTTCCTACTGAAGGTCGTCGGCGAGTCGATGGTCGATGCCGCCATCTGCGACGGCGACTGGGTCGTCGTGCGTCAGCAGAACGTCGCCGACAACGGCGACATCGTCGCCGCGATGATCGACGGCGAAGCCACCGTCAAGACCTTCAAGCGCACTGGCGGTCAGGTCTGGCTGATGCCGCACAACCCGGTCTTCGACCCGATCCCGGGCAACGACGCCGTCGTGCTCGGCAAGGTCGTCACCGTAATCCGCAAGATCTAGAAACTCCGCAAGATCGAGGGACTCCGCAAGATCGAGGGACTCCGAACTATTTCGGCGCCTTGATGAAGCCGTTGGCCTGCGCCAAATCCTCGCTGGCGAACCAGACCTCGGGAACAGTGCTGGCGTACATCGCCGAATCCGGGGTGTAGTACAGGCCGGAATGGGTGTTGGCCTTGATGACGTATCCCTCAGGCGCCTGGTACGGATCGGCCAGTGGCAGATGGATCGCCGGGCGCCAGGTGTCGTCCTCATCGACCGACTCGGCGGGCTCGACCTCGACCTCGACCTCTACCTCGGCCTCGTCTTCGAACGCGTAGCCGGTCCACGAGGACTCGTCGAATCCGCCGACTGCGCCTTCCGCCGCTGGCTCGTCGGCGACGTCGTCGAAGCGGCTTTCGAACGGCTGCGTCCACCGGGAGAAGTCCTGGGCCGCATGCCGGCGGCGTGACTGTCCCGCCTCGCCGAGGTCAAGCTGCCAGGGCGACTCGGCGTCACCACTCTGGGCCGCGTGCCGTCCACCGTCGGGGCGATCGCCCTCGTCATCGAAGCCCTCGGCTGCTGCCGCGAGTTCCGCCTCACTGGGAATCCGGGTGGGCGCGGTGTCGATCGTGTCCTCATCTTCGAAAGTCCCCGCCGACCAACGGTATTCAGCCGTCCGCTCCGCCTCCGAGGCGCCACCCAGGTTCTCACCGGGCCACCGGCCCGCGTCGCCGTCGAAGTCAGAGCCGCGGTCGGCCGTGCTTCCACGTCGCATCGCCCACAGTCCGACGAGTCCGAGCAGCAGCAGCAACGGGATGGCGATCGCCAGCCACCACCACTGCTTGGCCGACTTATCGGACGATCCGCCCGAGGTCGTCGCCGGCGTCTGACCGGTCACGCTGGGCAGCTCGACGCCGGACAGCTGCGACGCGAGATCGGCCGGGTTGGTGGTGAACTCCTTGGTCTCCTGGTTCCAGGAGATCTGACCGCCGCTGAAGGTCTGGCTGACGGTGTCGCCGCTGGCGGTCTGCTCGCCGGTCGGGGCTCCCAGCGTTCCAGTCGCGCCGCCCAGCTTCTGCCAGGCCGCGTTGATGGAGCCGCGGATCACGATCGCGCCGTTGTCGGGCGTCCAGAAGATGACCGGCTTGTCCGGTGCGCTGAAGGAACCGATCCGGCTGTTGGGGACGCCGCCGTCGGCCTCGGTGCCGACCGGGTACCCCAAGTCGCCGGTCGGGCCGCCGAGCGACTCGTACTTGGACAGGATCGCGCCGGTCACCGCATGCGCGCCGGTGTCCGGGGAGTAGAAGATCTTGCCGCCGGCGTAGCCCTGCTCGGCGCCCTGTCCTGGGCCCGGGTCACCGATCGCCGACTGGGTACCCTGCCGGGCGCCTAGCGGGCCGCCCAGTCCGCCGCTGGCCCGCCAGGCCATGTTGATCTGAGTCGTCGCGTCCGCAGGCACCTCGAGTCCGACCAGTTCGTCGGCCAGGCTGGAGGGATCACTGCTGAAGGTCTTGGTGGCGGTGTTCCAGGACAGCTCGCCGCCGGTGAACTTCTGGCTCACGACGTCCCCGTCGTAGCGCTCATCCTCGGTGGGAACCCCGAGCGTGCCGGCCGAACCGCCGAGCTTGTCCCACGCCGCGTTGAGGGCGCCGCGCACCACCCAGGCACCGGTGTCGGAAGTCCAGAAGATGGCGGGCTTGTCGCTGGCGCTGAAGGTGCTGACCCGGCTGTTCGGCCCGACCAGACCGGCGACCTCGTCGATGGTGGGGAATCCCAGATCGCTGTCGCCCGGTCCGCCCAGGGACTGGTACTTGTCCAGGATCTCGCCGTAGATCAGGTGCGCGCCGGTGTCGGGGGTGTAGAAGATCTGCCCGTCGGTGAACTTCTGGCCGTAACCGGTGCCGACCGAGTAGACGTCGCCGTCCTGGGCTCCCACCGCCGAACTCGAACCGCCGGCGGCATCCCAGGCCGCGTTGATCGCGCCGGAGGCGTCGCTCTCGGGCGAGGCGAACGCGTGCGGGGAGACCAGTGCCGCCGCGGTGGCGGTGACGGCCACGCCGAGCGCCAGACGCCTTCCGTACCTCATGAATCCGTTCACAAGCCGCGTCATTACCCGTCTCCCGCAATCAGTCCAATGCTTGGGCTAGCCCTGGAATTGATCCAAACCGTCGCACAATTTCCGCGCCAGCTAACCACGACACGCGCGGCAAATTAACGCGCGAATCCAAATCGAGATAAAACCCGAATTGAACTGAAATGCCTCGTCGGACGATGAATTCCGCTCGCTCAGACGCCCAGTCCGCGACCGATGATCTCCTTCATGATCTCGGTGGTGCCGCCGTAGATGGTCTGGACGCGGGCGTCCAGGTAGGCCCGTGCCACGTTGTATTCGCGCATATAGCCGTACCCGCCGTGCAACTGCACGCACCGGTCGATGAGCTTGACCTGCGCCTCGGTGGTCCACCACTTGGCCATCGCGGCCTGATCGGCGGTCAGTTTCTCGTCGAGGTGCAACCGGATGAATTCGTCGGTGAGAACCCGGACCGCGGTGGCTTCGGTCGCCAATTCGGCGAGCAGGAAACGGCTGTTCTGGAATGAGCCGATCGGCTTACCGAACGCCTTGCGCTCTTTGACGTATTGCAGGGTCTCCTCGAGCACCGACTCCATCGCCGCGGCCGCCATGATCGCGATCGACAGGCGTTCCTGCGGGAGGTTCTGCATGAGGTAGATGAAGCCCATCCCCTCCTCGCCGATCAGGTTCTCCACCGGAACATGCACGTCGGTGAAGGACAGTTCCGCGGTGTCCTGCGCGTCGAGGCCGACCTTGTCGAGGTGACGGCCGCGCTCGAAGCCCGGCATACCTCGCTCCACGCCGAGCAGCGAGAAGCCCTGGGCGCCCTTCTCCGGGTTGGTCTGTGCCACCACGATCACCAGGTCGGAATTGATGCCGTTGGTGATGAAGGTCTTCGACCCGTTGAGGATGTAGTGGTCGCCCTCGCGGACCGCCCGGGTCTTGATGCCCTGCAGATCGCTGCCGGTGCCCGGTTCGGTCATGGCGATCGCGGTGATCATCTCGCCCGTGCAGAACTTCGGCAGCCAGCGCGCCTTCTGCTCGTCGTTGGTCTGGTGCAGCAGGTACGGTGCGATGACGTCGTTGTGCAGGGAGAAGCCGAGTCCGCTGTAGCGGCCGGCCACGGTCTCCTCGCAGACGATGGTGTTGTAGCGGAAGTCCGGGTTGCCGCCGCCGCCGTACTCCTCCGGCACCGCCATCCCGAGGTAGCCCTGCTTGCCGGCCTCCAGCCACACTCCGCGGTCGACGATCTTGTCCTTCTCCCACTGATCGTGGAAGGGCTTGACGTGCTTGTCCAGGAACGCCCGGTAGGACTCCCGGAACAGGTCGTGCTCAGGCTCGAAGAGCGTGCGCTGGTACTTGACGGCATTGCCCATGGGTGTGACCTCCGGCGAGTGGGTACGTTCCCCTCGAGGATAGACCAACCGGGCGGTTGGTAGACCCGCCGGTTTCATCCGACTCGCGCCATTCCCCTGTTACGGTTCGACGATTCGTCGGAAACCCGCAGAAAGCGAGTCACCATGGGAACCCTGGCGCGATCACTAGGCAGGTCCTTCGTCATCGCCATCGTGTCCCTCGCGGCGGCCATCGCGTTGACCATGGCTTCGGTCATCCATGCAGCGGTACACCTGACCGGCACCACGGCACTGATCGTGCCCGGTACCGGCACCAAGGATCCCAGTCTCAAACTGAACTACGAGCAGAACGCCGTCGATTACTACACGTCGACAACGACAGCGTTGTGCAGTCCTACGTGCGCCTACGCGCCAGTCCCGTACATCTCCGAATTCTGGCCCTTCCCGCTGCCGGGATGGGGAGGCCTCACCGGTGCCAAATGGAACGTATCGGTGGCCAGCGGTGTGACGAACCTGAACAGCAAGCTCGTGGGCAGTTACAACCCCAGCCCCACTGACCCGGTGGTCGTGTTCGGTTTCTCCCAGGGATCGACGGTCGCCACCAAGGTCAAAGCAATCCTCGGGGATCTGACGGCAGAGCAGAAAGCCAACATCGCATTCGTCCTGACGGGTGACCCGAACCGGCCCAACGGCGGCCTTTTCGAGAGACTGGCGCTACTGGGCACCGTTCCCATCCTCGACGCCACATTCGGTCAACCGGCCCCGACCGATACCGGTATCGCAACGACGGACATCGCCTTCCAGTACGACGGCGTCCCGGACTTCCCGCTCTACCCGATCAACCTGCTCGCTGACCTCAATGCCCTCGCCGGGTTCGCCTACATCCACACCACGTATCTGTCTCCCAAGGGCAGCGACGCGCCGTCCGAGACGCCGTACGGATACACGGTGGCCGAGATCGAGGCGATGATGGTGGCCGCCACCGCAGATTGCACCGCCGCGACCCATTGCCAGGTGACCGGTGATACCCGCTACATCACGGTGCCCAATAAGACATTGCCGATCCTTCAGCCGCTCATCGGCCTCGGCAACGCGCTCGGAATCAGCGCGGTGATCACACCCCTCGTCGATCTGGTGTCGCCGGCGTTGCGGGTGCTGATCGAGACCGGCTACGACCGCACCCTGCCGTACGGCACTCCGGCCCCGTTCCGCCTGATTCCGTTGATCAACCCGATCACGTTCACCATCGATCTGGTCAACGCAGTGGGCCAGGGCATCCAGGCCGCACTGAACGACTTGGTGCCGGTACAGACCGGGGTGCCGGCGACGGGCTCCAACATTGCTGCCCGGCAACCTTCGGCATCGAGCATCCAGGCCCGTCGCGGCACGTCGGGGACCTCAAGCGCGAGTCGTGCAGCGGCAGCCACGACGGACAAGCGGGTCGGCGCTGCGGGACGACTCGCCACCGCACATCAAAGTTCGAAACGCGTTGGCCTGCGGGCAGCTTCGTCGTCGGCTACCAGGGGATGGCGCGTCCCGGCTTAGCGCGACGGCCAAGTGCTGCGCGGCGCGGGACCGGCCGGCGGCTTGGTCCGCAGCGTGTCACCCGGGGTGACGCCGTTGGCGACCGAACCGATGCACAGGCCGAGGCGGCCCGGCATGCACGGGGCGGTGCCGCCCATGCCGCGGGCGGTGCCGAGGTTGTTCATGTCCTGCTTGCCCCAGCACAGGCCGGTGCGGGCGTCGACCTGCTGGTTGGGCGCGCAGGTGGTGGTGGCGCCGGCCAGCGGTGCCGGCAGCATGGGAGCCGACAGGGAGATGACGCCGGCGATCGCCGCGGTGAGCAACGTGGAAGCGTGAAAGCGAATCATTCTCGATATCTCCGGGTGAGTTCGCGGCTAGGGGGCGGTGATCTTGGTGTTTTGGTTGATCGCCTTCATGGCGTCCTGCACGACGGCCTGCTCGGTGTCGAGCGCATCGCCGTTGAGCTGCAGAACGAAGAAGCTGCCGTCCTTGGCCGGCACCACGACGGTCTTCTCGTCGATGAAGCGCTTCTTGCCCTCGTTCACGTAGGTGCCCGAGTACTCGATCGACTCGAAACCGGAGAACGTGCTGACCACCGGCTCACCCGCCGGGACGAAGCCCTCGAGATCATCGAGCAGGCCCGGGGCGAACTGCAGGACCTCCGCGGCCTCGACATCACCGGTCAGCCGGTCGGCGACCGCCGTGATGGTGGGCGGATCGGCGGGATCGGTGGCCTTCTCGTAGACGATGCCGCCGTACGCCCAGTCCGGAACCTGGTCGATCTCGCCCCAGCCCTCCGGGATGGTGAAGTCGTAGGTCGGGGTTCCCGGATCGCCCGGCTTGTAGGGCGTCTCGGCGATGTCGTGCTCGAGGATGTAGTCGTGCAGCGTCTGCTTCAGTCCGCCCTCTTTGGTGGGCGGTGCCTGCAGTGCGGATGAGCTTCCGGAAGCCGAGGCCGAGGCCGACGTCGACTCCGATGCCGACGACTTGGACTCGGTCTTGGTGCCTGAAGCGCAACCAACGACGCCAAAGCTCAGCGCCGCTGCGGTCAGACCCGCCGTGGCCGCCACCAACACGTTCCTCATGGGCTGCTCGTCTCCTCGTCGATCGACATGCCAGGCGAAGCTTAGCCCAGCGGCCGGTCGGCGGCAGGGTCAACGACCACAGGCAACCGACGGCGGCTGTCAGGTGGTCGCGTACTGCTGCAGCGCCGCGGCCATCGCCGCGGGCACCCGGGCCTTGACGCGAGTGCCGGCTTCGGTGTGCTCCACGGCGTCAACCCGGGCCTCGTCATGCAAGCGGGCGACCAGATCTCCCCGCTGATAGGGAATCGTCACGTCGACGGTGACCTCGCGCGGCTCGACCAACTCCCCCATCCTCGCGCGCAACCGGTCCAGCCCTTCACCGGAGTGCGCCGAGACGAACACCGCACCGGGCAGCGCGCGGCGCAACTGCGCCAGCGTCAACTCGTCGGCCGCGTCGATCTTGTTGACCACGATCAGCTCCGGCGCGGGAGGCGCGTGATGCTCAGCCTGCACCTCACGGACGACCTGGTGCACGGCCTCGATCTGAGCCATCGGGTTGGAGTCGGAGCCGTCGACCACGTGGACCAGCAGGTCGGCGTCGACCACTTCTTCGAGGGTGGACCGGAACGCCTCGACGAGTTGGGTGGGCAGGTGCCGCACGAAACCCACGGTGTCGGTGAGGACGACGGGTCTGCCGTCGTCGAATTCGCCACGGCGCGTGGTGGGTTCGAGGGTGGCGAACAACGCGTTCTCGACCAGCACGCCCGCGCCGGTCAGCGCGTTGAGCAGGCTGGACTTACCGGCGTTGGTGTACCCGACGATCGCGATCGACGGCACGTCGCTTTGCCGCCGTCGGCTGCGCTGGGTGTCGCGGACCTGCTTCATGTCCTTGATCTCGCGGCGAAGCCTCGACATGCGCTCCCGGATGCGGCGGCGGTCGGTCTCGATCTTGGTCTCGCCGGGTCCGCGCGTTCCCACCCCGCCGCCACTGCCGCCGGCGCCACCGCCCTGCCGCGACATCGACTCGCCCCAGCCGCGCAGTCGCGGCAGCATGTACTGCATCTGGGCCAGTTCGACCTGCGCCTTGCCCTCTTTGCTGCTGGCGTGCTGGGCGAAGATGTCCAGGATCAGCGCGGTGCGGTCGATGACCTTGACCTTGACCACCTTCTCCAGCGCGTTGAGCTGAGCGGGGCTCAACTCGCCGTCGCAGATCACGGTGTCGGCGCCGGTGGCGAGCACCAACTCGCGCAGTTCCTGGGCCTTGCCCGAACCGATGTAGGTGGCCGGGTCGGGCTTGTCGCGACGCTGGATGAGGCCCTCGAGCACCTCGGAGCCGGCCGTCTCGGCCAGGGCGGCCAGCTCGGCCAGGCTGGCGTCGGCGTCGGCGGCGCTGCCTTCGGTCCAGACCCCGACCAGCACCACGCGCTCCAGTCGCAGCTGCCGGTACTCGACCTCGGAGACATCGGCGAGTTCGGTCGACAGCCCGGCGACACGGCGCAGTGCGGCGCGGTCTTCCAGGGCGAGTTCACCGAGGCTCGGCTCGGCGACGGCGCGGGTCAGATCAGGATCACTCATATGTTGTTCTTGATGGTGTCACGCCGGTACAACGTCGCGCACCTCAAATACGTGCCTGCTCAGTTCTGGGCACACCACCAGGTATCGGCGATCTCGCCGTGTGCGAGCAGGACCGACGGGCCGCGCAGGTAGCTGGTGGTGTCGGTGATCTCGACGGCGACCTCGCCGCCGGGCACCCGGACCCGCAGCGATCCGCTCTGCAGACCCTGGTGGGCCAGCGCGGCGGCGGTGGCGGCGACGGTGCCGGTGCCGCAGGACCGGGTCTCACCGACTCCGCGTTCGTGCACCCGCATGGAGACGGATCCGCCCACCGGCGCGGTGAGGATCTCGATGTTCACCCCTTCGGGGAACTGGGCGGCGTCGAACCGGACCGGGTCGCCGACGGCGAGCGCGGCCAGTCCGGCCTCGGTCAGGTCGGGATCCAGGCAGGCCAGGTGCGGGTTGCCCACGTCGACGGCCACCCCGGTGAAGTCGCGCCCGCCCACCGTCGCGGTGCCGGCGCCGAACTGGTTGACCTTGCCCATCTCGACGCTCACTTCCGCGTTGACGGCGTCGGCGTGGCCGATGACGACGGGCCGCGGCCCGGCCAGGGTGGCCACCACGAACTCGTCGCGGCCCTCCAGTCCGCTGGCGCGCAGATAGTGCGCGAACACCCGCACCCCGTTGCCGCACATCTGGGCGATGGACCCGTCGGCGTTGCGGTAGTCCATGTACCAGTCATCGTCGCCGACCCCGTCGGGCAACCGGTCCAGGACGCCGATGGTGACGGCGGCCGCCGCGGTGGTCACCCGCAGCACGCCGTCGGCGCCGAGACCACGCCGGCGGTCGCACAGGGCGGCCACCGCAGCCGGTGTGAGATCCAACTGCCCGGGAAGGTCGGGCAGCACGACGAAGTCGTTCTCGGTGCCGTGTCCCTTGGCGAATCTCACGGTGTCGAGGATACGTCGCGCCACTGCGCGAGCACCTCGTCGGCGAGGCCGTCCGCCGCGCCGTCGATCCAGCGGATCCGGTGGTCACGACGGAACCAGGACCGCTGCCGTCGCACGTAACGCCGGGTGCCGACGAACGTCAGTTCCTGCGCCGCGGCGATCTGTTCGGCCGCGCCGCCGGCGTCGATGGCATCGAGCACCTGCGCGTAACCGAGCGCCCGGCAGGCGGTGACGCCGTCGCGTAGGCCGGCGTCGAGCAGTGCGACGACTTCACCGACCAGTCCCTTGTCGAACATCAGCGAGGTCCGCCTGGACAGCCGGTCATCGAGAACCGTTGTCTCCCAATCTAATCCGATGATCGCAGTGTCCCAGCGCGGGGTTCCGATGGTGGGCGCGGATGCGGCGAAAGGCTGACCGGTGAGCTCGATCACCTCGAGTGCCCGCACGATCCGGCGCCCATCGGTGGCCAGAATGGCACCGGCGGCAGCCGGGTCACGATGCGCCAATTCGGAATGCAGTGCGGCGACGCCGATTTCGGCCAGGCGTTGCTCCCAGCGCTCCCGCGTCGCCGGATCGGTGGCCGGGAACTCCCAGTCGTCCAGCAGTGCCTGGACGTACATCATCGAGCCGCCGACGATGATCGGCACCGCCCCGCGCGCGGCGATGGCCTCGACGTCGGCGACCGCGGCCTGCTGGTAGCGCGCGACGGTCGCGGTGTCGGTGACGTCCAGGACGTCGAGTTGGTGGTGCGCGATCCCCCGACGCTCGGCGGCGGTCAGCTTGGCCGTGCCGACATCCATGCCGCGGTACTGCTGCATGGCGTCGGCGTTGACCACCTCACCGCCGATCCGTTCGGCGACCTCGACGGCGAGGTCGGACTTGCCGGTGCCGGTGGGGCCGATGATCGCGATCGGCCGCATCAGGGAACCCAGGTGCCCACGAAGTACCCGACCCCGTAGGGGGCCCCGTTGATGAGTTGGTTCGCCGACCGCGGTCCGGGTCCGGCCAGTCCGGCCAGCACCTGGTAGGCCACCCTGCCCACGACGCCGTCGGGAAGTCGGGTCAGCGCCGCGGTGTCCCCGGTCGCCAGCGCCTCGTCCAGTGCGGCCTGGGCAGCCGGCGCCCGGGGGTCCTCACCGCCGGGCGCCGAGGGTCCCAGCGACGCCAGACCGTCGGCCACGACGAGCACTCCCACGGGCTCAGGTTCGGCGTCGATGAGTTCGCGGAGCGTCCGGCCGCGGGCCAGCGCGGCGTCGGAGTCGAGATCGGCACGGTGGACCCGGACCGACACCGAGGCCGCGGGGCCGGCCTGCCCGCGCAGCCACCCGGCGAACAGCGCGCACAGCGGCAACGCGGCGACCGGACCAACCGGATCGGGATCCAGTGACACGGTCACGTCGGCGCCGTACCCGGCGAAGGTTCCGCGGACCCGGCTGATGACCATGTCGGCCGGACCCACCCCGATCGCGATCCACTGCCCGGGCAGCGTCGAGGCCGCCTCGATCGCCGCCGTCCGGAATCCGTCGACCTCAACGGCCGCCGCCCCGGCGAGTTCGGGAACCAGGACCGGGGCAGAGGGCGTCAGTGCGATGGCGGTCAACACGGGACCAACGCTAGCCGTCGGCCTCCGAGCTGGCCTGACTGCGGGCCAGCGCGGCGGTGGCGATCACCATGGCGACGACCGCCACCAGGAGCACGGCCCAGCCGTCCTTCCCGGGCCGCACCGCCTCCCCGAGCACGACGATGCCCAGGAGTGACCCGACGGCCGGTTCGGCGACGGTCATCGTCGGCAGTGACGCCGTCAGCGACCCGGCCCGGAACGACGACTGCTGCCAGGCGGTCGCCGCGACCGAGACAGCGGCCGCCGCGTAGAGCTCCGGGGTCTCCAACACCGCACCGATGCCGTGGTCGAGACGCTCGACCACCCCCTTGAGCAACACGGCGAACAAACCCCACAGCGAGCCCGACACCACGCCCAGCAGAACCGCGGCGGCCGGCTGACCGGCCAGCACCCGGGCACCGACCACGCAGAGCACCAGCGCCGGCACCATCACCGCGATGACCACGCCCCAGACCCCGAAGCCGGCGCGAGCCTGCCCTTCGGTCGGATTGCCGACGGTCACGATCACCGCCACCGCCGCGGCCAGCAGCGCGGCCCACAGCCACTGCGGGCGGGTCACCGGGTGCCCGGTGGTCCGGGCGTGGATCGGCAGTGCGAACAGCAGCGAGGTGACCAGCAGCGCCTGAACCAGCAGCACCGATCCCAGCCCGAGCGCGGCGGCCTGGCACCCGAACCCGAGCGCGGAGACCAGAGAACCCACCCACCACTGCCGGTCGCGCAGCAGCCGGAGGAACAGTTCCAGATGGCCGACGGGTTCGGTCGTCACGTCGTGAGCGGACCGTTGATGGATCACATCGCCGATGGCGATGAAGAAGGCCGCTGCGAGAGCGAGTAGCACTGCGATGTCGGTCTTGGCCACGCTGAGCCATCCAACACTGCCTGCCCAACCCCGACCCAAGCCGGACCCGGGCCTGGTTCAATACCCACCGTGGGCCGGTCCGGCCCGCACCGCAATAACGGAGCCGCTTCGCGCGGCAGGCATGTGAAGGCTGAGTCCATGACGAGCGACGACACGATCACCGGCGACTCCCCCAATCCCGGCGACTCCCCTGGGCCCACTGACTCCTCTGGGCCCACTGACTCCCCTCGGCCCACCGACTCCTCTGACTCCCCCAGGCCCGGCCCCTTGCCCGGACCCCGACCGGGTCCTGCGCGTCCGGCTGCCCGGCCGAACCAGCCGACCCAGGCTCCGCTGCTGCCCCCGGTCAGCGATCCGCACCGATTCGGCCGGGTGGCCGACGACGGGACGGTGTACCTGATCACCGCCGCCGGTGAACGCGTGGTCGGTTCCTGGCAGGCGGGTGAGACCGAGGCGGCGTTCGCTCATTTCGGGCGTCGATTCGATGACCTGGCGACCGAGATCACGCTGATGGAGTCCCGGCTCGCTTCCGGCAACGGTGACGCCCGCAAGATCCGGGCGGCCGCCGCCGCGCTGGCCGAATCCCTTCCCACCGCAAGCGTTCTCGGTGACGTCGACGCCCTGGCGGCCCGACTCGCGGTGATCGCCGACCATGCCGACGAGGCGGCCCAGGCTGAGCGCGCCCGCCGCGACGAGCACCGCGCCGCGCAGGCCGCCCTCAAGGAGGCGCTGGCCGCCGAGGCCGAGGATCTGG